>Ga0068714_10000902_pt1 | contig 48826 bp, 35 predicted proteins | sample MTBNYHSulfiMetaG_FD_62988 | JGI IMG/M metagenome (GOLD analysis project Ga0068714, IMG submission 62988) | Enrichment culture microbial communities from rom New York Harbor, USA that are MTBE-degrading - MTBE-NYH (New York Harbor Sulfidogenic)... | ecosystem: Environmental > Aquatic > Marine >... | reverse complement strand
CGGGACGTGGCCCCGGAGCGGGCGGAGGGCTTCCTGGAGCAGGCCCGGGCGGACGCCCAGGAGAAGTACCGCTTCTACAAGTACTTAGCCGAGCGATAGCTCGGCCCCGGGCGATAGCTCGGCCCCGGCCGGGCGGTGGTGGCCTCATGCACCATCGAGGAGTATATGTTCCGGGAGTGCGCCGTTTGAGTCCGCTGACGAGGACCGGATCGACAGGTATCTGACCCTGTTGATGGCCATCCAGGCGGCGATCCTCTTGCTCAAAAAGGTGCTTCGCTCCGTCCGGGATCACCACGCGGTGGACCGGCCGTTCGGAACGCGGTGGACGAGCCGTTCAGAAGCGAGCGCCCGGCTCCGCCCCGCGTGCGGGCAGGCGGCCGATCTCCGAGGCCGCCCGAGGCCGGTAGACAAGAACCGGCGGGGCGCCTTGAGGCGACCCCGCCGGCAAAGGGAGGGGATCCCACTTGCGCGAACCCTACTGCTTGATCAGGATGAACTCGACTCGCCGGCTCTTCCAGCGGTTCTCCTCGTCGCTGTGGGGAACCACGGGCTGCGAGCCCCCGAAGCCCGCGGTGGTCATTCGCCCGGCGGCGATTCCGCGCTTGACCAGGGCGGCCTTGATCACCTCGGCCCTGCGCTGGGACAGCGGCAGGAGCACTTGCTCCTGCTCGATACTTGCTCTGGCGGGCTGGTCCCAGTAGATCATGACCGCATGACCTTCCAGACGGATACTGTAGTCGCCGTACCTCTTCAAGATCTCAGCCAGGCGGTCCAGGGTCCTGAGATTGCGAGCCACCTTGTCGGGTTCGATGGCGCTGGTGTCCGTGTAGTCCGCCGTGTAGGGCTTGAAGTAGATGCTGGAGATGATGATCTTGAGTCGGTCCCCGTCGCGCATGACCAGCACGTCCACGGGAATCGAGTCACGCAAGATCGCGGTATTCCACAGGTTGTCACGCACGGTTACCGTTACCGGATAGTCCTCGGCGGACTGCGCCAGCTCTCCCTGTTTGGATCGGCCTTTCCAGGTCACCGGCCTGGGGGCGCCTCTGCCTCCGAAGCTCGCAAACTCGTGCTCCATGGGATCCAGGATGCGGATCGACCAGTCCTCGATGGGGCTCGCATCCCGGGCATCGACTGCAATCGTGAGCACGTCGTCGACTCCATCGTCATCCGGGGAAAAGGGTCGGGGAGACATCCTGAGGCTGACCGCCGGGGGCGTCACGTCCAGGACGAAGATGCCGGTTGCCGACTGCGAAAGATTGCCCTTTTCGTACTCCACCGTGAGCCGGGCCTGGTAGGTGCCTTCGGTGACCGTGCCCCCCTCGTCCCGGCCATCCCAGGAAACACGGCTGGGCAGGGGGGCCCCCTCTTCGCCGGCGAATCTCCGCTTGACGCTGCCGTCGCGGTGGATGACCTCCAGCTTCCACGCTTCGATGTCCTCCGCCTGCTGGGCGCTCAGGGCGAATACCATGCTGTCCAGGACCCCGTCGCCGTTGGGTGAGAAGCCGCCGGACACCGCCGACACCGAGACGGGAGTCGGGCGGGTGTCGACCCGAATACCCTTGAGCTCGAAGCGCTCCGTGTTGTCTGCCTCATCGGTGGCGGTCACGCTGTAACCGTAGACGCCGTCCGGGACCACCTTGCCGGCGTCGTTGGTTCCGTCCCACTCGAACTCCGAGCGGGTGCCTTCCCAGCTCGCCGATTTGACCGTGCTTCCCGCGGGGTCGAGGATCGAGACCTGCCAGAGCTTTTCCACGCTCGTGAACTGCCGGATGGTCAGGGTGTCCCGCCGGCCGTCCCCGTCCGGGGAGAAGACCAGATAGCGGGCGCTAAGGGCGGCCCGGGGAGGGGTGGTATCGATCGTGAACTGCGGCGACGGGGCCTCCGGGTTGTCGCCGTTGGTGTAGAGAATGCTCACCACCGCGATGTAGGCTCCGTCCGGCAGGCGCTCGCCTCTCGGATTCTTGCCGTCGAACACGATCAGGCCCGGCGGAACGCCCTTTCCCGAAAAACCGCGGACGCTCTCGCCGGCTTCGTTGAAGATCGAAAGCTCCCAGCTCACCGCATCCTCCCGCCGCGAGAACTTGGGATACAGGCGCAGGAGGTCTTTTTTGCCGTCCGCGTTGGGGGAGAAGGAAGGCAGGTCGACGTCCACGGTCAGCGCCGCCGGCCGGGTGTCGATAGTCAGGCCTTCCAGGGAGTAGCTGCCCGTGTTGCCCGCCAGGTCGGTGCTGCGAACGGAGAAGGTGTACACTCCATCCGGGCTGAGCCTGCCGGTGTCGTCCTTTCCGTCCCACTCGTAGTCCTCCAGGCGCCCTTCCCAGGCGAGCCTCTTGACTACCGCCCCGCGGATGCCCTGGATCTCCGCCTCCCAGCGCTTCTCCTCCGTGGAGTTGCGCATGTTGATGGCGAGGGTGTCCAGGCGGCCGTCTGCATTCGGGGAAAAAACCGGGTAGGACGTCGACAGCTCCACGAACGGCGGCGTATCGTCTACCACGACGGCCAGCAGGGGACTGGTTCCCCGGTTGCCCCGCCTGTCCCAGGCCTCGACCTGATACTTGTACTCGCCGTCGGCCACGAGCTCACCGTTGTCGTCGCGGCCGTCCCAGAGCACCTCCTGCTCCAGCGGCTGACCGCGCTTGCCGGCGGCGAGGGTGCCCTCCACCGCGCGGATTTCCGAGAGGGCCGCATCCAGAACCGTGAGCCGGTAGCCCTGCACCGTTTGGTTTTTGACGGGCATCAATCCGGCCGGTACCACCAGGGAGTCCTGCACCCCGTCCGCGTTCTTCGGCGAGATGTAGGCGACCTCCGGGGTCTCCAGCCGGACCCCGACGTCCCCCACGGTGGCGCAGCCGGCCAGAACCGCAGCGGCGAGAATCACCGCAGCTGCCGCCATACAACGCTTGTGGCCCCGCTGTTTCGACCAACTGGCTGTGCTCATCGTACGACTCCTTCCTTGCTGCGCGTGTTCGTGACCTGGATCAGAACCGGTCACTTGGGAGTGTCAAACGGCCGTGCCCTGGCCTTCCGCGGCCAGGAAGCAGTCGACCGCCGAATGTCGTGTTGCCGCGAGCGCCCGACTGGCTTTGAGCATCTGCTCGAGGAACAGGTCATCGTGGTCCGGGTCGTGGTGAAAAAGGCAGAGTCGCTTCACCCTGGCCTGCACCGCCAGCTCGACGGCGGCGCCATACGTGCTGTGTCCCCACCCTTCCGTGCGCTCGTACTCTCGATCCGTGTACTGGGCGTCGTGGATGAGAAGGTCAGCATCCCGGCAGAAGTTGACGTATTCGTACCACGCCCTGCTGCCGGGGTGATCGAAGCCAGGCTCATTGTCGGTCAGAAACACGCAAGCTCTGCTCCCCTCGGCGATGCGAAAGCCATAGCCTCCGTTGGGATGGCTCAAAGGTATGGGCGTGATTTCCGCCGTGCCGATGTGCTTGACCACCGGGATGCCGTTCGTGAAGTCGAACCTGGCCTTCATGCTCGCGAAGCGGGCGGGAAAGTAAGGCGGCTGCATCTGGTGCTCGAGATAGTCCTGCACGGTCTGTTTGGCTATGGGACCGCCCTTGACGTGAATCCGGTACCGCTCCAAGTACGCCGGGGCGAAGTATGGAAAACCCATCAGGTGGTCCCAGTGCGGGTGCGTCAGGATCAGGTTGATGTCGCTGCCATTGGGTTGCTCAACCAGGTGCTTGCCCAGGTTCCGCAGCCCGGTGCCTGCATCCAGGACGATGAGCGACCCGTCCTCGAGGCGGACTTCGACGCACGAAGTGTTCCCGCCGTAGCCGGAGGTCGAAGCCCCTGGGACGGGGATCGAGCCGCGGCAGCCCCAGAAGGTCAGCTTCATGGCCGCCTGCCCGGGGCCGACAAAGCCGCCTCGGGCTGGAACACGACGTCTTCGATCAGAAACTGATAGCTCCGTCCGGCGTCACGGCACACCGCGACATCGCCTGACCTGCGGCCCAGCAGAACCGTTCCCAGCGGAGACAGAACCGAAACTCGGGCCTCGGTCGGCTCAGCTTCCCAGGGAAACACCAGGGCGACGCAGAAGCCGGCCGCTGACTTGAGCTCCCGCACGAACACCACCGAGTTCATCGTCACGACGTCCGGGGGGATTTCCTCCACGCAGGAGGCCCGCAGCAGTCTCTCCTTCAGCTCGGACAGGGGGCGCCGGCCTCGCGAGGCAAAACGGAGTCTCCTCGCGATCAGACCGGCGATGATTCTGGCATCGAAACTCGTGACCGTCATGCCTGTTCAATCCTCTCCACGCAATGCAGGTCTGCAATTGCCGTGCCAGAGACACCGGACCCCGTATTTGTTTGTCCGATGGTGAGTTGCGTCGCCCGTGTCGTGCCTTGTCCTCGCCCGGAGGGTTCCACTCCAGACACGCGAATTTACCTTTCTTAACGATCCGGTTTCAACGGCACGGTCCGGCGGCACGGCCACCCGGCAAGCCACCCCTATCGCACATCCGGGCGGTTTGCGGATATACTGCCGGGGAGGCACAGAGGTGAAGTTCGGACACAAGATCGGCCTGGCATTTCTCGCCCTTACGATCCTGACTGTAGCCACCGGTTCAATCGGGCTGCTGTTCGTCAATCGTGTGCTTTCGGTGCTGGGCTCCGTCTCCGGCGACGAGGAACCCCTGGTCCGGAACCTGGAAGACCTGAACCGATACGTCAAGAAGGCGGTGGCGCTCTCGAGGGATGTTTCCGGAGACCTCGAGCCGGCGGATCTTGTTCAGCTTCGCCGGGAGTTCGACCGTGTCGCCCACGAGTTCGACCGGGCTTTCCAGGAGATCCGCGGGGAAGTCGAGGACGAAATCAGCCTGGGCAGGATCGAGGAAATGGGCGAAGAGCAGCGTGAGCTGAAGGAACAAACGCAGTCCCTGATCAACGCAATTCTCGAGGAGTCGCTGGTCAGGCGCCGGCTCAACGACGGCCTGTCCGTCTCGCACAGCGCGTGGAGGAGCCTGGTGCAAGCTCTGGGGATGGAGAGCCTGGAGTCGCCGATATCCGAGCCGGACTTCGGGGCCGGGGCTTGGCCCGGGGAAAATGGCACACTCGCGCAGGCCGATTCGCAGACCGCCGCCCTCCAACGCCTGCAGGTTCTGCCCCAGGTCCAGCACCTGCTGATGCTCCTGCGGCTCGAGCTCAACGAGTACTTCACCCTGGAGGATGGGAAGCAGCTGGAGCAGGCGGATTTGCGGGTTCGAGCCCTCTTTGCCCGGGCCACTGCCGCGGTCGGGACCCTGTACGCCTTTTCTCTTGAAGCGGGTGCGAACAAGCGGACCGAGGACATCGAGGCTGCGTTCGCGGCCTGGCGCGATGCCTTCACCCGTCCCGAAGGAGCCCTCGAGCTGTACCAGCGCAAAGTCGAGCTGGCCCAGCGGACCAACCAGCTTTCGGCGATCATCCAGGGCGAAGCCAGTGACACCCTGCGGGTGCTGGATTCCCTGGTGGCGATCCGCAACCGCCTCGTCGCCCGGGACGGGGCGCGAGGGTTCGTCACGGCAGCGCCCTCGCTTCTGATCCTGACCATTGTAGCCGCCACCGTGGTCTCCGCCCTGCTGGGGATCATTCTGACCATCAACATCACCCGGCCGGTGCGCAGGCTGATCGCGGCGGCGGAGGCGGTCGGCGGCGGGGACTACTCCCAGCGGCTGGAGATCGGGTCCGAGGACGAGCTGGCCCAACTCGGGGATGCGTTCAACCGCATGATCGGCGAGATCGCCCATTCCCAGGAGAGGATACGAAGTCTGAACGTCGGACTGGAGCAGCGCGTGGGCGAGCGGACCAGAGAGCTGGAGGAAGAGGTCCGGGAACGCCGCAGGGTCGAGCTGTCCCTGCGGGCGAGCGAGGATCGTTACCGCACGCTCATCGAAAGCTTCCCGAGCGGAATCATCGCCCTGGTCGACCGTTCCCACCAGCTCGTCGCGGTTGGGGGGGAGGGTATCCGGCGTGCAGGCGCAAGCCCCGAGGGCTTCGTGGGACGGCACGTGGACGCTATTTGCCCCCCTGAGCTGGCCGCCGAGCTGTTGCCGAGGCTCGAGGCCGCCTTCGAGGGCGCTCTCCAGGAGTTCGAGTGCTCGGCAGTGGGGTCGGACTGGCAGGTAACGATTGTGTGCAACCCTTCGAGTTCCGGTGCACCACCGCAGACCGTTACGCTCCTGGCCCTGGATGTCACCGACGCCAAGCGAACCGCCGAGCAAATGAGACACAAGCAGCAGCAGCTCGTCCAGGCGGAGAAGCTCGCCTCCCTGGGCATCCTGGTCGCAGGGATGGCCCACGAGATCAACAACCCGAACCAGGCTATCATGATGGGCGGGCAGCTGGCCGCCAGGGCCTGGCCGGACATCCGCAGGGTCATGGACCGGTCTCTCGATCGGGAGGGAGACTTCCTGGTAGGCGGCACGATCTACTCGGCCCTGCGGGACTCCCTGGGCGAGCAGCTGCAGGGCATCGTGAGCAGCGCCAAGCGGATCGAGGCCATCGTTACCAGCCTCAAGGACTTCGCCCGGCAGGATCACACGGACATGTCCCAGCCCGTGAACCTCAACGTGGTCGTGAAATCGGCCCTGGTGCTGCTGTCCAGCGTGATCAAGAAAGCCACGGACCACCTGAACGTGAGCCTGTCGCCCGACCTGCCGTCCTTCCGGGGGAACATTCAGCAGATCGAACAGGTCGTGGTCAACCTCGTGCACAACGCCTGCCAGGCCCTTCAGGACCGCGGGCAGCCCATCTCGGTCGCGACCTATCCGGACGGCGAAGACGTGGTCCTCGAGATCAGGGACGCGGGCTCGGGAATCCCCGAAGAGCAGCTGAAGCGTGTCATGGACCCCTTCTTCACGACCAAGAGGGATTCCGGGGGAACGGGGCTGGGATTGTCCGTTTCGGCGACGATCGTCCAGGAGCACGGGGGGGATATCAAGTTCTCGTCCAAACCCGCAGAGGGGACCAGCGTGAGGGTGTGGTTCCCGGCCCGGGACCGGGTCCAGGGGAGGGTTCCGTGAGCCCCGTGGCCTTTCCCCGCTCCCCGGTCCTGATCGTGGACGACGAGTACTACATCCTGCTGAATGTCAGCGGTGTGCTCAAGGCCGGCGGCATCGACAACGTGATCACCTGCCAGGACAGCCGGGAGGTGATGAAGATCCTGGGCACTCAGGAGGTCGGGGTCGTGCTCCTGGACCTCACCATGCCGCACCTTTCCGGGCAGGAGCTGCTGCCCCGAATCCGGGAAGAACATCCCCAGATCCCGGTGATCATCATCACCGGGACCGCGGAGGTGGAGACGGCGGTGGAGTGCATGAAGCTCGGCGTCTTCGACTACCTGGTCAAGACGATCGAGGAAAGCAAGCTGCTGGCCACCGTGCGCCGGGCGATCGAGCTGCGGGAGCTGCGGGACGAAAACATCGCCCTTCGGGACCATCTCTTCGCGCAGTCCCTCGAGCGGCCCCAGTCGTTCGAAGGCATCATCTACCGCGACGAGAAGATGAAGGCCGTGCTCCTGTACGTCGAGTCGATCGCCCGAAGCGATCAGACGACTCTCGTCAGCGGGGAGACCGGGGTCGGGAAGGAGGTCGTAGCCCGGGCGATCCACGCCCTGAGCGGCCGAAAGGGTGAGTTCGTGGCGGTGAACGTCGCCGGGCTGGACGACGCCATGTTCTCGGACACGCTCTTCGGCCACCTGAAGGGGGCCTACACCGGCGCCTCAGGGGACCGAAAGGGGATGATCGCGGTCGCCGCCGGCGGTACCCTCTTCCTGGACGAGATCGGCGATCTCAACAACAAGAGCCAGGTGAGCCTGCTCCGCCTCCTGGAATCCCGGGAGTACTATCCGCTGGGTTCGGACCTCGGCCGCCGTACCGACGCCAGGATCATCGTGGCCACCAACCGGAATCTGCGCCAGGCGGTCCTGGAGGGGGCTTTCCGCAAGGACCTGTACTACAGGCTGCAGACCCACCACGTGCACGTCCCTGCGCTGCGGGAGCGCCCCGGCGACCTTGAGCCCCTGGTCGGGCGTTTTCTCGCGATGGCCTGCGACGAGTACGGGCGGGAGGTCCCGCCGATCCCCAGCGAGCTGTGGGCGCTCCTGCGGCGGTACAGCTTTCCCGGCAACATCCGGGAGCTGCGCTCGATGATCTTCGACGCAGTGAGCCGCCACGGCGGCGGAGCTCTGGCCATCGGTCCCTTCGCCCAGGTCATGGAAGACAACGCCCTGCTGGAGCCCGATCAGAACGACGATCCCCCCCTCACGATCGGCGGCACGTTCCCGACGCTCAGGGAAGCGACGGAATTCCTGGTCAGCGAAGCCCTGCATCGCACCGGAGGAAATCAGGCCCGGGCGGCGCGCCTCCTGGGGATCACGCCGCCGGCCTTGAGCCGGCGCCTGGGCAGGGGACAGGGGAAGTCGGCGAAAGCGTCCTCCAGCGGCGAAGATTGAGATAAGTACACGGGTCATTTCGGGAAGTCAATCGGAAACCGCCCGGCGGCGCTGCGGCGCTGCGGCGGTAACTCCTTTCCCGTCGGTACGATAGGCGAGTGCCCGGCTGTGGTACGGAAATTGCATCGCTGTCCATATGGTCGCGGTCGTTGCCTCCGCCGACAATTTCCTGCTGCGCTTCGATTCAGACATTGGCTTCGTGGACTATGCCCTGGACATCATCGACGACCTGCTGGCCTACCGCGGAATCCACGATCGCACGGACCTCCTGATCGTCTGCCGCGAGCTGCTCAAGAACGCAGTCGTACACGGGAACCGCAACGACACTCAGAAGTCGGTGACCTTGCGACTGCAGTGCCTGCCGGGCGGCCACTGCAAAATCGAAGCGGAAGACGGCGGCTCGGGATTCGATGTGCAGGCCAGGGCAGGGGGGCAGGCGTCGGGGCGCCCGGCGGGGTACGGAACCGGCTTCGCGCTGATCGGCGCTCTGGCCGACCGGGTCGCATTCAACGACCAGGGGAACCGGGTCACCGTATTCGTGGATCTGTAGGCGAGTGTGCGCCGTTGGTGCGCCACCGGGAGGGGAGAAATGGAGGGCGTTCTCACGGAAGACAGGGGCGGGCCCGTGCGGCAGACGCAGGCGGTCCTGCTTGCGGGCGGCAAGGGAACCCGGATGATACCACTGAGCCTGCGTCGGCCCAAACCGATGATTCCTTTTGCCGGAGCCTACCGGCTCATCGACTTCACACTGAGCAATTGCCTCAACTCAGGAATCCCTCGCATCGTCGTGGTCGGCCAGCATGGTCTGGGCGATCTGGATGAACACGTACTTCGGTGGAAGCGTTCGGCCCCCGGCGCTTCGGTGCAATTGCTGCCAATCGCGGGCCAGAGGCCTCGGTCCCGAAGCACGGGAACGGCGGATGCGCTGCGACTGTACCTGCGAGAGCTCCGCGAGGCGGGCAAGGAGCTGATCCTCGTGTTGTCCGGTGACCACGTGTACAGGATGGACTACAACGCGATCCTGGCGTTCCATCTCGAACGCGGGGCCGAGGCAACCCTCGCCGCCACCGAGGTACCCCTGCTCGCTGCAGGGGCCTTCGGAGTGCTGGAAACCGATCGCAGCGGCTGGGTTACATCCTTCGTGGAGAAGCCCGAGTGGCCTCGAGCGCTTTCAGACACCCCCGGTCGGGCGCTGGTGTCGATGGGAGTCTACGTGTTCGAGGCGCGGACTCTGTTCGACGCAGTGAGCGACGACGCAGGTGACAGCGAGTCGGCCCACGACCTGGGCAAGAACATCCTGCCCAAGCTGGCAGCGGGCGGTCGGTTGCTCGCTTTCCCCTTCCGGGGCTCACACGGCAGCGGCAGCGGGTACTGGCGGGATGTTGGCACGATCGACTCCTATTTCGCCGCCCAGATGGACATGCTCGACACCCGAAACGACAGCCTTCTCGGGGAGGAGTCGTGGCCTCTCGGCCCTCGTCGGGTCGACACGGGCCATGACCTGGAGAGGCATCTCCGCCTGGATGGCTCGATCGTGTCTCCCGACTGTCGGTTGAGAAGCCGGGATGTGGCGCGGTCTGTGCTGTCGCCAGGGGTGTGTGTTGACCAAAACGCCAGGGTGTCCGATTCCGTCCTGCTCCCGGGGGTTCGGGTCGGAACCGGGGCCAGGGTCTGCCGGGCAATCATCGAAGAGGGACTGGTCGTGGGCAGAGGGGCCGTAATCGACGGCGGCATAGTCTCGAGTCCGTTCGATGAGCGCCTGCAGTCCTGCGCGGCGGCCGTGCGAGGGTGGGCCCGCGGCGGGCGGCCAGCCCAGCGGGCGCGGCGGCCCCGCCGATTCGATCCGGCGGGTAGCGGGATTCCCACCAAAGGAGCGCAGAGTGAATCGGTCGCATTGCCGCGCTGAAGGCGAGACTACGGCGCCGGGTCGGAGGGTCCCGCTGTCCCACCGGAGGATCGAGGAGGCCCGCTACCGCAGCCTGAAGGACCCCTACCAGCGAGCCCTCGACGCTTTCGCGCGGGAGCTGCAGGAGCTCCTGGAAGGGGAGGGACTCCACGTGACCGTCAGAGCGCGGGTCAAGACTTTCGAGAGCTACTACAGGAAGCTCATCGGCAAGCTTCAGGCGGCCGGAGAAAACGGCGGCGACACCAGGGTGAACGACCTGCTCGGGGTGCGCGTTATCTGTCCGTTCCAGGGGGACCTCAAGACGTCCGAAGCCGCCCTGCGGCGCAGTCTCACGGTGCTGGAGGTTCGGCGCAAGGGGCAGGAGCACAGCTACCGGGAGTTCGGGTATGACTCCACGCACCTGCTCATCCGCCTCCCCGAGTCCGTGTGCAGGGACGCAGGGGTCGAATCGCAGCCGGTCTGCGAGGTACAGGTGCGCACCACTCTCCAGGAAGCCTGGGCCGAAATCGAGCACGAGCTGGTGTACAAGGCGGAGCTGACGCCCCTCGACGAGCCGCTGAGGAGGAAACTGGCCTCGCTGAAGGCCACCCTGACCCTGTCGGACAACATCTTCCAGGAGATACGGGACTACCAGCGGCAGATGCAGGACGAGCTCAGGCTCCGCAAGGCCGGGCTGTGGGGCCGGATTCTGCAGATTGCCGCACAACGCGGCACCGACGACTCCGGCGGCCTCGACCCTGCGGAGGAATCCGCTCCCGCCCCGGGCAACGGCCGCCGACGGTCCAGGGGGCTGGAAGCCGCGGAAGACATCGACGTCATGCTTCTCAGGGCCCTGGCGGCCCACAACCGCCGGGAGCTCGAGGAGGCGCTCAGGCTGTACAGTCGGATCCTGGCGCACGACCTGTCCCCGAGGGCCCGTACCATCGTGCTGGTGCACCGCGGCATGGCCCGCTTCGAGCGGGGCGACCTCGAGGAAGCCCGGGGGGATTTCTCTCAGGCTATCGAGTCGGACGACCGGAGCGAGCGGGCCTACTTTCTGCGCGGGATCACCCGGTGGGCTCTGGGGGAGCTCGGGGAAGCTCTCCTCGACCTGACCGAGAGCCTCGAGCGAGGCCCACTGCAGGTCGACGTCCTGGTATGCCGCGCCCTGCTGCGCTGCCAGCAGGGAGACTCGGCCGGGGCGCTTTCGGACACCGAGCAGGTGCTGGCCATAGCACCCGACTCGCCGGAGGCAAGGGATCTCCAGGATCTGCTGACTGTGGAGCTCACGGGGGACGGTTGAGCCAGCCGGGCCCCCGGGGGGTTCAAGATCGCAGGCTCGGCGATCCGTCCGCCAGCGCGTCCGGGTCTCCCTGGACCGTCTTCCGGGATTGGCGTACCCGGTCGATCCGGATCAGGCGGAGGTGATCGTCGATCCTGTATGCCACGCTCTGCCCCTGCCTTTCTCCCACTACGGTAGCCCCGATCAGCGAAAGCACGGAGACGTACCGCTTGTCGAGATCGACCTGGGAGGGAAGCACGATCCTGCACTCGAAGCCGATCGCGCTGTTCAGCTCAGTGAGGTGCAGGGTCGAGTCGAGGGCGGCCACGTCGCCCGGCAGCTCCTCGTCGGCCAGCACGACCGCCCCCCCGAGCCTCTCAGCAAGCACGCGAAGGCCGGGGCCGACCCTGAAGCCCTTGCCGCGGTAGCCGCGGCACATCAGCGAGAGCAGTTTGTAATCCGAATCGCGAATCAACACGGTTGAGTCTCCTTTCGCGGCCTTCTACCGCGCGAGGATCGGGCAGCGGGGGAGCCGTGTTCGTTGCTGGTCGTTGCCCTGCCCGCCATGCTAGCCCAGAAGGGGCGCGATCACGAGGGACACCATGGCCATGAGCTTGATCAGGATGTTCATCGAGGGTCCCGAGGTGTCCTTGAGAGGATCGCCGACGGTGTCTCCCACGACCGCGGCCCGGTGGGGCTCGGAGTTCTTGCCGCCGTAGTTGCCGGCCTCGATGTGCTTCTTGGCGTTGTCCCAGGCTCCCCCGGCGTTGGCCATCATGATGGCCAGGAGGACCCCGGTCACGATCGCGCCGCTGAGAAATCCCCCGAGGGCCTCCTTGCCGAGCAGAAAGCCGACCAGGATCGGGGAAGCGATGGCCAGCAAGCCGGGGAGAAGCATCTGCCGCAGCGCCCCCCGGGTGGCAATGTCGATGCAGCGGGCGCTGTCGGCCTGGGCCTTTCCCTCCATCAGCCCCGTGATCTCCCTGAACTGTCGGCGCACCTCCTCGACCATCTGGAAGGCCACCTTCCCCACGGCGGTCATGGTGAAGGCGCCGATCAGGAACGGCAGGATCCCACCGATGAACAGGCCGACCACGACCCTGACGTGCAGCAGGCTGATCTCTTCCAGCCCGGCGGTCCGGCTGTAGGCCGAGAACAGGGCCACGGCGGTCAGCGCGGCGGAGCCCACGGCAAAACCCTTGCCGATGGCCGCCGTGGTGTTGCCGAGGGAGTCGAGGCGGTCGGTCACCTCCCGGACCTCCGGCCCCAGTCCGGACATCTCGGCGATCCCGCCGGCGTTGTCGGCGATGGGGCCGTACGCGTCGACGGACATGGTGACCCCGATGGTGGCCAGCATCCCGACCGCCGCCAGGCCGATGCCGAACAGGCCGGCGAAGCTGTGGCTGACCAGGATGGCTGCGGCGATCACCAGCACCGGGATGGCCACCGACTCCATGCCCATGGCCAGCCCCCGGATGATGTTGGTCGCGGCGCCGGTGGTGGACGCCTTGGCGATCTTGCGCATCGGACTGCCCACCGTGTAGTACTCGGTCAGCACGCCGATCAGGAGACCGGTCAGGTTGCCCGTCAGGACGGCCCAGAACAGCGCCGGCTCCAGTCCCAGAGCTCTGATGATGAACCACACGGCTGCCAGCAGAAGGGCCGACGACAGGTAGGTGACCAGCCGCAGCACCGCTGCGGGGTTCCTCAGGCGCACGAGGCCGCGAACGGACACCACGCCCAGCACCGAGGCGGCGAGCCCCGCTGCGGCTACGGCCAGTGGGAGAAAGACGGCGCTCATCGCATCCCCGGCGATGGCCCCGACGATGGCGGCCGCCGCCACGATGTCGATCGTGGCGACCATCGAGCCCACGTAGGACTCGAACAGGTCGGCTCCCATGCCGGCGGTGTCCCCGACGTTGTCCCCCACGTTGTCGGCGATGACGGCCGGGTTGCGGGGATCGTCCTCCGGGATGCCCGCCTCGACCTTCCCCACCAGGTCGGCGCCCACGTCTGCGGACTTGGTGTAGATACCCCCGCCCACCCGGGCGAAAAGGGCGATCGACGAGGCTCCCATGCCGAAGCCCGCAAGGTCGTACCAGTCGAACATTGGCGTGCGCAGGACAAGGTAGGTGAACAGGCTCACGCCGAGCAGCCCCAGGGAGGCCACGGACAGGCCCATGACGGCGCCGCCGGTGAAGGCGGTGGAGAGGGCGGCTCCCTGGCCCCGGTCCCGTGCGGCCGCGGTAGTGCGCACGTTGGCCTTGGTGGCGGCCTTCATGCCGAAGTAGCCTGCCAGTATCGAGCACACCGCCCCGGACAGGAAGGCCAGGGCCGTGGCCGGACTCCGGAGCAGGAACAGGGCCACGAACACGATGAGGACGAAGACCGCCAGCATCGAGTACTCCCGGCGCAGGAAAACCATCGCCCCCGAGGCGATCTGCCCGGCGATGGCCTGCATGGTTTCGCTTCCCGCTGGTTTGCGCTTGATGGCGAGGTACAACCCCAGGGCGATGACTATGCCTACGGCTCCGGCGATCTGTGCGGCCAGCAGGTACGGGGTTATGTTCACGGTCGGCCTCCTAGGTGGGTTGGGGTATTCCTATTTCCAGTACAACAGCAGCAGCGGAAAGGCGATCAGGCCGATCAGCAGAAGCAGGGCCGCCCCCACGATCATGAAGATCATGACCAGCCGTTCGACCCGCAGGACCTCCGCGGTGGCTTCCTGCGTGTATCGGGAGAAGTGGGCACGCACCGATTCCAACTCGTCGTGCACCAGATCCTCCAGGTCCCGCACGGCGGCCAGGGGCCGCTCGACGGCGTTGACCGGAGGCGGGGCTTCCGGGCGGCTCATGAGCGTCATCACCTGCTGCGCAGTCTGTTCGTAGAGCCTTCGCTGCATCGCGATTTCCTCCAGGGACTGCCCGATGCGGCGGAACTCCTCGCGAGAGGCAGCCCGCTTCGAGGCAGCGGCCGCTTCCGCGGCCATCCCGATGCCCGCGGAGAGGTCGGCCCCCACGGTGTGGTTGAGACGCTCGAACTCTTTTGCCGCCCGGGTCAGGTTTTCCGTGTCGTTGGTCTCCGTGAACGAAAGGACACGCTCGAACCAGATGGCCTGCTCGAGCTGGTTCTCCGTGATCCGGGCGACGACCGAGCTGAGCGGTACCGCCTTCTCGGTGATCTCGGTCAACTGGGACACGATGGTCCTGGTAGTCACCATCCCGGTCACGGTGAGCACCGCCAGTGCAACGATGAGCGGTGCGACCGCCGCCAGCACCTTGGTTCGTAAACGCACGCCGTCACCCTCCTTTTCCCGGCCGGGCGCCGATACATACAGCCGGACCCGGGCCGGCGGCCAGCGCAGACCTGTCGCGGAGCAGTTCCTGTCGTGATCTCACTTCCACCCTTGCAAGTGCCGTGCCAACGCACGTGCGTCCCCGAGCGCCCGCGCGACGGCGTACCTCGTGAGGTGTTGGCGATTGACCAACGGCAATCCGCCATTGAGAAATGTCAACTCCGCAACCATGCCTGCGTGTCGGCTCGCCCCCCGAAGCGCTCCGGCCCGCTTTCAGCCCCGGCGTACTCCTTGACGGTGCACGCCGAGAAGCAGACCGACCGCGATAAGGCCCGCCCACAGCGAGGAGCCGCCGTAGGAGACGAAAATCAGGGGGATGCCGGTAATGGGCATGATCCCCAAGGACATGCCCACGTTGACGAGCATGTGAGCGCCCAGCATTCCGACGAAGCCGGCGCTGATGTAGCGGCCGAAGTCGTCCCCGGCGCGATAGGCGATCTGCAGGCCGCGCAGGAGGATGATCAGGTACATGCCGCACACGGCCAGACCCCCGAGGAAGCCCCACTCCTCGGCTATGACGGAGAAGATGAAGTCCGTGCTCTGCTGGGGGAGAAAGCGATACTGACTCTGGGTTCCCTGGAGGAAGCCTTTCCCGGTGAGCCCTCCGGAGCCCACGGCGGTAAGCGACTGGATCGTGTTCCAGCCGGCTCCCCGGGGATCCACCCGCGGATCCAGAAACGCGATCAGGCGCATCATCTGGTACTCCCTGATCACCACACCCACCCCCAGGGCGATCACGCAGGCGACCGCGGCCACTGCCGCGACGTACATGGTCCAGTAGAAGCTCCCGCGCCCGGACGCACGCGCCCCCCAGGCGGCGAGGGCGGCCACGATCCCCAGCCCTCCGGCGAGGTACCCGAGCAGCTCCGGCCGGGCGATCAGCTCCAGCAGCGGGGCATACCGCCCCATGATCCAGCGTCCATAGGTCGGCAGCACGCTAAGGGCGACACCCAGGGACAGCGAGGCCGCCAGGAACAGCAGGTGACGTTTTCGGGCTCCTGCCATGAAAGACATGGCCAAGAAGACCGGCAGGTACACGGCGGCCGTGCCGGCGTCCGGCTGGAGAAGGATCAACCCCATCGGGATCGCCGGGATCGCGAGGGCCAGCAGAAATCGCGGCAGCTCCCGGATCGCGCCCCCGATCCCTGCCAGATAGCGCCCGAGGAGCAACGCGGTGGTCACCTTGCACAGCTCGGACGGCTGGATTCCGAGGATCCCGACGCCGAGCCAGGATCGGGCACCCCGGACCTGCCTGCCTCCCAGGAGGGTTAGCACCAGAACCGCGAGTCCCGCTGCGTACAGATACGGAGACAGCTCCCGCATGCGGGTGCAGCTGGAGCGGGCCGCGAGGATCATCGCCGCGATTCCCGTGACGGCCCAGATGATCTGGCGGACATGCTCCCCGGTACCAGGGCCTTCCGGGATGGGGCTCGACCCGCCCTGCCCGCCGGAGTGCCCGCTGGAGTAGATGAACAGGATCCCGATGACAACAAGCCCTGCCGTGGCGGCCAGCAGGGTCGCGTCGAAGGGCAGCGGCGACGTACGTTTCATCTGAGCTCCGAATCCTCGTGCTCTTGGTGCAGGGACATTCACGACCATGCGGTGCAACTCCCGTGCCATCCCCCGCCAGCCCTGCGTCGCGGCTGGTCCCGAATCAGCGCCTTTGTCACGATGGTCAAACGACTGTCCGAGCCGGACTTCGCGGCCGCCGCCATGATCGGCAGCAAGGGCGAGCGAAGCTTCCACCTCAAGGCGCTGATGTCCATCGCCCAGATCCTCCAGGACCGGGAATTCATGAAGGTATGGAACCAAGCGACCAGCGAACGCGAGCTCCGGACTGCCGTGGTCCTGACCAAGCGCAAGAGACACCACCCCAGGGATTGACCATTGTCAACGACGGTTGACCTTGGTCAATCGCCTTGCCCCTGGCGGGGGCCGGAACTGCCTTCTTCAGGCGGCCGCGACCTGCACATGTAGACGCGATTCCTGGCAGGCGGCTTGCATAGATAGAGTCTGGACGGAGCCGCGGAACCATGCGCGACGAGAGTGTTCTGATACCCAGGCGCGATTACAACCGACTCTGGAGGTTCCTGACAGAGTCCCGAGACGGCGGCGGGCGGCACAGACCGCTGCTTGACCGGCTCGAACGCGTTCTTGCAGCTGCGAAACCGCTCCCTGACCTCATGATTCCGCCCGACAGGGTTACCCTCGACTCCCATGTCACGCTCAGAGAAAAGCACACCGGGATCCTCCTGCGGTTTCAGCTGGTATTCCCCTGGGATTCGGACATCGAGGGAAGGCGGCTCTCGGTGGTGTCGGCCATCGGCATGGACATCCTGGGGCGTTCCGTGGGCCAGGAGGTGCGGTGCCGAAACTGCGAGCGCGAGCTCGAGCTTCGGATCGAGGCGGTGGACAGCGAGTGAGGGGCTCCAGGATCCGTCGACGTGAAACGTGGCATGGCCTTTGCAGGAGCAAGGGCTGACAAGCTATCCCGAAGGAGGACAATCATGGCGATGCTGCTGCCCTTGACCCCGCTCTGGTTCAAGACCCGTAGGGTGTTCCGCTCCAAGGCGTACTTCGAGACCAAGATCCAGGAGGCAATCGACCGGGAGCTGGACGGGACCGCCCGGGTCTCGGCCGAGATCGTCCAGAACGGTCCGTTCCGCAAGCCCGAGCTGCATCTCTTTGGGGAGGTGGAGGATCCGGCTGCCATCAAACGGGCGGCCGCCCTGGCCCGGGAGGCCGCGCAGGGGACCGTCGAGATCGTGATCGATATCCTGGTGATCGTCGAGCGACCGAGCGACAACTAGGTGCCCGGAGCAGTGCGGCGGGAGCGACCGGGGCGGGGGGGCCGGCAAGCGGCCCTGGCGGTGCTGCTCGCCGCCGGCGCACTGGGCGCGGTCGGGGGCGGATGGCTATGGGGGACGCTTCTGGCTCACAGCCGAGGCGTGCGGCCCGAGCAGCTTCTGGCGGGACACCGCCCCGCTCTGCCCACCCGGCTTTACGATCGTCACGGCCGGCTGATCACGGAGTTCTTCTCCGAGGAAAAGCGGACGATCGTGGCGTTTGGAGAGCTTCCCGAGCACCTCGTGGACGCCCTGCTCACGCGGGAGGACCGCCGCTTCTTCGCTCACCGGGGCTTCCGGGTAACCTACATCCTCCGAGCCGCCTGGGATATCCTCACGGGCAGGTCGTTCCGGGGAGGGAGCACGATAACCCAGCAGCTGGCCGGGCATCTGTTCGCGGACCGTACCGAGATCACGCTCAGGCGCAAGCTCCGGGAGCTCTGGTGGGCGCTTCGGCTCGAACAGGCCCTCAGCAAGCAGGAGATCCTCGAGCTGTACCTCAACGAAATGTACTTCGGCCACAACACCTACGGCGTGGAGGAAGCAGCCCGATTCTACTTCCGCAGGTCGGCGAGGGAGCTGAGCCTCGCCGAGTCGGTCATGCTCGTGATCCAGCTGGCCAGTCCAGGAAGGTATTCCCCGTTCAACAACCCCAACGCGGCCAGGACCATGCAGCGCAAGATTCTGGACCAGATGGTCGCCCTGGGGTTCGCCTCATCGGAACAGGCGGACCGCTGCTTCGAGGAGTACTGGGAAGCCCACGACTATTCCCGCAGCCACATCTCTTCGGCATGGTTCGACCGTCGGGATCGCGCTCCGTACTTCAGCGAGCACGTGCGGCAGCAACTGGAGACCCTGCTGCTCGGCTCGCTGGACCTCTACCGGGCGGGGCTCGAGGTGCACACGACTCTCGACCTGGAGCTGCAGCAGGCCGCCGAGGGGATCATGGACCGCCGGCTCCGGGAGCTCGACGAGAGAGTCCGCCTCCAGGACCAGAGGCGCCTGGCCTACGCCTACCGGGAGGTTGTCCCCCTGGTCGATCTGCTGTCCCTTGCTTTCAACATCGAAGACATACGCGCAAGCGACCACGTGCGCAGCGCCCGCGCCAGGGAGCGCTATCTCGATTCCCTGAACCCGACGGTGGACATTCTGGCCATGACCTTCGGCCTGGACTCGGTCCGGTCGGCCGCCCGCGTCGGGTACGAGGCCGTGGGCCGCAAGGCCGAGCGGAGGAGGGTGGAAGGGGCGCTCGTGGCTCTGGATTCTGCGACCGGGGAGATACGCGCAATGGTCGGGGGGCGGAGATACGAGCGGACCAACCAGTTCAACCGGGCCGTGCAGGCCAGGGTCCAGCCCGGCTCGGCATTCAAACCCTTGTACTACGCCTCCGCCCTCAGCGCCCGGGTGGTCACGCCGGCCACGGTCCTGGTCGATGCGCCCACCCTGTTCCGCGACTCTCATGGGAACCCCTATGTCCCGTTGAACTACAGGGGCCAGTGGAAGGGTCGGGTCTCCCTGCGCGAGGCTCTGGCACAGTCGATGAACGTGCCGTCCCTCCAGGTCCTCGATGCCGTAGGCTTCCCCGCGGCGATTGCCACCTCGAGCCGTCTTCTGGGAATCTCCGACCTCTGGGAGATCGAGCGCAGATTCCCCTTCGGGTACCCGCTGGGGCTCGGGGTCGGTACGGTGTCGCCCCTCCAGATGGCGCGGGCGTACGCCGTGTTCGCCAATCACGGTCTGGCTGTGGAGCCGACAACGCTCCGGAGCATCACCGACCGGGAGGGCAGACCCGTGCTCCAGGCCCATGCGTCCTCCCGTTCCTCCCGGGTTCTCACCCCTGCGGAAGCCCACCTGATGGTGAGCCTCCTGGAGAGCACCGTGGAGTCCGGGACGCTGCGCTGGGCCGTCCAGTCCGTGGGCGGCCTCGGCAGACCCGTGGCCGGCAAGACGGGGACGACCCAGAACTGGTCGGACGCCTGGACCGTCGGCTTCACCCCTCAGCTCACCACGGCGGTCTGGTTCGGTTTCGACAGGGGAGCGGGGACCCTCGGAGTCAGTCTGTCCGGGGCCGTGAGCGCCGCTCCGGCCTGGGCCGAGTTCATGAAGCACGCCCACCAGGACCTGGCAGTGCGCCAGTTCGAGCGGCCCCCCGCCGGCCTGGTGGAGGCGCTGGTCTGCCGGAAGTCCGGGCTCCTGCCCACCTCGCTGTGCGGCGGCGACACCCACGCGGAGCTCTTCCTCTCCGGGACCGAGCCCCGCACCCTCTGCGACTATCACAGGTACGCCGAAGAACGGCACCAGGAGTTGCGGCGCAACATCCGCAAGTCCCTCTTCGGCACTCCTGGAGAAGCAGCGGGCGCGTTGTCGCTCCCCGGGTTGCCTCCTTTCGATCTCGACCTCGATCTCGAGTCCGCGGCAGAGGCCGAGGCCGACGGCCTGGCTGCGCCTCGGTACGAACCCGCAGGCTCCGAAGGCAACCCCTTTCTGGACTGACCGCCCCCGGTGCCCGCCGGCCGCGTAGAACCGCGGGGGGGACCCGTGCTATAGTGGGTCCGCCTGCGGCGCAAGTCCCTATGAGATCCACCAGCGTTTCCAGCACATGCACACCAACCGGGGCGACAGCCTTCCTGCCTGCCGCCCTGCTGTTGTCCGCCCTGTTGCCGACGGTGCCGGATTGAGCACCCCGACCCTGGCGCACGCCTCCCTGAGCCCCGGAGGGCCGCTGCCCCTCGGAGCGACCCTGGTTCCCGACGGTGTGCAGTTTGCCGTGTTCAGCCGCCACGCCAGCGCCGTGCACCTTCTCCTGTACGCCGGGCCCGAAGACGCCGAACCCGCCAGGGAGATCCGTCTGGACCCCCGGGAAAACCGCACCGGGGACATCTGGCACGTGCGGGTGGCGGGAGTCGGCGCCGGCACGCACTATCTGTATCGAGCCTTCGGGCCCTACGAGCCCGAAGCCGGGCACCGCTTCAACCCGAACAAGCTGCTCCTGGACCCGTATGCCAAGGCGGTGACCGGGAGCTTCACCTGGAAGCTGGCGGACGCCCGGGGCTACGACCCCGACTCGCCCAGCGGCGACCTGTCCTTTTCCGCGGTGCCGGATGCCGCAGGCATGCCCAAATGCATCGTGGTCGACGACGCCTTCGACTGGCAGGGGGACCGGCCCTTGAACCGCCCCCTGCGCTTCAGCGTCGTCTACGAGACCCACGTGCGTGGGCTGACCCGACACCCCAGCTCGGAGCGGCTCGGGGTGCGCCATCCCGGCACATTCCGGGGCGTCGCGGAGATGATCCCCTACCTGCGGGACCTGGGGATCACGGCGGTGGAGCTCATGCCGGTCCAGGAGTTCGACGAGCTGGAGCTCCAGCGCCGTGATCCCCTCACCCGGGAACCTCTCGAGAACTACTGGGGCTACAGCACCATGAGCTTTTTCGCCCCCAAGGGACGCTACTCCGCCGCCGGCTCTCTCGGGCAGCAGGTCACGGAGTTCAAGGAGATGGTTCGGGAGCTGCACCGGGCCGGGATCGAGGTGATCCTCGACATCGTGTTCAACCACACCTCCGAGGGGGACGAAACCGGCCCAACCTTGTGCTTCCGGGGCTGGGACAACAGCATCTACTACATGCTGGAGGCGGACAAGCGGCACTACAAGAACTACTCCGGCTGCGGCAACACCCTGAACTGCAACCACCCCCTGGTCCGCAGCCTGATCATCGACTGCCTCCGCTACTGGGTCGTGGAGATGCACGTGGACGGTTTCCGCTTCGACCTGGGCTCGGTGCTCGGCCGGGACTCGGCGGGCAGGCTCCTGGAGAACCCGCCGGTGGTGGAACGCATCGCCGAAGACCCCGTGCTCCGGGAGACCAAGATCATCGCCGAGGCCTGGGATGCCGCCGGGGCCTACCAGGTCGGAAGCTTCCCCGGCGGGCGCTGGGCCGAGTGGAACGACCGTTTCCGGGACGACGTGCGGGCCTTCTGGAGGGGGGACGAGGACACCGCCTCGAGGCTGGCCACGAGGATCACCGGGAGCTCCGACCTGTATCTCCGGGACGGGCGAAAGCCTTTCCACAGCATCAACTTCGTGACCTCCCATGACGGGTTCACCCTGAACGACCTGGTGAGCTACGGCCGCAAGCACAACGAGGCCAACGGGGAGGGGAACCGCGACGGCAGCGACGCGAACTTCAGCGCCAACCACGGGGTGGAGGGGCCCAGCGCGGACCCGGAGGTCGAGCACCTGCGCAACCGCCAGGTCAAGAACTTCCTGGCCACCCTGTTCCTTTCCCTGGGCACCCCGATGCTCCTCGGAGGGGACGAGATGCGCCGGACCCAGCGAGGCAACAACAACCCCTACTGCCAGAACAACGAGATCTCCTGGTACGACTGGAGCCTCCAGGACCTCCACGCAGACGTCCATCGCTTCTGCCGGGAGATCATCGCCTTCAGGCGGGACCACCCGGCGCTTCACCGTCCCGAGTTCTACAGCGGGGAGGACCGGGACCGCAATTCCATGCCCGACATCACCTGGTTCGATCGCAGGGGCCGCCCCCGGGACTGGAGCGCCGCGGAGCGGACCCTTGCCTGCCGTTTGGATGGCAGCAAGGCCGAGACCGACGCGAACCGGGACGACAACGACCTCTACCTCATGTTCAACGGGGACAGCCGCTCCCTGAGGTTCGCGCCCTGCCCGGCGCCGCCGGGCAAGCGCTGGTACCGGGCGATCGACACCGCCCGCCCGGCGCCGGAGGACATCCTTGCCGCCGGGCAGGAGCAGGAGATGGCGCAGCAGGACCGCCTGGTGGTGCAGGGCCGCTCGCTGGTCGTGCTGCTGTCCCGTTAGGGCTACAGCTCCGCCCAGATCTCCTGGTCCGAGGGGGCCTTCTTCCTGTCGTCGACCAGGCCGATGCGGCAGATGTTGAGGAAGTGCTTGTAGGTGATGTTTTCGGACTGGCTGTTGTTGCCCCAGGAGCCGCACCCCAGGGTATTCGTGGGGGCGAAGGCGTTGAAGAAGGAGCCTCCCGCGGTGGTGGCACAGGGAGCGTTGACCACCAGGCGGCTGACCGGCAGCCGTACGCCCGCATACTCGATGCGCTCCCGGTTCTCCGAGTGGACCACCGCCGAGTGCCCGGAGCCCTCGTGCTTGAGATTCTCGTGGGCCATCTCCACCGCCTGCTCGAAGGTGTCGTAGGGCAGGATAGCCAGCACCGGGCACATCTTCTCTCTGCACAACACGTCCCGGGTGCCTGTCCCGCGGGCCTGCAGCAGGACGACCTTGGTGCCCTTCGGGAGATCGCTTCCCGCCTTCTTGGCCACGGCGGCAATCTCCTGGCCCACGACCTCCTTGTTGATGGCCCCGCCCCCGGGAAACAGGATTTCCCGCCAGCGGTCGACGACCGTCTGGTCGTCCTCGTAGCAGGCCCCCGCGGCCTCGAAGGCCTTCACGACCTCCGCGAAGCCCTCGGCGGGAGCGAACACGAACTGCTCACCGGTGCAGATGATCCCATTGTCGAAGGCCCGGCCGTACACGATCTTCTGCGCCGCGTCCTGGAAGTCCGTGCCCTCGTCGATGATCACCTGCACGTTTCCCGCCCCGACGCCCAGCGAAGGCTTGCCGCTGGAGTAAGCCGCCTTGACCATGCCCATGCCTCCGGTGGCCACCACCAGGTCCACCGCCTTCATCAGGGCCTGGGTCAGCTCGATCGAGGGCTCTTCGATGATCTGGACGAGGTTCGGAGGCGCTCCCAGGCCTGCCAGCGCCAAGTTGATGAGCTCGACCGTGCGGCCGGAGCAGCCCTTGGCCCGGGGATGGGGAGCGATGATCACGGCGTTCCGGCCCTTGAGGGCGAACATGGCGTTCGACATCGGGGTCACGATCGGGTTCGTGGTCGGGGTCACGGCCCCCACCACCCCGACCGGTTTGGCCACGTAGTAGCACATCTGTTCCGCGTCGTAGTCGATGATGTCCACAGACTTCCTGGAACGGAGATCGTTCCAGATGATCCGGGCCTTGCCCTTGTTCTTGGCCACCTTGTCCTCGTAGCTGCCCATGCGGGTCTCGTCCACCGCCAGGCGGGCCAGCTCCTCGGCGTTGTCGAACACGGCTTTCGCCGCAGCCCGGACCAGGCGGTCCACCTGCAGCTGGTCGTAGGCGGCGACGGCGCTCTGCGCTGCCCGGGCCTTCACCATCATCTCCTCGATCAGACGGGCGTCATCCATCTTGGCTTCCAACCTCCGGGACAATCGGGTGTTGCGATACCATATTCCGCCGAGGCTGGGGCCGTCAAGAATCCAGGCCCGTCCTGGTCGCGGCACGGACCTCCTGCGAGCTCAGCCCAGGGTCGCGGCTACCAGGACGATCCCGGCCAGGGCCACGGCCGAGCCCACCGCCTCGAGGGGGCGCACCCTCTCCCGGAACAGCACGAAGGACATCACGAACACCACCAGCACGTTCACCGCGCTTCTGACCGGGTAGACGACCGCCCCCGGGAGTCCCCTGGTGGCCACGACCAGGAACGCTGCCGAAAGGGAATTGGTCAGGCTCATGTACAGCGCGATCGGCGTCATGGGCGCCGGGTGGGGCCGCGACGGCTGGCGGGATCGCTCCGTCTGGCGAGGCCGCGCCCGCTGGGCGCGGCGCCGGACGGCCTGCCGCGCGACCAGGACCACGGTTGCGGCGATCGTGACGGTCAGCCCCTGGTAGAGCAGAAGGGTGAAGGTTCCTCCCGCAGGTTCCACCGCCACGTACACCCTGGGGACGCTGATGGCCAGGCCGGAGAGGATGGTCGCCAGGCCTAGCAGCACGGCGGCGCGCCGGTCGGGCAACGCCCCGGGCACTCCCGCATGGCTCTTGCTCAGGCCGAAGAACAGGATCGACAGGAACATGAGCCCCACGCCGAAGGCGCCCCGCAGCTCGAGCTGCTCACGGTAGTACACGATGCTCAGGAAGAAGGGGATCACGATGCTGAACTGCAGGATCAGCCAGGAGATGTTCAGCTGGCTCCGGGCGATCTGCCCGTAGAACAGGCGAACCGCCGAGTACATGGTGATGCCGAACACGGCCCCCAGCCACAGCGCCGGGAGCGAGAACAGGGGCTGCCGAAAGAGCGCCAGGAACAGCCCGCTGAAGGCCGTGTAGAAGACTCCGAAGAGCAGCAGCACCGGGTCCGTTGCGAGTCCGCGGCGCTCCTTGAGCTTGTAGGAAAGGCCGAAGAGGGCGCCGGACAGTCCGGCCAGCAGGGTCATGGCGAAGGGCAGCATCCCGTCCAGTATAGAGATTTGTGGAGAGCAGGCAAAGCTGCGGCTCTGGCTCGGCCTTGCGCCGGGGCGGCTATTTCGCTTTCAGGTAGCCTTCGGCCTTCAGCAGCTCGGCCATGAGCACGGCCCCGCCTGCCGCCCCCCGGAGGGTGTTGTGGGACAGGCAGACGAAGCGCCAGTCCAGCAGCAGGTCCTCGCGCAGGCGGCCCAGGGTCACGCCCATGCCCTTTTCGAAGTCCCGGTCCAGGCGGGTCTGGGGGCGGTTGTCCTCCTCGAAGTACTTGAGGAACGGCTGCGGAGCGCTTGGCAGCTCGAGCTCCTGGGGTCGGCCCCGGTAGCTCTGCCACAGCTCCAGGATGCGCTCCTTGGGGGGCTTCTTGTCGAAACCCGCGAAGACCGCCGCCAGGTGACCGTCGCTGGCCGAAACCCGGATGCACTGGCTGGTGATGGCAGGCGCCTTGGCTGGGACGATTTCGCCGCCCTTGAGGCTGCCCCATACCTTCAGCGGCTCCTTTTCGCTCTTCTCTTCCTCGCCGCCGATGTACGGGATCACGTTGTCCACCATCTCGGGCCAGTCCTTGAAGGTCTTGCCGGCCCCGGATATGGCCTGGTACGTGCAGACAAAGACCTTCTGCGGACCGAACTCCCGCAGGGCGTGCAGGGCCGGGACGTAGCTCTGGATCGAGCAGTTGGGTTTCACGGCAATGAACCCGCTCCTGGTCCCGAGCCGCCTCCGCTGGCCGGCTATGACCTCGAGATGGCCCGCGTTGATCTCCGGAATGAGCATCGGTACGTCGGGCGTCCAGCGATGGGCCGAGTTGTTGGAGACAACCGGGGTTTCCTTGCGGGCGTAGCGTTCTTCGAGCTCCCGGGTCTTGTCTTTCGGCATGTCCACGGCGCAGAAGATGAAGTCCACCTGAGCGCAGATCTGATCCGCGTCGGCGGCGTTCTGTACCGTGAGCGTGCCCGCTGGGCCCGGGACCGTGGTGGGCATGGCCCACCGCCCCTCGACCGCCTCGGCGTAGGTTTTGCCCGCCGAGCGCTCGCTGGCGGACACGCTGACCAGATCGAACCAGGGGTGTTCCGCCAGCAGGGTCACGAAGCGCTGACCGACCATGCCGGTGGCGCCTACGACTCCGACCTTGAGCTTGTTGTCCATCTGCCATACCCCTTCGACTATAGCTTCGAAAATATGCGCCAAAGTAGTATGGATGCACGAAGAGCGTCAAGGCCCGGGGGCCGCCGACCCGGGGGCTGCCCGGGGGCCGCCGGGGCCGCGGGCGCCCCGGTTACTCTGCAATTGCCGCCGAACTAGCCCATTTCGACTATCCTGAGCCGAGCTTCGGATGAGTATTCTTGGTGGAAGGAGGGCGGAATGAACGAACCCCACGAAGGCCGGAGCGGCCACGGCGAGCGGCACGATCACGACCGCCACGACCACGGCGGGCACCACCGGATGATGGTCCGGGACTTCCGGCGGCGATTCTACATTGCGACGGCAGCGACCCTGCCGATCCTGGCTCTCTCGCCGCTGATCCAGGAGATCCTGGGCTACCGCCTGGCTATCCCCGGGGCGCAGTACGTCCTCCTCGGGCTGTCCAGCTTCGTGTTCTTCTACGGCGGCTGGCCCTTCCTGAAGGGGTTGGTCGACGAGCTGGGCAAGCGGCTTCCGGGAATGATGACCCTGATTGCCCTGGCCATCTCCGTGGCCTACGTGTACAGTGCCGCGGTGGTCCTGGGGCTGGAGGGACATTTCTTCTTCTGGGAGCTGGCCACCCTGGTGGACGTGATGCTCGCGGGCCACTGGATCGAGATGCGCTCGGTGCTGAGCGCATCCCGCGCCCTGGAGCAGCTGGCCCGGCTGATGCCCGATACGGCCCACCGCAAACGGGGCGAGGAGGTGGAGGACGTCCCCCTGTCCGAAATCCAGAGCGGCGACGTGTTGGTCATCAAGCCCGGCGAGAAGGTCCCCTCGGACGGATCCATCGTGAGAGGCCACAGCGCGGTCGACGAGTCCATGCTGACCGGTGAAGCCCGGCCCGTGGAGAAGGGGGAGGGGGATCGCCTGATCGGGGGCTCGGTAAACGGGGACGGCGTGTTGGAGCTCGAGGTCGAGGGGACCGGGGACGAGAGCTATCTGGCCAGGGTCATCGCCATGGTGCGGGAGTCGCAGGCGGCCAAGTCCCGGACCCAGGGGCTGGCGGACAAAGCTGCCTTCTGGCTGACCATCATCGCGCTGTCGGTAGGCACCGCAACCCTGGCGGCTTGGCTGATCGTCGGGCGGGACCTCCAGTTCTCGATCGCCCGCATGGCCACCGTCATGGTCATCACCTGTCCCCATGCCCTCGGTCTGGCCATCCCCCTGGTCGTGGCCGTGTCCACCTCCAAGTCAGCCCAGAACGGGCTCCTCATCCGCAATCGCACTGCTTTCGAGAACGCCCGACGCATCACGACGGTGCTCTTCGACAAGACCGGGACCCTGACCAAGGGCAGCTTCGCGGTCGACGACGTGCTGGCCCACGGCTCCGGCTACGACGAGCCGGCCGTCCTGCGCCTGGCCGCCACCCTGGAACAGGGCTCCGAGCACCCCATCGGCAAGGGCATCCTGACCCGGGCGGAGGAACAGGGCGTGGAGCCCGGGAAGCTCGAGGATTTCCGGGCCGTCAGGGGAAAGGGGGTCGAAGGACGGATCGACGGCAGCACAGCGGCGGTGGTCAGCCCCGGGTACCTGGAGGAGCAGGGCATCGGGGTACCCGAGGGGGCGGAGGCCCGCGCCGGGGTGACCCGGGTGTTCGTCCTGTCCGAAGGCGAGGTGATCGGCTCGATCGGGCTCTCGGACACGATCCGGCGGGAATCCTACGGCGCGGTCCGCCGTCTGCAACAGCGCGGGATCCAGTGCTGGCTGATCACCGGGGACAACCGGGAGACGGCGGAGGCCGTGGCACAGGAGCTGGGCATGGAGGGCTTCTTCGCAGAGGTGCTCCCGGAACAGAAGCAGGACAAGGTGCGGGAGCTGCAGGAGAAGGGGGAGTACGTGGCCATGACCGGCGACGGGATCAACGACGCCCCGGCTCTGGCCCAGGCCCAGATCGGCATCGCCATCGGTTCCGGAACCGACGTGGCCGCGGAGACAGCCGACATCATCCTGGTCAACTCGAATCCCCAGGACGTGAGCTCGCTGATCCTGTTCGGCCGGGCCACCTACCGCAAGATGGTCCAGAACCTGATCTGGGCCACGGCGTACAACGTGGTGGCCATCCCCCTGGCTGCCGGAGTGCTGTACAACGTGGGCATCGTGATCTCACCGGCGATAGGGGCGCTGCTGATGTCCCTGTCCACCGTGATCGTGGCCATCAACGCGCGCCTGTTGAGGGTGGAAAAGCCGGAGGAGCCGGAAGAGCGGGCCGAGGAGCGGCACGAAGACTGACGGGCGAGGCTGCCGAGGCTGCCCTCGATGGCATTGCCACCATCGCTGCCATCGAAGCCGGAGAGCCGAAGCGAAGACGGTGCGGAGGAACGGAGGGGGAGCTCCCCGTCCCGTGCCAGGGCCGGGGGCTCCCCCACAACAGCGGATTCGGCGGACGTGTTCCTCAGCCCGGGAGAGCCGGCTGCCCCTAGTAGCTCTTGAGCTGTGAGCCGTCCGCCACGACCAGGCGTCCCCATGTCAGGGCGCCCCGGTAGTACAGGGTCGAGCCCCCGGTAACCTCGGCGTCCACCACCCCGGACATGTTGATCCACATCCGGCTCGCCCCGCTGACCTTCAGGTCGCCCTCGCCGCCGGCCAGGGCCTTGAGATCCGCTTCGCTGGCCCCGGACACGTCGGCGGCAAGCTCGCCGGTGGAGCCGCCTGCGGTGAGACGGCTGGCCCCGGACAGATCGATACGAGCGCTCATCGCCGCCAGCCCCACCGAGGCGGTGCTGGCCCCCGAAAGCTCCAGGTCGACGACATCGGCCACGATCGCCGGCAGCAGGAGTGAGCTGGCCCCGCTGAGGTCTGCCTCGAAGGCGCCGACCGGGGGGAGCCCGGCCGCATCGACCACCAGCAGAGCCGAGGCTCCCGAGAGCTCGACTCTTCTCAGGACCGGCATGGTGACGATCGCCTTGAGGGTCACGTCTCGATAGGTGTACCAGGGATCCAGGCCGATCTCGAAGACGTCGCCGCTCTTCTCCATCCTGACGTGCTCCAGGATGTTGTCGTCTACGGTCACGGTGATGCCGTAGACGCTGTCCTGGATCACGGTCACCTCGAAGCCGTTGCCCGCCTTGACGGCAGAGAAGCCCTCGAAGTCCGCGCGGCCTTCCACCAGAGTCCCGGAACCGGTGATGGGCGGATAGAGGCTGCAGCCGGCGAACACCAGCCCCGCAGCCAGGGCTGCCAGGGCGACTATCCGTGTTCTCTTCATCTGTGTTCTCTTCATCTGTGCGCTCCTCTATGGCCGCCCAGGGCCAGGCCGCCGAAGACGGTCACCTGCACCGGAGCCAGCGGATAGACCGGGTACTGGGTGGCCGGCACGGGCTCGTTCCACGGCCGGTAGCACACCCGGGTCCCGACCAGCAGCCCGCGCAGATCGAGGGCCAGCCCCCCGGCCACGTACGGGTAGAGCGACAGGCTCGCCAGGCCTTGATTGACCGGGGCGCCTTCGATCTCGTAGTGCCAGTATCCGTCCTGGTCCTCGACCCAGGTCCCGTCGCCCCGGTCATCGAGGAAAACCCTGCCGGCGGAGCCGAGGCCGAGCTCCACGAAGGGGTCGAACAGGCGACCCACCCCGGCCAGGTGGACGCTCAAGAACAGGTCCGCGTCCCAGTCCATGGACCACTGGTAGGTCTCGGTGATTCCGGGCTGCTGGTCGAAGCGCACCAGCGCATGGCCGCCGAAGCCCAGTTGACCGTGAATCACCTCCCAGTGCAGGCCGTGGAGCACGTTGCTCCGGTCGGCGAAGCCGTCATGGATCGCCGCGAAGGTCGGCTCGCCGTTGATCCCGATCGCGGAATCGAGGCCCAAGCGAACCTGGGTGTTGGCGAAGGCGAAGCCGCAGCCTACGCTCAGCACCAGAACTGCCAAGATCATTCTCTTCATGTCTGCATTCCCTCCTGTGGATGCGAGTTTTCTGCAACGTACGGGAGATTGAACACCGCGGTACGGGGAATCTGTCACCCCCCGGACGGCGAGGGCCAAGTGGCGCCGCCGGGCGGAAGCGGCTTCCGCTGCTGCCGCTGCTGCTTGTCACGCTCCGGGCATCGTGATTAGGATAGAGCCCCGGTGATGCGTGAACCCCGCGAACGTGCCCCGAAGCCGAGCTCCGGCCCTGAGCCGTGCATCCACGTCCAGGGAGCAAGACAGAACAACCTGAAGTCCCTGGACCTCAGCCTGCCCCTCGGGAAGCTGATCGTGGTGACCGGGGTCAGCGGCTCCGGCAAGTCCTCCCTGGCCTTCGACACCCTGTACTCCGAAGGCCAGCGCCGCTACGTGGAAACCTTCTCCCCGTATACCCGGCAGTTCCTGGACCGGATGGACAAGCCGCACGTGGACCGGATCGACGGCATTCCGCCCGCGATCGCGATCGACCAGGTGAACCCGGTACGGACCTCCCGCAGCACGGTCGGAACCATGACGGAGCTCAACGACCACCTCAAGCTCCTGTTCGCCCGGGCCGCCCGGCTGTACTGCGGAGGCTGCGGGCGGCTGGTCCGCCGGGAGACCCCGGAAACGATCTGGGTGCAGCTCCTCGACGCTCTTGCCGGCGAAGATCCGGGGACCCGGGTCCTGATCGTCTTTCCCGTCCCGGTGCCCCACAACTTCTCCGAGGCCGAGGTTCGCGATCTGCTGCAGAGGCAGGGCTACACCCGGGTGCTCGGGCAGTCGGCCACGCGGTCGGGCCCGGTGCTCGAGGTCATCCAGGATCGGGTCCGGCTCGAGCGCCGCAACAAGGCCCGGGTCATCGAGGACCTGGAGGCGGCGCTCGGGTACGGCCAGGGAAGGGTTTTCGTGTATCCCGAGGCCGGGGCGGAAGCGCGAGAACCGCTGCGCTTTTCCAGCGACCTGCATTGCCCCGAATGCGATACCCGCTACCGGGACCCTGTTCCCAGCCTCTTCTCGTTCAACTCGCCCCTGGGGGCCTGCGAGCTCTGCAGGGGTTTCGGACGCAACATCGGAATCGACTTCGATCTGGTCGTACCCGACGGGGGACGCAGCCTGTCCGAAGGGGCGGTCAAGCCCTGGCAGACCGAGAGCTTTCGGGAGTGCCAGTCCGACCTGATGCGTTTCGCCCGTAGGCGGGGGGTGCCGACCGACGTGCCGTGGCGTGAGCTCGACCCGGCCCACAGGCGGTGGGTCATCGAAGGCGAGGGGGACGGGAGCGAAGGCACCTGGTACGGCATCAAGGGGTTCTTCGACTGGCTGGAGGGCAAGAGCTACCGGATGCACATCCGGGTGCTGCTCTCCAAGTACCGGACCTACCGCGTGTGTCCGGACTGCGGTGGGGCCCGCCTCAAGCCCGAAGCGCTGCTCTGGCGCCTGGGGGACGGCAGGGGCCTCGATATCCACGAGATCATGCTCCTGCCGATCGAGAGGTGTCAGCGCTTCTTCGAGGAGCTGACCCTGGAGGGCTCGGCCGACGAGGCCACGAAGCTCCTGCTCGGGGAAATCCGCTCCCGGCTCCGGTACCTGGTCGACGTGGGTCTCGGCTACCTGACCCTGGACCGGCAGTCCCGCACCTTGAGCGGCGGGGAGGTGCAGCGCATCAACCTGACCACCGCACTCGGCACATCCCTGGTGAGCACCCTGTTCGTGCTCGACGAGCCGAGCATCGGCCTGCATTCCCGGGACATCGGCCGGCTGATACGGGTTCTGCACCGGCTCCGGGACGCCGGGAACACCCTGATCGTGGTCGAGCACGATCCCGAGGTGATACGGGCGGCCGACCTGGTGCTCGACCTGGGGCCCGGCGCCGGCGACCGGGGGGGCGAGGTGGTGTTCTTCGGTCCCGTGGAGCGGCTGCTCGAGGATCGCGGCTCGCTGACGGCCGACTACCTGAGCGGGCGGAGACGGGTCGCCGGGCAGGCTCAGGAGGGCCGTGCGCCCCAGGAGGGCCGTGCGCCCCAGGGGGGCCATGCGCCCCAGGAGGGCCGTGCGGCGCCCGAGGGCAGCCCTGCCCCGAGCCCGGACGGGTTCCTCGAGATCCTGGGGGCGGCGGCGCACAATCTACAGTCGATCGACGTCTCGATCCCTTTGGGCCGGGTCGTCTGCGTGACCGGGGTCAGCGGCTCGGGCAAGTCGACCCTGGTGCAGGACGTGCTGTACAACGCTCTGCGCAAGCTCCACGGAAAGCCCGTCGAGCAGCCGGGGGCTCACCGGGAGATCCGGGGATTCGAGGGCATCGGGCAGGTGGTGCTCGTGGACCAGTCCCAGATCGGCAAAACCGCCCGCTCGAATCCAGCCAGCTATGTGGGGGCGCTGGACCCCATCCGCAAGCTCTTCGCCGCCGAGCCTCTGGCCAGGGAGCGGGGCTACAGCGCCGGGAGCTTCAGCTTCAACTCCGGCAACGGGCGCTGCCCGACCTGCAGCGGCAGCGGGTTCGAGCACATCGAGATGCAGTTCCTGAGCGACGTGTACCTGCGCTGTCCGGACTGCGACGGCCGGCGCTACCGACCCGAGGTTCTGGAGGTCAGGATGCTGCCCCCCTCGCAGACCGGGGCGGCCGGCCTCGGCGGCGAAGCGGACTCCGCCGTCGATTCCCCGGGCGCGGGAGCCGCGGGCCTGGGCACGGGCCGGGCCGCATCCATCGCCGACGTCCTCGACATGACCGTGGAGGAGGCCTGCCGATTTTTCGGCCCCGGGACACCCGCCGCACCCGCGGCATCCGGGGCACACGCGGCATCCGGGGCAGGGTCGACCCGGCGGGGCTCCGGCGCCCGGGAAGTCCTGCGGCTGCTCGAGCCGCTGCGGGCCGTGGGACTGGGCTACGTGACCCTGGGGCAGCCCGTGCCGACCCTGAGCGGCGGGGAGGCCCAGCGGCTCAAACTGGCCGGCCACCTGGCGGGGAGCCGGGCAGGCAGGAACGCGGCCAGGGGGGGACACACCCTCTTCCTGTTCGACGAGCCGACCACGGGCCTGCACTTCGACGACATCGCCACTCTCCTGTCGGCGTTCCGGACCCTGCAGGCCGCGGGGCATTCGGTGGTCGTGATCGAGCACAACCTGGACGTGATCGCCGCCGCCGACTGGATCATCGACCTGGGACCCGAAGGGGGCGAGGCGGGCGGACAGGTGGTTTGTGCCGGCACTCCGGCGCAGGTTCGCGCCTTCCCGGGGAGCTTCACGGGCAGGGCGCTGCGGTCCTGCCGCCGCACCGTCGCCGGCCGGGGCGCCGCCGGGGCCGCTTCCGCGCCGGCCGCTTCCGCGCCGGGGGCCGCAGGGGTGGCCTCGCGGCCGGCGGAGATCCTGATCCGCCACGCCCGGGAGCACAACCTGAAAGGGATCGATGTACGCCTGCCCCGGGATTCCTTCATCGTGATCACGGGCGTGAGCGGCAGCGGGAAGAGCACCCTGGCCTTCGACATCCTGTTCGCCGAAGGGCAGCGGCGGTACCTGGAGTCCCTGAACGCCTATGCCCGGCAATTCGTCCAGCCCGCTGCCCGGGCGGATGTCGACGGGGTCCTGGGCGTACCCCCGACCGTGGCCATCGAGCAGCGCACGAGCCGGGGGGGGCGCAAGAGCACGGTCGCCACCCTCACCGAGATCTACCACTTCCTGCGCCTGCTCTACGCCAGGCTCGGGACCCAGTTCTGCCCTGCCTGCGGCGTGCCCATCGAGCCGCAGAGCCGGGAAGCGATCGCCGGCAGGATCCTCCGGGAGTACCGGGGCGACAGCGTGATGATGCTCGCGCCGCTGGTCTCGGCCCGCAAGGGGTACTACACCGATCTGGCCAGGTGGGCCGCCAACCGCGGCTTTGCCAGCCTCCGGGTCGACGGCGAGCTGGTTCCCACGGAGCCCTGGCCGCGTTTGGACCGCTTTCGCGAGCACACGATCGAGCTCCCGGTCGGGGTGATCGAGGTTCGCGCCGGCGCCTCGGCGCCGCTGCGCCGGCTCCTGGACCAGGCACTGGAGCTGGGCAAGGGGACGGTGCGGGTTGCGGCCGCCGCCGGTCCGGGCCGGGGGGGAGCAGGCGCGCGCCGGGAGGGCGGCGGAGCGGCCGATGCGGTCTTCTCCACCCGCCGGGCCTGCCCCGGCTGCGGGCGGAGCTTCGAGGAGCTGGACCCGAGGCTGTTCTCCTTCAATTCCCGCCACGGATGGTGTCCCCGCTGCTTCGGGACCGGGCTGCTGCTCCCGGGCTTCGACGCCGAGCAGACCGGCGAGGAAATCTGGTGGAACCAGTGGTGGGAAGGACCGGAGCGCACATGCCCGGAGTGCAGCGGCGCCCGGCTCCGGCCCGAAGCCCTGGCGGTGCGCTACCGCGGTCGCTCCATCGCCGAGCTGACCGCCGAGTCCGCGGAAAGCCTGCAGGGGTTCTTCAGCACCCTCAGGCTTGGCAGGCGGGAGAGCGAGATCGCCCGGGACATGGTCGCCGAGATCGGCTCGCGCCTGGAGTTCCTCCAGCGGGTGGGTCTGGGCTACCTGAGCCTGGATCGCGCCGCCCCCACCCTCAGCGGCGGGGAGTCCCAGCGCATCCGGCTGGCAGCCCAGCTGGGCTCGAATCTCAGAGGGGTCTGCTACGTCCTGGACGAACCGACCATCGGTCTTCACGCCCGGGACAACGGGCTCCTGCTCGACACCCTGGGACGCCTCAAGGACAAGGGCAACACCGTGGTGGTGGTCGAGCACGACGAGGAGACGATACGGCGGGCCGAGTACGTGGTGGATCTGGGACCCGGGGGCGGGGTCGGAGGCGGCCGGCTGGTGTGCGCCGGGTCGGTGGCCGAAATGCTGCGCTGCGGCGATTCCCTGACCGCCCGCTTTCTGCGTGCACCGCTGCGGCATCCGCTGATGGAGAGACGCAGGGAGATGCTCGGGTCCCGGGCGGCCGGCGGGCGCATCCGGATCGAGGGAGCGCGGCTGCACAATCTCAAGGGGATCCGGGTCGACCTGCCCCTGGAGCGCTTCGTCTGCGTGACGGGGGTCAGCGGCAGCGGGAAGAGCACCCTGGTGCACGGGATCCTGTACGAGAACCTACGGCGGCTGCTCTCCCGGCGGAGGGCCGGCGCTCCCCCGTCAGGCTGCCGGGGCATCGACGGCTGGAGCGAGATCGACCGGGTTCTGGAGGTCGACCAGACTCCGATCGGCAAGACCCCCCGGTCCTGTCCGGCGACGTACGTCGGCTTCTGGGACGAGGTGCGCAGGCTCTTCGCCCGCACTCCCGAGGCCCGCATGCGGGGGTACAACGCCAGCCGATTCTCGTTCAACGTGTCGGGAGGGCGCTGCGAGACCTGTGCCGGGCAGGGTGTGCAGAAGATCGAGATGAGCTTCCTGCCCAACGTGAGCGTTGTCTGCGACGACTGCGGGGGCAGGCGTTTCAACCCGGAGACCCTGGCCGTCCGCTACCGCGAGCGCAGCATCGCCGACGTGCTGGAGATGAGCATCGACGAGGCGGTGGAGTTCTTCGCCGCCCAGCCGAAGGTCCACCACGCCCTGAGGCTCCTGCAGGAGGTCGGGCTCGGGTACCTGTCCCTGGGGCAGCCCAGCCCGACCCTGAGCGGAGGGGAGGCCCAGAGGATCAAGCTGGTCACCGAGCTGGCCAAGGCCCGGGCCGGCTCCCGGATTGGCTCCCAGGAAGGCGCGGCCGCCGGCCGCGAAGGGCCGCGTGCAGGCCGTCTTGCCCGCACACTGTACGTGCTGGACGAGCCGACCATCGGGCTGCACATGGCCGACGTGGAGAGGCTCATCCGGGTGCTGCACCGCCTGGTGGATGCCGGCCACAGCGTCGTGGTCATCGAGCACAACCTGGATGTCGTTGCGGAGGCGGACTGGATCATCGACCTGGGTCCTGAAGGCGGGGATGGGGGAGGCAGGGTGGTGGCGGCCGGAACCCCGGAGCGGCTGGCGGCGACCGGAAGGCCTGCTGTCGCGGGGGAGGACGAGCCGAGGAGCCGTGGAGCCGGGGGGTCCCTCCCCGCGTCGGCCCGACGTCGCACCTCCAGGCAGTCGCACACGGCACGCTACCTGGCTGCGTTCCTGGAGCGGCGGGGCGCCTCTGCGGAGGCGGCTTCAGGCCACGCTTCTGCGGTGGCCGAACAGGCGCCGCGGCAGGATCCGGGGCGGTGACTGCTCTCTGGCCTGGTCATGCTGCCGGGCCAGCTCCCGGTACATGGCGGTGATCCGCCGCTCCAGTTCCTGCTTGATGCGGCGCTTCTCTTCGCCGAAGGGCGCCCTGGGATTGAACAGGACCGGCTTCCCGATCTGTACGGCCCGGGCGTAGGGATTGATGGCAATGGGGTAGAAGCGCACGCGCTTGTGGGTGCGCTCGAACACCCACTTGGCAACGCGGATGAAGCCGCTGTTTAGCCTGAAGATGTCGTCGTTGCGCTTGCTCTCGTCGTTCTCGGGGAAGATCAGGAGCGTAGAGCCGGATTCGAGGTCCACGACACTTCGCTCGAAAGTCTTGTGGATGTCCTGGCGGCGCTTGTACACGGGAATCGCGTGGATCGTGGTCATGAGATCGACGCAGATTCGGCTCAACACACGCGACACCCGTTCGGCCAGGACCGAGCGGAGCTTCAACTCCTTCTCCACGAAGTCCTTGCGGAGGTATGCGGCGCACTTGCGCAGATCGGTGACCTCGTGGATCACCCAGGGGTGGAGCTTCTCGTTGACCCTGGACAGCGAGGACATGAGGGCCACCGGTCCGAAGGAGCCGAGGTGATTGGCAATGCAGACCGAGTATTCCTTCATGGACTGCTGGAAGCCGATGAACCGTGACTTGATGAAGAAGGTCCGAAGGATCGCCGACAGCAGGTTGAAGACGCCCTTGCTCACGATGCCCTCCTCCTGGTTCCATGCTAACACGATGGATGGCAGGTCGGCAATTTCTTTTTTGCCCTTGCCCCTGCGTCCGGGCGCGGCCCAGAGATACCCCCCGGAGGAGGCTGGAATCGCCGCCGAAATGGCCGTATGATGCCCTGATGAGCACACCCCACAGCATAGACCACCAGCTCGTCGGCGACGACATGCAGGCGGTCATCGTGACCCTCGGTCCCGGCGAAGCGGTCCAGGCCGAGGCGGGAGCCCTGATGTTCATGGAAGAGGGCATCGCCATGAACACGGGCACCGGCGGAGGGGTGATGAAGGGGTTGAAGCGGATCCTGTCGGGGGAGAGCTTCTTCATCACCACCTTCGTCAACCAGAACCGGGACAGGCGAAAGCTGGCCTTCGCGGCCCCGTACCCGGGCAAGATCCTGGCTCTGGACCTGGCCGCCTCGGGACCCATGCTCTGCCAGCGCGACGCCTATCTGGCCTCGGCCTACGGCATCGACATCTCCGTGGCGTTCACCAGGCGCCTGGGAGCGGGTTTCTTCGGCGGGGAGGGTTTCATTCTCCAACGGCTTTCCGGGGACGGCCTGGCATTCGTGCACGCCGGAGGGACCCTGCTCAAGAAGACCCTGGCCGCCGGCGAGCGTCTCAAGGTCGACACGGGCTGCATGGTGGCCATCGAGGAGCGGGTGGACTACGACATCGAGTTCGTGGGAAGCCTGAAGACCGCCCTGTTCGGCGGCGAGGGCCTGTTCTTCGCCACCCTGACCGGGCCGGGGACCATCTACCTGCAGACCCTGCCCTTCTCCCGGCTGGCCGATCGGGTCATCACGGCTGCAAGGATCAATCGAGGCGAAAACCGCTCCGGGGGTGTCCTCGGCGGTCTCAGCAACCTGACCGGCGGAGACCGGCTGTTCTGAGGGCGCCGGGCGAAAGCTGAGCCGCCTCGGGCGCGAGTCCGCCCCGTCTCGATCGTGGAATACCTCGTTTCTCGATGCATAGGGCCTTGTCGTATCCATCACCCCTTAGTAATATGGAAGTGCGACCGAAGGCACCAATAAGGAGGAAACCATGAGCCAATCGATGCTGTGCGAGGAAAAGACAGGCTCCAGGGGTTCCGTCTGGGAGAGCCTCGGAGACAGGGTCAGGATTCCGGAGCTGGGCAGCCTGCTGGCCCGCTCGGGCGGGGGACCGATCCGCTATGCCCTGGAGCACCGCTGGTTCCGCCGGCCGCTGCTGGGGGTGCTGGGCCGGCGGCTGGAGCGCTTCCTGATGGAAGAGGAGGGGATCCCCTGGACCGTGCGCAGGGAGCGGCGCGTCTTGGCCCGGGCGATCATGCGCTCGGTGACGCGTTTCCTGGAGGAGGTGCAGGACAAGCCGATCATCCGTGCAGCCCTCAAGGAGCGTGTGCTCCCGGCGCTGCTGCAGGCCTCCCTGAGCCAGGGGGAGGCACAGAAGAGATTCCGGGAGCGCTTCGGGGAGAACCCGCCGGGGTTTCTGACGATCAGCCCCACGGGGGCGTGCAACCTGAGGTGCAAGGGCTGCTACGCCAACTCCAGCGCGGCGGTGAGGCAGCAGCTGGAGTACGAGGTCTTCGATCGCCTCCTGCGGGAGAAGAGTGAGCTCTGGGGGTCGTGGTTCACGGTGATCTCCGGCGGGGAGCCGCTGATGTACCGAAGCGGGGGCCGGGACCTGCTGGACGTGGTGGAGGAGCACCCGGAGAGCTACTTCCTGATGTACACCAACGGGACGCTGATCGATGAGGCGGTGGCCCGGAGGATGGCGGAGCTGGGGAACATCACTCCGGCGATCTCGGTGGAAGGCTACGAGGCGGAGACCGACGAGCGGCGGGGCAAGGGGGTGTACGGCAAGATCCTGCGGGCCTACGAGAACCTCAAAGGCTACGGGGTGCCCTTCGGGGTGTCGATGACGGTGTTCCGGGAGAACGCGCACCTGGTCACGCAGGAGCTCTTCGATCGGTACATGGGAGCTGACCGCCCCGGCAGGGGAGGTCAGCCGGGGCACGGGGCGAAGTACATGTGGATCTTCCAGTACATGCCCATCGGGCGGGAGCAGACCCTGCAGGCGCAGGTGACCCCGGAGCAGCGGCTTCGGATGTACGAGACGACCTGGAGGGCGGTGCGGGACAGCCGGATGTTCATCGCGGACTTCTGGAACTCCGGGTCGTTTTCCAGCGGCTGCGTGTCGGCGGGGCGCGCGGGGGGGTACCTGTACGTGGAGTGGAACGGGAACGTGACCCCGTGCGTGTTCAACCCGTACTCGCCGGTGAACATCAACGAGGCCTACCGGGAGGGCAAGGACCTGAACGACGTGCTGATGGAGCCCTTTTTCCAGGAGATCCGAGGGTGGCAGGACCGCTACGGGCTGCGCACGCCGGCGGAGCAGACCGGGAACTTCATGGTGCCCTGTCCGATCCGGGATCACTACGACTTCATGCTGCCGGTGCTGAAGCGGTACCACCCGAGGGCGATCGACCCGTCCGGGGAGGCGGCGCTGGAGGATACCGACTACCAGGAGGGGCTCTTCGAGTACGGCCGGAAGCTGGCGGAGTTGACCGACCCGATCTGGGAGCGCGAGGTGATCGAGCCGGAGCGCCGGCGGACGGCCGCGGGCAGGCGGCGGGCGGGCTAGCTGCCTGCCGCGGCGAAGGGGCGGGCCGAGCTCCGGGTTGGGCGGGCCCCGATTGCCGCGGCGATAGCCTCGAGAGTTTCGGCGTTGTGGACCAGGGCGCAGCCGACCGCTCCGTGCATCAGCACCGTGGGGTGACTCCGGATCGCCGCCAGGAAGGGTGAGCGGAGCGCGTCATCGAAGCTCCCGTTGCAGACGTTTTCCCGCGCATAGTGAGCGAACGGGCAGGGCTCCACAAAGCCCCGGGCGTTGATGTGCATGGCCCCCCCGCCCACGGCCAGGCAGCGTCCGGTGGGGTCGTACTCGTCCTCCGGCAGGTGGACGAGCAGAATCGGGTAGCGGCGCCTCAGCCCGGCCAGGCGTGCGCGAAAGAGCTCCTGCCCTGCCGGGTCCGGCACCTGCGGAAGCTCTTCCTGCGTCAGGGGGATCAGGTCGTTGTAGAAGCCCACGCTGCAGCCCCGCTCCACCATTTCGGACACGAACCCATCGCCAGCCAGGGTCTCCAGGTTGTTCCGAGCCACCACGGAGGAGAACCCGAACAGGACGCCGTGCCGCTTCAGGCGCTCCATGCAGGCCAGGACCTGCCGGTGCACGCCCGCGCCCCGGCGCTCGTCGGTCTGGGCCTCGTTTCCCTCGATACTGATCATGGGCAGGACGTTGCCGCAGGAGGCGATCTGTCGGGCCGTGGCTTCGTCGATCAGGGTGCCGTTGGAGACGGTGAGAAAGACCGACTGCCGGTGGGCCCGGTACAGCTCGAGCATCTCCGGGCGCATGTACGGCTCCCCCCCGGTGATCACGAACAGGAACACGCCGCGGGCTTCCGCCGAGCTCACCGTGCTGCGGACCGTCTCGAAAGGCATCTCCTCGCCTCGGGAGTGGAAGCGGGCGTAACAGCCCGTGCAGCGGAGGTTGCAGCGCATGGTCGGGCTGAGCCCGATCCCCATGGGCACCAGGAGGCCCCGGCGGGCGGAGCGCCGCCTGCGCAGTGCAGCCAGGAGGAAGCCCAAAGCCGGGCTGCGGAGCCGCCACAGGGCCTTGAGCGGGCCGCCCGCCCAGAGGCGGGCCATGCCGGCCAGCATGGCTGTCAGGCTCGGTTGTGCTTCTGTCGAGAACGTGGTGCTCATGACGATCCCCGGTTGCGTGGTAGTGCGCGGACGAGGAGCCCGCGCGGCAGAGACTGGCTCAAGGATAGGCCGCGGAGGCGGGTCGGTCAACGGCCCAGAGGGTTGACAGCGCCCCGGAGTCGGGACTCCACTATGGGCATGGACCGTTTGGATTTGAGGAAGAAGTGGAAGCCCCTGTACACGGCCTCGGCCACCGAGCCGAGGATGGTGGAAGTCCCCCGACTGAGCTACCTGATGATCGACGGGGCGGGAGATCCCAACCGGTCAGCCGCCTTTCAGCAGGCGGTGGAGGCGCTCTTTTCCCTGTCCTACAGCCTCAAGTTCATGATCAAGAAGAGCCCCGGCGGGGTCGACTACGGTGTCATGCCTCTGGAGGGGCTCTGGTGGGCCGAGGACATGCAGGCCTTTCGGGGTGGCGCCAGGGACAGCTGGCAGTGGACCCTGATGATCCTGCAGCCCGAGCAGGTGACGCCGGCGCTGGTCGAATCCGCGAGGCGGCAGGCGAGCGCCAGGATGGCGGCCGCCAAGAAGGCCCTGCCCGCTCTCGCCGGCGTACGCCTGGCGGGTTGCGAGGACGGCCTCTGCGCCCAGATCCTGCACGTCGGGCCCTTCAGCGAGGAGGGGCCGACGGTCGCCCGGCTGCACGAGTTCATCGAGGCGAAGGGGCTTGAGCTGCGGGGCAAGCACCGGGAGATCTACCTCAGCGACTTCCGGCGCACGGATCCCCAGCGCCTCAAGACGATCATCCGCCAGCCGGCGGCCCGGGCCTGACGGGCGGTTCCTGCCGGGGTGGGAACAGCAGCCCCTGCATCTCCCGGGCGTTCTGAACCGCCTGGCCCCGGCTGTGGTTGTTGAAGACCACGAGCATCCGCTCGACCCGGGCCAGAATACGCTCGATCGCGGGTACCCAGTCGACGAGCTCCTGGCGATCGTACAGGTAGTCGTACCGGGACACGTTGTCGCCCTTCCACCAGTTCTGCCGATTCCGTCCATGGAAGCGCACGTAGCCCAGGTTGGAGGTTACCTGTTCGGTCGGGCGCGGCAGGTGCGAAAGGAGCGGCTCGTCCACGTTCACGAAGGCGGCGTTCCAGTCGCTGAGCCCCGAGTAGACCGATTGGCGCTGCCACTCGTCGTTGCGGAACTCCACGGCCAGCGGCAGCCCGGCCAGGGACTCGCACAGCCTCTGCAGGTGAACCCGGGACCGGGGCGTGTAGTGAAAGCTGTAGGGAAACTGCAGCAGCACCGCGGCCAGCCGCTGCGCTTCCGCCAGGGGCGCGACGGCGTTCCTGAACTGCGAGGCCGCCGCCGCCAGGTCACCCCCCGTGTCATGGGTCAGGCTCCGGTGAGCCTTGATCGAGAACAGGAAGCCTTCCGGTGTGCTTTGCACCATGCGGGCCAGGGTCCCCGGGGACGGCTGGGAGTAGTAGGAGAAGTTCAGCTCCACGGCGGAAAACTCCGCGGCGTACAATCCGAGAAAGTCCCGCTTGGCCGTTCCGGGAGGGTAGAACGGGCCCACCCACTCGTCGTACGAGTAGCCGCTGGTGGCGACCAGCAGCCGCTGTCTTTCGTCTGCATTGCGCGGCGGGATCATGCACCTGGGATTATAACCGATCGCATCCCGGCTGCCCACGCGTCGCCCCCGCGCGAGGCGCCGGGGGGACTCCCCGGCGCCTCCTCCCCGGCAGGGGCCGTACCTTCACCCGGTCGGAGGATTCCCGCCACTGATTCCTGTTACCAGGAGCGGTGGATCGTTGTTTTTCTGGTGTCGTCGTGGCCGGGTGCAACGGTCATTGCCGAACCCGCATTGAATTCGAGGGCTCGAAGCACTACCTTCTACTTGACAGGGCCCCGGGGCCAAGAAAAACGGATAGTAAACGTATGAGCTGTAAACGTATGAGAAGAGGACTTCCTGCCGCGCTGATCGCTGCCGTGCTCCTGCTGGCCTCCGCCGCGCAGGCCGCGGCGGATCCGGAGAGCGATCTCTTTGCCGAAGCGGAGCGCTACTTCCGCGCCGGGAGCTACCTCCTGGCTGTCGAGTCCACCGGCAACTTCGTCAGGCGCTACCCCCTGTCGGACCGGGCCGCCGACGCCCAGTACCTCCGGGCGGTGAGCCTCTACCAGCTCGGGCGCTACAGCGAGGCGCTGTCGGCATTCGACACCGTCGAGAACCGCTACCGTTCCACCCGCTACTCCGACAGCCTGTACTTCTGGAAGGGACTCACCCTGTACCGGCTCAGGGACTACCAGAAGGCCGTGCAGGCCCTGGACCGGTACCTGGCCGCTCCCCGGTCCCAGCAGGACCCGGAGCTGGCGGCCCAGGGGCTCCTGACCAGGGCGCAGGCGGAGATCGCCCTGCGGAACTTCCGGGCCGCCTCCCGGGACCTGGAAGCCCTCCGCCGGGACCACCCCGCATCGCCGTTTGCGCGCTCGGGGCTCGCGCTGCTGGCCTACAGCTACCTCCAGGAGGGACGCACCGCCGAGCTCCTGGTGCTCGCGGAGGCGGTCGAGGGGGAGCTGGGCCGGCTGCCCGAGGGACAGCGGAACCTCCTTCTCCTGTACACGGCGGAAGCCATGTGGGAAGAAGGCCGGCAGGCCGATGCGGAGGCTCTCTACTCCGACCTGCTGGAGGCCCGGGAGGAGGTCTCCTCCGTAGCCTTCCGGCGGCTGTTCCTGGCTGCCGAGTCGGCCGGAGATCTGGGGCGCATGCAGTCCCTGATCGCCCGTGCCGAGAACCAGTTCGCGGGTTCGCCGCAGGCACTGCGGGACCTGTGGGTCCAGGTCGGGGCAGCCAGCTACCAGCAGGCCCGCTGGGATCTGGCTGAGTACTTCTTCGAGAAGGTCTTGACGCTGGGAGGCCGAGGCCCGGCCGGGGAGCACTCGGACGCGACCGCGCCCTTGTACCTGGCCGAGATCCGCATTCGCCGCGGGGAGCTGGACCAGGCGGCCCAGGTACTGGAGGACTACCTGTCCCGGGAGCCCGGGGCCCGAGAGTCCAGGGAGCAGGAGATGGCTCTCATGCGCCTGGCCGACGTCCGGCTCCTGCAGCGGGCCTACCCGGAAGCCGCGGGGGGCTACGCCCGCTTCATGGAGCGCTACCCGGACTCGCCCCGCTATGTGGAGGCGGGAACCATGCTCACGTACGTGCGCTACCGCCAGGGGGACCTGAACGCGGCCCGGGACCTCGGGCGCCGACTCCTGCGGGACGCCCGAACCCAGCCCGTGCGCGGTGACTCGGGTCCCGGCGAGGCCGGTGGGCGGGGGCCTGCCCCTGAGGATTCCAGTCGCCCCGTTTCATTCCGGCAGGACCTGTACCGCCTGCTCGTGGCCATCGAGAAGCGCCAGGGCAACCGCCGGGAGGCGGTCGCACTCCTGCGAGAGTACGTGTCCTACAGCCCCCGGGACCTCGGCGCCCGCAGCGACCTGCTCAAACAGCTGTTCCTGCTCCAGGATTACTCCGCCGTGACGGCGGAGGCCCGGCGCCTGGAGGAGGAGCTCCCGGATCTGGAGGCCCGCAGCGTGTACGCAGCGGTGCTGGCCCGCTACCTCCGGGGTTTGGCCGAGATCGCCCGCAAGAACTACGCGCCGGCGGCCCGCTCGTTGGCCGGGATTTCCGGGGAGCAGGCCCGGGCCGCGGGGCTCGAGCAGATCGAGCCGTACGCCCTGTACTATCAGGCCTGGGCCCTGTACCGCCAGGGAAGCTATCGGGAGGCGCTGGGGCAGCTGGCGCGGCTCCTGGAGGGCTGGCCCGCCCACCAGCTGTTCCCCCAGGGGCTGTTCCTGGCCGGGTGGTGCTCCTTCAGCCTCCGTGACTACGCCGGGGCCGCGGGCTACTTCGCCCGGCTGGCCAAGATGAACACCGACCTCGCTACCAAGGCGGCTTTCCTTCAGGGACGCAGTCTGGTCAACCTCCAGGATTTCGACGAAGCGGCGGCCGTATTTCGCACCCTCTACACGACCCAGCCGGCCTCGCCCTTCGCCGACGACGCCCTGTTCGAGTACGCCGGCATCCTGGCAGAGCGGGGCCGATGGTCCGAGGCCGCGAGCACCTACGCGGGCCTGGCCGAGAGGTATCCGGCCAGCCCCCTGGCGGAGGAGGCCCTGTACAAGCGGGCGGAGGTCCTCGGTGCCGCCGGGCAGAACCAGCAGGCCAAGGAGGCCTACTTCGAGTACCGGCGCCGTTTCCCCAAGGGACGCCTGGTGGACGCCTCGCTGTACTGGGGCGGGATCGCGGCCTACGAGCTGGGGGAGAAGTTCGAGGCGGTCCTGCACTGGGAGCGCCTGGCCCAGGAATACCCGGAAAGCCCTTTCGTGGTGGACGCACTCCGGCGAACCGCCGAAGCGTACGCCGACCGCGGAGACTATCGCCGGGCCATTCAGCTGTACACGACCCTGAGGGAGCGCTTCCCGGACGAAGCCCAGAGCTACGGGGTCGGCCGGCGGCTCGACGAGCTCCGTTACCAGCTCCAGGGCCTGAGTGACCGGGAAGCCCTGCTGTCGAGCATCGTGGGCCGCGAGGGCGGGGCCAGGACCCAGAAAGGGCGGGAGGCCATGATCGAGCTGTCGCGCATGTACATCTACGAGGGTTCCGGGCGCATCGATCTGGCCTATCAGATGCTCGAGTCGGTAGTCGAGAAGCAGGAGCCGGAGACCGCCGCCCAGGCCCAGTACCTGATCGGAGAGTATCACTACCGCAAGGGCGACACGGTGAGGGCGGCCCAGGAGTTCCTGAAGGCTGCCTATACGAACCCGGGGGATCGCGACCTGATGGCGGCCTCGATCTACCGGGCGGCGGAGATGATGTCCCTGGCCGGCCGGAGGGCCGACGTCCGGGAGCTGACCGGCAGGCTCGAGCAGCACTTCCCGGATTCGCCCTGGACCGTGGAGGCCCGGAAGCTGACCGAAGGAGGCTCCCGATGAAGCGTTCGAGGATCCCGACGGTGGCTGTTCCGGCCCTCCTATGGTTGCTCCTGCTCCCGTTGCTGCTCCTGGCCGCGCCGGGGCTGGGCGCCCAGGAGGCGGAGCCGGAGGAACCGGACATCATCCTCCCCGAGGTGATCCTGCGGATCGAGGACTTCAGCGTCGAGGACGTGGAGGCGGTTCTGCCGGAGGACGAGGAGCTTCTGCCCCGGGAGCGCCAGGTTCCCCTGCCGGCGGCGGCGGAGCTGGAGGTCGGGGAGCCGGCCAGCCCCCTGGAGATCGGCGAGGCCCGGGAGGCTCCCGAGGAGCGCCCCCTGTCGATCCTGTCCGCTCAGGCCATCCTGGGGGCGGGGAGCATGAACCACGTGTACAGCCTGATCTCCCTGAACCGGGTCGGCCGGGAGCCCCGCTTCCGCCTGCGATTCCTGAACGAGACCCTGGACGGCATCGCCGGGGCGGCGGCCGGCTCGGGGTACGACTTCCGGCAGTACAGCCTCGATGGCGAGATCCGCTTCCCCCTGGGCAGCTGGACGCTGCGGGGCGACGGGCTGCTGGAGGAGCAGGAGCGGGGCCTGCAGCGCCTGAGCCCGGCCGGGTACGCCTCACGGATCGCCCACTCCGTGGGGGGCAACCTGGCCCTGGAGATGCCCTTCGGGGAGCGCTTCGGCCTGACCACGGGATTCGGCGCCGAGTACACCTCATCACTTCTGACCGGTCCGATCGTCGGCGGGCCGGCCCCGGCCGAGATCGGCGAGCTCCTCCTGTCGCCGAGCGTGGCCGGCACCTTCAGGATCGGTCCGGTCTGGCTGGGCCTGGACGCCCGTTACGCTTACCGCATCGGCGCTGCCGGCGGCGGGGTGCTGCACCGCGTCGGGGTCGGCGCCGTGTTCGGCGCGGAGTTCCTGGAGGTCTATCGCTTCGAGGCCCTGGGGGGGTGGCTGTACTCGACGGCGGCGGGGCATCTGCCGCCCTTCTCCCTGTCCTTCTCGGGGTCGCCGTGGCCGGTGTTCTCCTTTCAGCTCTCGGGGGGATACCGGGTGGACGAGCCCTCGTACGCCGACGTTCTGGCCCTGTTCCCCTTTGCCGCGCTCCCGGCGCTGCTTCCGGACAACCACGGCTGGTTCGTGGACGGGGGCATCAACCTGGGGGTCGGCAAGAGCGTGGGGCTGAGCGCCCGGGTGCGGGCGGACTGGAACTCAGGCCTGCCGCTGGTGAGCGCCACCGCCCTGAACCCGGCGGGTCAGCCCCAGGCGGGACTCTTCCGGCTCGAGCAGCCGGAAGGGGTGGGCGTCGAGTCCGAGGTGGGCCTTCGCTGGAACGCCGGTCCCGTGCTGACCTTCGGGACCAGCCTCGTGGGAGAGCTCGGCCAGAAGTCGGTGTTCGATCCGCTGCTGCGCCTGAGGGTCGAGCTGGAAGGGAGCACCCCGACCGAGACCTGGGGCGGCCGCGCCTCCCTGGAGCTCGGCTGGGGCTACGACCCCGGCATCGCGGTGTCGACGATCCCGCTGCTGGACCTGGGGGCGTACTATCGCATCAGCGAGGCCATCGTCTTGAGTGCCGAGGTCGACGACGTGCTGCATCCGCTGATTGGGGGGCCGCGCTTCGCTCAGCCGCCGTTCGCCGTCGAGGGCCTGAGGGGAAGCGTCTTCGTGGAAATCAACCTGTAGGATCCTGGAGGACTAGAGAATGTTTGAGATCATGAACAAGGGCGGGATCATCATGTACTTCATCCTGCTCAGCTCCCTGATCGGGGCGGTGATCATCATCGAGCGGCTGTTCTACTTTCGCCGGATTCGAGTGGACGAAGAGGGCCTGATCCGGCGACTGCGCTCCGCGCTGGAAAAGGGGCACCACGACGAAGCCCTGTCGATCTGCGAGCAGCACCCCAGCCCGATCTCCAACCTGATGAAGGTGGGCATCGAGTACAGGCACCGGACCAAGCAGGAGATCCGGGACGCGATCCTGGATGCCGCCAGCCTCGAGACTCCGAAGCTCGAGCGCTTCATCCCGGCGCTGGGCACCATCGCGTACCTGGCCCCTCTTCTCGGGTTGCTGGGCACGGTGACCGGGAACATCCGGGCCTTCCAGGTGCTCGGCCAGTTCGGCTCCGTCGGGGACCCGGGTCTGCTGGCCCAGGGGATTTCGGAGGCCCTCCTTACCACTGCCGCGGGCCTGATCGTGGCCATCCCGACGGTCATCTTCTACAACTACCTGGTGACCCGGGTCAATCACGTGATCAACCGGATGGAGAACCGGGTCAACGGGCTGGTGCTCCTGCTGGAGGAATCGCAGCATGCGCTTTAGGAGACGTCTGGTTGCGGAGACGAATCTCAACCTGATTCCCCTGATCGACGTGGTGTTCCAGCTGATCGTGTTCTTCATGGTGGCCACCACCTTCATCATCACTCCCGGGATCAGCCTGGTGCTGCCCACCGCGGACACATCGGAGCCGGTGGCCATGACCCGCCTGGTGGTCACGGTGGTGTCCCGGGAGGAGATCTACTTCAACAAGGAACGGCACGACATCCAGAGCCTCGGCTTGCGCCTTTTCGAGGTCACGGAACAGGAGCGCGCGGAGATCAAGACCGTGGTGCTGGAGGGAGACCGCTCGGTCCCCTACAGCCTGCTGGTTGAAGTGCTCGACGCTCTGCGCCTCAGCGGCTTCCGGGGGATCAACCTGCGGACCCGAGAGCCATGACCCGCCAGCGCGTTACCGTCAGCATCCTTCTCGCGGTCCTGATCCACGCGGCGGTGCTGCTCCTGGTCCAGCTCTTCCTGCATCTGACCCCGGAGCGGATGCCCGAGTACTCGGGGCCCCTGATCGTGACCCTGCAGGAGACCCCGGTCACGCCGGTGCTGGAAAGGGTGGAGGATCGCCAGGCCCAGGCTGCAGCGCAGGCCCAGGCGCAGCCTGCCCCGGAGCGGCCGGCCCCGGAGGCGACCGCGCCCACCCCCCCGAGGGCCGAGCGCCGGCCCCAGCCTCAGGCGCAGCCCGCGCCGCAGCGGACTCAGCCGGCACCGCAGCAGCCCGCGCCGGCCTAGGCGGTGACCGAGCCCGAGCGCCCTCCCCAGGGCACCCGCCAGGTCCTTCCGGCCGAGCCCCTGGGCAC
>Ga0068714_10000901_pt1 | contig 48934 bp, 24 predicted proteins | sample MTBNYHSulfiMetaG_FD_62988 | JGI IMG/M metagenome (GOLD analysis project Ga0068714, IMG submission 62988) | Enrichment culture microbial communities from rom New York Harbor, USA that are MTBE-degrading - MTBE-NYH (New York Harbor Sulfidogenic)... | ecosystem: Environmental > Aquatic > Marine >... | reverse complement strand
TATTAAAATCACAATAAAAATGCTCTTTTTCATTATTCACTTCCCATCTTCGACAGCAATAAATCTACCCTGTCCATATTCTTATAATCCGGTTTATTTTTCTTTATAATATCCAGATTAATTTCAGTAAAAAGCCTGTCTGATTTTTCATTATTATCATTATTCGTTATTAATTTTCTGAATAAATTCTTAGCAGTATTATTTTTTTCATTTTTCACATAACCTTTTTTAATAAAAAATATTGTAAAGCCTTAGTCATCCTTTAAAGTCAAGTATAAAATGTAATAATCCTTATAAAATAAATTTTACCTGACTATCTTTTTTTATAAAAATCCTCAATTATTAAATTTTTTTTTAAAAAAAATATAAATTTAATTTTTAACTATTATAATTTAGATTTTAATTTATGCAATACAGAAAAACCCTGATTTACTTACAGTTTTTCCCTGATTCTTAAAAACTTTAAATACCTGACCAAAAATAAAATTTAAAAAAATCATATGTACTGCATCTATAATTTTATTCTCCTTAATTTATAAAACTTAAATAATTTTAATATTTAAGTCGTTTTAAAAATAAAAATCAGTCGATTTTTTTCCTTAAATAAAATTAATCTTTCTAATATAAAAAAAATAAATATTACAAACTTACTAAAAAAACAATAAATACCTATAATAAACAGGACTTAACTTTAAATATTTTTTATAACTCAATACTTATTATACTATGATGTAATTAAAATAAATTTGTTGCATTTTTTTTCTTATTTAAAAATAAAAATTTACATCTTATATAATTACTTATTAATTAACAAATTTTAACATATCTGTCATGTCGCGATTTTTAGTTACAAGAAGAATAAATATAGATAGTAAGCTAAATACTTTTTATAATTAAATTATGTTTATATATTAATTAAAGATAAAATTATTCTAATATTTAATAATATTTATTATAATTCACCGGCTTTTTTACCACCAGCCTCAATTAAGATATTAATTATTTCTTTAAATCCCTTTTCAATTGCATAATCCAATGATGTTTTACCCTCAAAATTTATATCATTTATATTAGCTTTATTTTTTAATAATAATTTAACAATATCAGAATACCCTCTTGAAGATGCTGCTATTAATGCAGTACAATTTTTTTCTGATTTTTTATTAACCTCTGCTCCATTTTCTAATAATACTTTCACTATATCAAAATGCCCCCTTATACTTGACCAGATTAATGAGGTCATGCCTTCATTATCAACAATATCTATATAAGCACCTTTTGTTAATAATAAAATTACAATATCTAAATATCCATTTGATGAAGCCGCCATTAAAGGCGTCCATTTATTAATTGATTTACAATTTACATCTGCTCCATTTTCAATTAAAATTTTAACTGCATTAAGATTCCCGCGGATAACGGCCCATAATAAAGCTGTTACTCCATCTTTATCTTTAATATTAATATCTGCCTTATTTTTTATAATTAAATCGATTATATCAATATAACCTTTAGAAGCTGCAATCATTAATACAGTAAAATCATTTTTATCTTTTTCATTAACATCTGCTCCATTTTCTATCAATAATTTTACAATATCAGCATCCCCATTTGAAACAGCCATCATAAGCGGTGTCCATTTTCGATTATTCTTTATATCTATTTTTGCTTTATTAATTAATAATAATTTTATAACGTCAACATATCTTCTTAAAACAGCCCACATTAATGCCGTCATACCATTATTATCTTTTAAATTAATATTGACACCTTTTGATATAAGTAATTCTACAATTTTAATATTACCTCCAGATGAGGCCCAGATTAATGGAGTCATGCCATTATTATCAGTCAAATTTAAATCAGTTCCTTTTTCTATAAACTGAGAAACCAGATTATAGTCATTATGAATAACTGCTTCTATCATTTTATTTTCAATATCTTGGGAATACAAATTAATCGGCAGCATAAACATTAATATATAAATAAAAATTTTATGCATGTTAAAATCCATATTTCATAATATTAGATACTTTATAAAAAATAATTACAAAATTTTATATTCATTATTTTTAATTATATATCAATTGCATACTATTTAATAAATAATTACTTATTATTTGAATTATTATATTATTTTATATTAAAGAAAAAATAACAATAAAATATGAATTATTTAATAAAATTGATTAGTTTTTTTGCAATAAGATTTATTATATAATCAACAAGATCAAAACCGATAACTATTGAAACACCAATAACAACTGTTATTGTAATAATTATTAATGAAGAAAATAAACTTTGCGATACACCAAACCAAAATTTTTTTCTTTTATCAAATTTATATTGAGTTATCTTTTCTAATTTTTCATCAATATGTTTTGATTTATAAATTTTTTCAACAAGATCCTGGATTATTTTACTTCCTTCTTCCCTGTATCTATTAATAGAACTTTGTACACATCTGCCATGCTGCCAATCTGCAAGCTCTTTTTCAGATGGAAGCCTATCCCTTTCCTTAATCATCTTTTCAATAAACTGCTTCTTTTCAAATTTATAACATGAATAAGCAGTCATACCTATTACATCTTTTTTATTCTTTACAAGATTCACAAAAATAAATTTATCTTTCATGATAAAGAAATGATCCTCAATTATAACCGATCATATGGTTATTTGCAGAAATGATATCATCAAGAGTTATAACTTTTTTTAACCCGGGTTTTTTAAATTCTTTTAAATGATTTTTCTTCATTATTTCTCGATTTGCTTTTATTATATCTTTAATACTCACATAACCCATATAATTTAACTCCTAAGCCAATTATATATATATAATCGAGTAAAATCAACATTTTTTATATAAATTTACCAAATTTTTTTATATTTTTTAGCAAAAATCTTAATACCATTAATAAATCCATTCAAAATTTTTACATTTAATTTCAAATCTTTAAAATCATTATATTTAATAATTTCTTCCTTTAAATATTCTACTTTTAACAATTTTTTAATAAGTAATAATATGTTATTATAAACATTTTCACGATTATCAATACCTTTTACACCATAAATTTTTTCAAATTCTTTTAATTCGAGAGGTGTTTCAACAGGTAATTTATTAATTACCGATTTAAAATCATTTAATATTTTATTATTATCATTTTTTTTTGTTTCCATATAGCTAAACAATAATATTGCTCTAATATTCATCCAATTTAATAAATCGTGCAGATGTTTTTTTTGATTATCCGGTATATAGTCAATATTCGTCCCACGATCTATTATTTCCCAATATTCACTTTTTAAATATTTAAGTTCTTTTATAATCGAATAAAATCTTTCATATCCGCCATTTGCATTATCAATTTCTTCTGTTATATCAAATAATATTCTATAAGCTTTATTTTCAGCATCTTTTCCATTTTGATTCATAAAAAAAGTAGCAAGTATAATTTGCGCCTTACGTATTCCGCGTAAAGTCGATACTTCTCTTTCACCTTCTAACGGATTATCAATTGTTAAAATAAGATCTAATATTTCAGATTTTTTATCAAGCCCATATAAATATGCTTTCTTACATAATTCACACAGATCATGAGCCACAGCTTCCAATATAAAAGGAATATTTTTATCATCTTTTGCAATAAGTCCGTAATATTTAAAATAATAAACAATATCTATCAACAATTTTTCATTACCTGTTTCAATTAAAAATTCCCCAAATAATCTATACTGGTTTAAAAGATTGAAACAAGTTCTTACATCCATTGCATTAATAGATGCTCTTAGTAATGTATTAAAAAACTTTATGACAAGTTTACAGACATTCATATCACCTACTTTAATAGCCTTAATACCTATAAGATAAAAACATTGTGCCGTAAAACTGCATATATCACTGGCTTTATTTAATGCCTCATAAAAAGTAGTTTTTAATTGCCTGAATAACTTATGTTCAATCCATGTTCGTTCTTCTATAATGATCTTAAAACTATAATCTGTAAGAGTTACAAAATCAGCATTATTATATCTTACATAATAGCAAGGATCAAACCATTCATTTTGATAATTTTTACTGCTTTTAATCTGTAAATAATTAATACAAAAATTACTTATACTCTTGATGCAGTTAGTTGCCAACACCTTGTCTTTCTTCTGAATCGAGTTTAAAATGATATCCGTAAGCTGATCTGCATTTTGCACAATATGTGATTGATATGAATCAATTTTTTTTCTTATTAATTTATTTTTACCAATTATCAATCTGGATGCCATTTTAGCATTTTTTAATATATCTTTTTCAATTTTTGATATTATACTGTTTGGCTCTAAAAATTTAAATACATAAATAAAATACGGTACTAAAGTTAAAATACAAGCCGTCATAGTTATTACAGTCAAATTAATAAGAACTTGAGGAGTTTTATTTGCTCTGCTGAAATATAAAATAAATACTAAATTCATGCTTGTTGTTGATAAAAGTATTAAAAATGAAAGATTGACTTTATCCCTGACAAAAAGATCGCTGACTTTAGCAGTATATCTATTAGCAGCAAGCTCTACGATAATAGCAACAACAGTAATAACTATACCTAAAAGGCCTAAAATTATTTCACCTCCTGCATTTGCAAGAAGACTGCCGATTACATTTTCCGAATTGGGACTTTTAATTAAATTAATTATTGATGATATTTTATATTTATCAAATATTACTAAAATGAAGAAAGTAAATAAAAATATTGCAAATAAAATAAATAATAATCTAATTGATCCTTTATAATGTTGAAAAACATTTAAAAATATATTATTTATTTTTGCTTTTTCTCTTGTTGATTCTTTTTTATTTTCATCTTTCATTTTTATCAACTTAATATCCCGTTTTTTATAAATGATTATAATTTAATATTTAAAAAGAGTCAATCAATGGTTATTTTTTACAGCTTAATATGTAAAAATTATTTAATTATATTACTATCTATAATAATTAACAAAAATAATGTATAAAATGAATTTAAAATATTAAATATATAATTATTTATTTTATAATTTATTATAACTTTTATTAATAATTAATACTAAATATAAAAAAATATTATAACTAATATTAATAATTAATACATAACTTAATTATTTTAATAAATTATTGTTAAAATTAATAATTTTTATTAAATAAATTGTAAATTATATTTACATATATTTAAGACATTTAATATAAGCATCAATTAATAATTAATACTTAATTAATAATTAATACTTTTCCTTTTTTTGATAATAATTTATAATTCCGTTATGAGTCAAAATAATAAAAAAAATATAAATATTAAAAATTTATACATTTTCTTTTATGATATAAAAGATAAAATTTTATCAAAAAAAATTATTAAAACAGCACTACCCATATCACTATTTTTATTATCAATGATAATTTATATTTTCCTGATGTATCCGGGGGTAGGAGGAAGAGTAAACTATGGTGATTCTGCAAAATGGCAGTATCTTCACCTGGTAAACGGCACTCCTCATGGCCCGGGATATCCATTATTTATGCTTATTTGTAAATTTTTTTATTTTACACTTCCATTTTTAAGTCCTGCAATAAGAATAACAATGATATCGGTTGTTTTTGGAGCAATGAATATAGTTAATACATATTATATTTCATTCTATTTAACAGAAAAAAAATCCGGTGCCTTTATTGCTGCAATTATTATGGCATTCTCATATACCTATATGAGTCAAACAACAGAAGCAGAAGTATATACATTAAATGCTTTTTTTGTAACATCTGTAATACTATTTTTTTTAAAATATCATAATACAAAAAAAAAGGCATTCTTACTTACCGGTAGTTTTATTTATGCAATAAGCTTTGGTAATCATCTTACAATGATTACACTTCTTCCTGCGTTGATTTATATTGTTTTTATTACAGATAAAAAAGTTTTTATTAATTATAAAATCATTTTATTAATAATTGGATTTATCATAATCGGGGCATCACTATATATGTATACCTTTATAACAGCTCATATAAATCCTAATGAAGAATATTTGGAGTTTCTAGGAAAAAATCCGTCTTTAAAATTATTTTTTCAATATTTAACTGGCGGTGAGTTTAAAGGTAATCTATTTGTATTTTCATTATGGGAAATAATATCATACAGGATACCTCTATTCTTTAAAATGCTTAGAGAGGAACTGTCATTTATATTATTATTCTCATTAATAGGACTTATATTATTTTTAATAATTAATAAAAAGAGAAGACAAGATGTTGTTTTTTTATTAATCATTGGATTATGTCAATTCATATATGCTCTAAATTATAATATATGGGACATATGGATATATTTAATTCCTGTTTATAATATAATAATAATTTTTACAGCTATGTTATTTTATATTAATGCAGATATTATTATACATAGACTCTTATTATGGCTTGTAAAAGCATTTTTATCACTAGCAGTATTTTATCTTTTATATTTTAACATTACTGCACTTCATTTTAATACAAAAAACTATAGATTAAAAAGATTTACGGATCTATTAAGTTATATCCCAAAAAAATCCTCATTACTTGTAGGAGATATCGAATATCATAATGAACAGCTTTTTCATTATATGAATATAACAAAAGAATACGGGGATTATTATATTACAAATAATTACGAAAAAGTAAAAAATCAGAAAAGATTTTATTTTATGCCTGCTAATTATGAAAAAATAAATAATGAAGGAGAATACATAATAACAGAATATACAAAATTGGATTCTCTTAAAGAAACATTAAATAAAAATAAAATATATTTTATATTTTTATCAGCAAAAGGCGAAGCAAAAGAAGGACTTTCAAATGAAACATTAAAATACATGAAGGATTATCTTAAATCAAATATTATTAATTTAAAGTCCGGAGGTTCTTATCTTGGCTATATATGGTGCGGTCAATTTAGATTTGAGAAAATAAATAATAATGGAGATATAAGTTTAAATATCGAAGAAATAAAAAAAATCATCCCCAAATCGTTTCATAAATATTTTTTCATAAAAAGAATGGATTCAAAATTATATTCAGGAGGCACAAATTACGGAAATAAATCTTCAATATTTTTTAATGATGTTGAATTCTCTATAAATAAAAGGGGAATAAATTTAGCAATATTCAGTGATAAAGGTATTGAGCTTCATCATTATGATACACATATAACAGATGAAAAAATAATATACAGGGCTTTAAAAAATTAATAAAGAACACTAAATAAAAAAATTAACTTGGCAAATAAAAATCTATTTTTTTAAAAAACAAATCAACTAATCTTTTATCTTCACTATTTCCTTTAAAATTACAGGAAAAAGTTATCTGATTAAATATAGTTGAAACTGTAACTATTATACTTTGAGAATTTGTTATACCCCCGCTTATAAAAGCATCATACACTTTTAAATTATGAAATTTTAATTTTTCACTATTTATTATGCCAAAATTAGAAAAAATAGGTATAAACAGTTTAATGTTTTGAAATTTATTTCTTCTTTTATTATAAGACATAAATTTAAAAAATAAATTTGTTAATAAACCCGACAATCCAAAATAGTACTTCTTTTTTTCTTTCATAATATTTTTTATAAAACATAATGTATCTTCAACTGATTCTCCTATATTCTTCTTGAAATTTAAAAATATTAAACCGCTCATATTTGATAAGCCGTAATTACATGAAAAATATTTTCTTAAATCTACAGTAATCACAATGCTTTTATTTAATTTATTTTCATTTTCAATATTTAAATCAGTTAATGCTTTTAAAAATGATGCTATAAAAATATCATTTAATGTTACTCCATGTTTTTTACTATAAATTTTTATTGTACTAAAACGTTCTTTAAAAATTTTAAGTAATATGATATATGGGGTTTGATAATTACCGTAATTATTCCAAGGAAAATTTAAAACATCAGCTTTAATTTTTATAATATCAATAAAATCTTTAAGTGCCGATCCATAAATTTTCATTATTTTAGTAAGTTGAAAATGATTCAACAATATCTTATTGTTAAAAATAGGCTTAAAAAAATTATTTGTATTGATTTTCTTATTATTTTTTAATGAAGAATAAATATCTGCTAAATTATAAACAAATTCCTGCAACCCTTTTCCATCGGTTGCTAAATGACTGATTTTAAAACAAACAATACTTTGATCTTTATATTGAAAAACCTTTATTTTTAAAAGAGGAGCTTCATAAAAAATCATATCCTCTTTTAAAAAATCGTTAATTTTACTGTCTATATTAACTGAAACATTTTCAAATGAAAAATATTTATCAACCTGAATATTTTTATTTAAAATCCAGTAAGCACTATTATATTTTTCAATATAACTATAATTTAATACCGGCTCTATGATAAAAGATATTTTTATAGATTTTAATAAACAATCAATATCAATTAATTCTTTAAAATAAATAACCATCCTGATTAATTGATCACAATATTTTTTACCGAAAAACATCATTTGATCATTTAAAGATGTTTTTATGCATTCACCCTTTTTCTCCTTAAAATGCATATTTTAAATCCTTTTAATAATTAATTTATAATTTTGATAAAATATATTTAAGCAATTTATATACCATGCATAGTTATGATATTAAAATTAAGCATATATATAAGTTACATATCTTTTAATAATACCGGTAAATATAAATAATTTCATATTGAAATAATTTTCTTTCATAATGTAATTTACTAAATTATAATAAATAATTTATCTTATAATTGCTGATATTTATATAAGTTATGAAATTATCATAAATGGCATATATTATGCTTGTTTTAATTAATCAAATAATAAAAAAAGAGGCAGTTATGAAAAAAATATTTAGACAGGCAATTGAGTATAATGCAACTGAGCATTGTAATTTAAAATGTGAGAATTGCGCTCATTCCTCTGATATGATGCCGCCAAAATTTACTACATTAAAACAATTTGAGAAAGACTTAAAAAATTTATCAAAAGTCCTTCATGCAAATGAATTAAAAATTGTCGGTGGTGAGCCCTTACTTCATCCAAAACTGCTTGACTTAATTAATATTGCATCAGAAATAAAGATAGCAGATCAAATAACATTAATTACAAACGGGATATTATTAAACAAAATGTCAGAAAAAATATGGGAAAAAATAGATGGTATGTGGATAAGTGTTTATCCAAATACAGTTTTTAAACATGATTTTAAAAAAATAACAAAATTAGCAAACAAACATGATGTCTGGATATGGAGAAAATGGACTCCATATTTTGTACAGCAATTATTGGATAAAAAAATAGATGATAAAGAAATGCTTGATAAAATATATAAAAACTGCAGCTATGTGCATAATTACTTTTGCAATGCACTACATGAAGGATATTTTTATAAATGTGAGCAGAGTGTATTCATGAAAAAAAGGCTGTCATTATTAAATATAGAATTTGACAATGCTAATGATCGTCTGGAAATTACAGACGAGCCCGACTTCAAGGAAAAACTGGAAAATTTCCTGAATTCCAGAAAACCTCTTAATGCATGTTCTTATTGTCTTGGCTCTATCGGCAGATTTACAAGACACAGAAAATCTAAAAAAAATCATAGGAAAAAATATAACAAGAATGCCGACTTAGTCAATCAGTTTCTTATATTACCAGACCGCCTAAAAGAAAAAATAAATTAAGGCTTTAGTTATGATGTTGTCAATAATTATACCTGCATATAATGAAGAAAAAATAATTAGAGATACAATTAATAACTTAAAAAAAATATTCAATCAAAAATATTCAATCAAATTTAAACATGAAATTATTATATGTGACAATAATTCTACCGACAATACTGCATCAATATCCAGACAACTTGGCATAAAAATAATTTTTGAAAAACATAACAACATAGCCTGTGCAAGAAATACAGGAGCTAAGATCGCAAAAGGCGACTGGTTATTATTTATTGATGCAGATGCTTTTCCCAATTATAATTTAATACAGGATTCATTGAATATTATATCCAATGGTAATTTTATCGGATTTGGCAGTACATATAAACATGATAAATCAAAATTATTATTTAATATATATTCTAAAATAACTAATTTTAATCTAAAAAGAACTCAAAATTCTCTTGGATCATTTTTAGGATGTAATAAAATTGCATTTAATGAAATTGGAGGATTTAATAATAAAATATATTATTTAGAAGAAATGGAATTCATAGATAAATTAAAAGAATTAGGAAAAAAAACAAATAAAGGATTTATTACGCTAACAAAAAATCCATATATCGTATCAGGCAGAAGAGAAAACTATATGAGCTTTTTAAAATTTGTCAGGCTTTCCTTATCAGGTCTTTTAAAACCAAAAATTAGATATAACAAAAAATATTGGGAAGACTGGTACAAAGTCAGAACTTGATATAATTAAATTTAACCGGTCATTATTTTTTAATTACAAATATCCAATTCATTTATATAAAAAGGCTCACTGCTGAAGTTTTTATAAACTATACCGCATCCGAACTTTTTATTATTTAATATATATTTATTTTTATTAAGATTTTCTTCACTTTTATAAAAATTAGAAAGGCATGATCCGCCTGAGGTTACCTTTATCCCGTCCCTTCCGATGTTTTTAATTCTTAAATTTTTACTTCTTTCTTTATCATTATGCGCAATACACTTTAAAAACCTCAGATTTATTGTTGCCGGTTTAAATCCCAGCAAGAGTAATCTTTTATTTAAATCAATATCCTCATAACCCCATCCTTCCATCGACTCATCATACCCGCCGCTTGACAAAAAAATATTTTTATATGTTGCAAATCTACCAACAACTCCTTTATCATTTATGGGGATTAATTCATCTCCATTTAAATATTCTGCAATTAAAAAATCATACTTTTTTAATTTTTCATATATATAAAAGGCAAAATTGTTTTGTATAAAATTATCAGCATCAACAAGACATACAATATCACCACCCCCCAATCTTAAAGCCATATTTTTTGCATGAGAATGATGAAAAAAAAACGGTTCAGGGTATTTAAAATATTTTAATATACCTGTTTTAATATAACTATACATGTAAGTTTTTATCCAATCCCCCAGTCCGTCATTAGAATTATAATCCAACAGAACAAACTCTACATTTGGATAATTAATATTTGATATAATATTTTTTTTCAATGTTTTTTTTATATGATGAAGTCTGCCCATACATGGAGTACAAAATGAAATAACAGGATATAATTTTTTAAAAATTTTTTCATAATAATTTATCTTCTTTTTTAATCTAAAAAACATAAAATCCCTTAATTATTAAACATTCATTATATATCTGAATAGCTTTTTAATATTGCTTCAATAATAAAATCATTCCTGCACGCAACAGAATAATAATATTCATCATGCCATAAAGATCCGATTTTATCCAATAAAACAAAATGAGCATTATCTTTATGAAACTTTTTATTTAAGCGCAGAGAATCAATTATACTCGATGGTTTAATATAGCTTGGGATACAATATGGTAATTTATATTTTTTTAATAAATTTATGTGATCATTAACCAAATTATTTTTAGAAATTCCTAATATACTAGATAATTCAGCAGATACCCTCATACCGATTGCAATTGACTCGCCATGGAGCAATTTATATCCGGATAAAAACTCAACTGCATGTCCGATTTCATGACCATATTGATTAACAAGAGCAGTATTTTCTTCATCATAATCATCCTGTATTGATTTGATTTTCAATTCAACTGATTTTTTAACTACTTCTTCTAAAAATACTATAGAATCAACCCTGCCGCTGTATTTATAAAAAAAATTGTAATAATCCAAATCATATGCAAAAGACTGCTTTAAACATTCAGCCAATCCGTCATAAATATATCTTTTTTGCAGTGTTAATAAAACTACTGGATCAATAATAACTTTCATTGGAGCATAAAAACTGCCGACCAGATTTTTACCGGTATCACCATTAATGCCCTGTTTAAGAGCAATTGCTGCATCACATTGTGAGAGTATAGTTGTCGGGAAACAAATAAAACCAATCCCCCTGTATATAGTTGAAGCAATAAAACCGGATAAATCTTTAATAACACCTCCGCCTACAGAAAAAATTATAGATTTTTTATCAATACCTAAGTCTAGTATCTCATTGACCAAATTTATATATATTTTAAAACTTTTTGAAAACTCTCCCGGATTTATTATCAGCTTAGTTATTTTATATCCTACCGATTTTAATTTATTTACTACTTTATCACCGTAAATTGAGTCTATATTTTTATCTACCAAAAGATAATGCGGAGAATAATAATTTTCATGAGGAATTATTTCATACTGATCCAATTTATCTATAATTTTTTCTTCTAAAATAATATCAAATCCTATTTTTTTTTCAGATGAATATGAAAATGTTTTTTTAATATTTTTGTATTCATTTTCTTTATTATTTAATGAAATTATTTGTTTTAAATTATTTTTTTTAAAAAACAATTCAGCTTTTATTAAGTCTACAGGAGTATCGATATCAATACACCCATAATTGTTTATTATTGGCAATAAATTGTTTTTTTTATTGTATTTTTCAAAAACCTCATTTATTTCATTTATTGTCATATCATTTTTAATTATCTCAATGAAATCCATATAAGATTTTTTAGTAAAATGGCAAATACTTATTTCTGTATTGTTTATTTTTTTTAAATTATTTGAAACCAGTACAGAAACAGCATCAATTTTATTATTAATATTAAATAGAAAAAAAGGATTATAATTAAACAGTAAATCGCACGGCACAATAAAAAAAGAATCGCTTATATGTTTTTCTATAGATAAAAAAGCATCCAGCATATCTCTTTCATAAGACACCTGTTCAATAAAATTTATTTCCGGTATAATATTTAATAACTCCTTTTTTAATAAATTATTTTCTTTTCTGATTACTATAGAAATATTATTTATCCCTACTTCATTTATTTTTTGTAAAATCCAATAAATTATAGGTTTATCATTCAATTTTATTAAAGGCTTATATGTCCCATACATAGATAATCTTCTTCCCATTCCTCCTGCAAGAATAATAATCTTATCAGTATCTATCTTCAAACTTTTCATAAATATTCTCCGGATAATTAAATTGCAAATATAACGGTTTCAACCCAATCCTGTTTTTTTTGAGAAAAATATATTTTATATTCAGGTACAAAAGAAAGAATCAACTCCGGGATATTAATAATATCATCTGCTAAATGATAAGCACATATTGCTAATTTCGGCCTAAATCTTTTAATTGTATTAATTGCACCTTTTAATGCATTGATCTCTGCTCTTTCAATGTCCATTTTAATAAAATCAACTCTTGCTAAATTATTTATGCTCACAAATGAATCAATTGTAATGACATCAATTTTATCAATCCCTGTATTATCAGTACAATGACTGCATTCCTTATCCTGATTAAAAAAAAGAGTTGTATCTTCATGCCATAACCCTAATTTTACGGGAATTATTAAATCTTCAAGATTATTAATTTTTATATTTTTTTTAAGCTTAATAAAATTTTCATTTGAGGGCTCAAAAGAATACACTTTTCCCATTGGACCGATTTTATCGGCAAACCAGATAGCTGTCTCTCCATAAAACCCACCTGCACTTATTACAATATCATTTGACTCCGGCAGGCATATTCCATCAAGAGTATAATTTTCTCTATCCCACGCACTTTTTATTTCCTCTATAGTAGAATCAATACTATAACCATTTAATTTATAATATTTTCCTGATTTAACAATTTTTTGTTTTTTATCAACAATAAAAAAATCAGATAAAGGATATATTTCATCGGCAATCTCTCCTCTTAAACCGTAAGCAATCCTATATTTTATTAACCATGAAAAAATTTTTTTAGAATTATCATCAGCAAGTATTTTATAAATTTCATCATATTTTTCCGGAAATTTTATTACATTATATATCATTTTAATCGCACATGATTTTTTCCATTGTTCATAAATAACTTTTTTTGTATATAACTTTGAGAATAACTTATTCTTAAATATCGAAAATCCAAAAATCTTAAAAATAACATTATTTAACAATAATAGAATATTCCATGATAAATTTGACAGAGTCTTAAAATTAATTGCTAAATTATAAAAATATTTTTCATTACTTGCTTCTTTAAATGATTCTTTAACAAGAGATTCTATATAATTAGATTTCTTAATTTTACCTATAACCAAACAATAATCCTTATCTATTAAAATTTATTAAATTACTGCAAATAAAACTGTTTCAACCCAATCCTGCAGTTTATGTGATAAATAAATTTTATACTCAGGTACCAGCATTTTGATATAAAGCGGGATCTCAATAATATCAGAGGGTAAATGGTAAACACAAATAGCAAGTATCGGCTTAAATTTTTTTATTGTAACCTCAGCACCCTTTAATGCAGTCAACTCAGCACCTTCGATATCCATTTTAATAAAATCAATTTTATCTATCTTATTTTTTTCTACAAAATGATCCAATGTAACACCCTGGATTTTTTCACCATTACTATTAAAGGGGTCATCCGGATCATATAGATTAAAATTAATTGTTTCATTCTTATCCCACAATCCCTTATCAACAATTGTAATAATATCCGTCAGATTATTCTTAATTATATTATCTTTAAAAATTTTTATATTCTTCTTTAAAGGCTCAAATGAAAACACTTTGCCGTTTGGACCGACTTTATCGGCAAACCATATTGCGGTTTCCCCATAAAGCCCTCCGGCACTGATAACAATATCTTCTTTACAAGGTTTGCATATTCTATTATGGTAGTAAGTCTCAATAAGCCATGAATTATGCATCTCACACCATACCGAATCTATATAATATTTTTTTACTTTAAAATACTTCCCTCTCCGTTTAATATTATCTTTTGTTAATTTATTAGAATTAATATTATCAATTTTTGGCAAAGGATATAAAAAGTCCGCAATATGTCCTCTTATAGCATAAGCTATCCTGTATTTAATAATCCAATCTAAAATTTTTTTAGAGTCATCATTACTTAAAACCGATTTAACCTTATTTAAAAGATACGGCTGGTTAATTATAATGTCTAAAAAATCAATTGCTTTTTTTCTCTTCCATTCTTCAAAAATAAGATTATATCTCTGACTCGATATTGTTGAAATAAATTTACTTTTAAGTATCTGATATCCAAAAGTCTTACCGGCTAATTTATTAATAAATTTAGAAAACTTCCATGAAAAATCTTTAATTTTAAATTTATCAAATAAATCCCTGTCTTTAACATTTGTAAAAACATCCTGGATGATTTCCTTGTATAAATGAGTTTTTTTAATTAAGTTAATTTCTTTATTCATATAAATTTATTCTCTTTTTATAAATGTTTTAAAAATTAATTAATCCTTACTCTCTTTTTTGCTTTTTCTTCATATTCAATGATTTTAATATTATGACAGCATCTATAACAGACACCTAACGGTTTATTTCTGATTGATAACATATCAATAATATCTTTTTTAGCATTAATTATTTCCTGAAAAGAGCAGTTATCCCGTATATTTCCATAATGAATATCAGGAAAATCCGGACATAAAACAAAATTACCAAAAGCATCGATAGCAAAGCTGTCTAAAAAACCGCAATAAACTTTTTCATTAATTAATCTGTCTTTATTATTATCAAAATATCTCAAATAAAAATTTTTATTATAACTTCTTGCCGGGAAATACCTGAATTTCATCCCATTAATCGACTCTATATTGTCAAATAATTTAAATAATTTTTCCCCATTAATCATTAACCCCGGGAATACGAATCCTTCCCAATTTATTGATTCTGAATCAAAATATTTTTTTAAAATTTCATTATATTGTTTTCCTAACTCATAATTAACATAAACCGGTAATTGAAAAGAAATATATCTTACTCCTATTTTGGAAAGAAATTTTACTAATGAAAAAACCGAGTCAATATTTTCGCTAGTAATAGTAATATTGATTCTTATCCTACCCGGATCAATAATAAGTATTTCATTAAGAATTGCGACTATATCATCATAAGAACCTTTTTCCCTTATTCTATCATTTATATCTCTCTCACCATCAAGAGATAAAACCAATTCTTCAATCAATCCCATTTTAAATATATCTATAATTTTATCTTTGCTTGAGCCGTTTGTATTTATACTTAATTTACTGCAAAAATCATGTAAAAACTCGATAAGCTTATATATTTCGGAATGCAAAAAAGGTTCGCCGCCCCAGCAGTATATTTCATCACAATAAAGATTATAATTTTTAAAAGCTTTTTTAATATCGGTTAATTGTATATCTGAAAATATAAAATTCTTATTCTTCCTGTTATACGCCTGTCCGCAAATCCTGCAATGAGAATCACATCTGTTTGTTAATTGTATATCAAGTAATGGTATATTAAACATAATATTTTACACCAAACCTTTACTGTAATTTAATATTTCATCATAAAGTTTATCTATAATATCAGATAAACTATCAATAAAAAAAATACCGATATTTTTAATTTTATTCTCAAAAAACTCTTTGCTGTTATAATCAATATTTAAATGCAGTCTATTGTTGATAATAATTATTGTAAATACTAAATTATTTGTTCTGTTAAAATCCGGATGTGCCCATCTGCCGACTTGTCCTATCGGAATATTGGAAAAACTTATACCATTCTTTTTTTCATTAAAATTATATGCTCCATGATATATAAAAAGTATCTCAGGTTTTATATCAAACAAAGGAAGCATCCTTGTTTCAGGAAGAGTTATTTCATTTAATATAAAATAACCTATCCCGCTATTCGGTGTATTATCACAATTATCTTTTATATTTTTTACCTGTTTATAAAAAGAATCTAAATTATTAAATTCTATAATTAATGGATAACTTGTACTAAACCAACCGATAGTTCTTGCAATATTTATGTCATCAAATATTTTATTTCGTGAATTAATGGTTTTTTCCACTATAATGGATTTTTCCCCATATAGATTATTAATAGTATAGCCTAATGCAAACAATAAAATACTTTCAACATTAATCAGTTTATCCATTTTAGTAATTTCTAATAATTTTACTGTACTAACATCGGATAAATAATTTTGATAATACAAGGCATCTTTATATTTATTATCATTAATAATATTATCTTTTGGAATAACTGAGGTTTTGTAAGAGTTAATATTTTTCCAATAACCATATTCATTTAAAATCTTTTTACCGAATGCATATTCATAAATATAATCCGACCATTTAATAAATGAATCGGTCTTGTTTTGAAATTTTATCTCTTTATTATTTAATGCACTGTTATAACCTATTAAAAAATCTTCTAAAAGTATTAAAAATGAAAAACCGTCAAAGATAAAATGATGTATACAAACTGCCAGATGGTCACCCTCTTTCGTTTTAAATAAACAGCATTTAATTAATGGTCCTTCATAAAGATTAAAACTTCCTGATAATATATTTAATTCATCAATTATGATTTTTTTATAATTTATGGTATTTTTTAAATCAAATATTTTTAAGTCAAATAAATTATCTTCCAATCCTTTATTATGTTGTAATATTTTATTATTACTTTTTTTAAAAATTATTCTTAAAGCATCGTGATAATTAATTAACTCATTAAATACCCTGTTTACTACTTCTTCATCAAATCCGTTTTCTTTAAATATTATATTAATAGGACACCAATGATGTATAACATCCGGATTATTTTTATTTAAATTAATAAAATATCTCTGCATAGGAGTTAATTGTGCATTGCCGGCAACTATTTCATTATCAATTTTATCTGATTTCTTTATATAATTAATTAAGTCTGCTATTGTTTCATTATTATAAATATCCTTAATATCAAGCTCTAAACCGTATTCCCGTAAAGAATTAATAATCCTGATAGAATTTATCGAGTTTATCCCGAATCCAAAATAATTATCATTTAACCTGATATTATTGTTTTCAAGTACATTATGAAAGATATCCATTAATCTATTTTTAGCAAAATCTTTTATATCATGACTTAATGCTTCATAATTACTATTTAAATCCGCATTAAATAATTCTTTTTTAATTTCATTAATCTTATTAATTATTTCGTTATATCCATTCTCCGTCAAATGTTTTATAAATTTATATCTTTGTATTTTGCCGCTTGTTGTTTTAAATATTTTTTTAACCGGTATTATTTTTTTTATCTGCAGGCCGATCTGCCGGTTAATTCCTTCTGATAATTTTAATTCTAAAGGAATGAACTCAATTAAGCTTTTTTTAAATAAGACAAATAAATATAATTCTTCTTTTTTTATATTATCATTATAAATCGAACATACGGCTGCTGATCCAAGATTAAGTCCAACAATACTTTCTGCAATTCTCTCAATATCATGAGAATAATAATTCTGTCCATTAATAAATAAAATATCTTTTGTCCTGCCTGTAACAACTAAACGCCCGTTATGTAAAAATCCCAAATCACCTGTAATAAACCAGCCGTTTTCCGTAAAATTATACCTGTTTATTCCCTGTTTTTCATAATACCCTGTAAAAATGCTTTCCCCTTTTATCTGGATATTGCCTATAATATCATCTTCTAAAATTTCTTTTTTTTCATTGCATATTCTTAAACTGCAATCCTTAACAGGATATCCTAAATCAACAAAATCAATATCATTCTCCCCATTACCTAATTTAATTTTTTTACCTGCATATAAACTTCTTCTGTTTACAGTAAACTTTTTAAATTCCTCACCTACAGGCGGGAAGGATACCGCAAGGCTAGCTTCCGCCAGACCGTAAACATTGAATAAAACATTCTTCTTCAATTTATATTTATTCATCTCTGCTAAAAATTTTTCACAAAGCTCCGGCTGTATCGGTTCTGCCCCATTAAAAATTAATCTTACACTCGACAGATCCCAATTTTTTATCTTATTATTAATATGCTTTAAAAAATAATCATATCCGAAATTTGGACTTGCCGTAATGGAAATCTTATACCTAGAAATATAATCAAACCAGAGGCAGGGTTGCATAATAAATAATTTTACAGGCATTAAGAACTGATTGGCTGGTTCTGCAAGAGGAGTCAGGTGAAACCCGATTAATCCCATATCATGTGTTAAAGGCATCCAGCTTAAAGTAGAATCATCTTTATGTGATTTGATGCCTTTCCTAATGGCTTTTATATTTGTAATAATATTATTATGAGTTAAAACAACACCTTTAGGATCACCTGTAGATCCGGATGAAAATTGAATAAATGCAATATCTTCCTGTTTTAATTTATTTATTTTACCATTAATATTTTCAACAGGATCATCAGCATATAAAATTTTCCCCTGTACTGAATTTACAATATCCATCAAATTATTATCTGAAGCGAAATCCATAATTTTTTTAAATATATTTTTTTCAGTAACAACAAATGGTGAATCCAGTTTTTCAATTATTTTAAATAATTTTTGCTTATGTTCATCATTATTACCGACTGATACAGGAACAGGAATTATTCCTCCCAGTATACATGCCCAGAAATAAATAATAAAATATTTATTATTATCAACATATAATATCAATTTATCATTTTTCTTTAATCTGTTTTGCTGCAAGTTATTCAATATTATTAATACATCATTTAATAACTTCTTATATGATAAAAAATCAATCCCGTTTTTATTGAGAATAAATGTAATTCCTTTATTTGTATGTTTTGATGCTTCCAGTAATAATTCCGCCATGTTTTTTATATTATTCTCTCTCAAAAAAAATCCTCACTTGATAAAATAATCACACAAAATTTTTTAATTTTTTAAAAAATCCGAATCAGGATTATTAAAATAAGACTGCTGGTCATATTCACACTTGTCAAATAATTTTCTTATTGCGGATTCTACATTTATATTTAATTTAATTTTTATTATATAAAAATATAAAAACAAAAAAGGATTAATAAGTAAATGAAGCAGAAAATCAAAAGGCCTATGTATTAAATTTTTTAAATTTAATTTCCTTTTTATTGTTAAATATTTAATATACTCTATCTGTCTAAAATACATTAACTCAAAACTCGACAGATATTTTGTTTTAACATTTGCCCAATAGCCGTCATATTTTTCATAATTTTCTAAATTTGTAATTAAATCCATATCAGTATACATCTCTCTTATACCGGTTTTCGGATAAGGCGTAACTATCTGTACGGCAAGATGGTCAATATTGAGTCTTGATGCAAATTTAAAAATTGTCTTTATTGTCTTTTTATTATCATCAGGTAAACCGATTATTAATCCTCCGGCAATAAAAAGATTATGTTTATGAAGATATTTAACAGCAGTATTAGTTAAATTTGATATATCACCTTTTTTAAAAAATTTCAGATTTTCTTTAGAATTATTTTCAATACCTAAAAAAACAATATTGAAACCGGCTTTTCTCATTTTATAAACAAGTTTTTCAGATTTCGCTATTCCTTTACTTGAGCACTGTACAATATAATCAATTTTATTTAAATTATTCTCAATAATCATATCACATAATTTTTCAAATCTATCGGTATCCAATAAAATATTATCATCCACAAAAAGAACAGCTTCAACTTTCTTTTCCTTTACCTGTTTTAAATCTTCAATAACACGGTCTAAATCATAAGTCCTGAATGTTTTTCCATACATTTTTGTTATACTGCAAAAATTACAATTATTATAACAGCCTCTTGATGTTTCAATAAATGCAATTGTCTTATATTTTGAAATAATTGGATTATAAAACTTATAGTTATTATAATTACTTATATTTCTGTCGGGCAGCTTTATTTTAGATAAATCAAGAAGAGAGCTTTTTTCATTATGAAATACTTTTTCCCCGTCAAAATAAGATAAGCCTTTAATATTATCAAATTTTTTTTCATTATCAGATAAAGCATACAATAATTGATTAAATACGATCTCCCCTTCATTCCTGACAATAAAATCAAAATAAAATTTATCATTTGATTCATATATTTCCTTATACATAACGGTTGCATGATAACCTCCCAGCACTATTTTAATCCAGGGATATTTCTTTTTAAGACTCGATGCTATCAATACCGTATTTTTATATTGAAATGTCATTGAGGATATACCGATTATATCCGGTTTAAAATCATTAATTTCATTCAATATCCTATCCATATAATGAGTTTTTCTGTCAAAAAAATCCAGCAATCTTGCTTCATGTCTTGCATCTAGATTGGAAATAATTGATAATAAACCTAAATTTTGTGTATTCCATATAGATCTGGGAAAAAATAAAGACTCGCTGGGTGATGATATCAATAATACTTTCATAATTTTACCTTATAAATATATAATAAACATATGCATGATACATGCCAAAACAGATATGTTGTTTTAATTTATTGATATACAAGGAATTATAAATACTTTAAATTAATCTGTGATTTAAAATTTGATAAAAATTTCAAAATGTAATTACATTTTGAAATCATAAAATATTATGGTTAGTAATAATTATAAAAACATAAAATAAGATTATATCAGTTTTTCAGCCTGCGGCACATTGTTGCCGGAGAAATCCCCAATAATTTTGCAGCTTCCGCCTGATTACCGTTTGATTTTTTTATAGCCTCAGAAATCAATAGGATTTCTAAATCTTTAAGTTTCGGGAAATAATCCGAATAAAACAAAATTTTTCTTAAATTATCAAAAAAATTATTGAATTGGTTATTCTGAATCTTGATATCTTTAATAAAATTATCAAATGATAAAAAATCATTATGCAATTTGTTTGAAATAAAATCAAACTCTGTTTTATCTATTTTACCCTTTTTATTGGATGTAATTATTGCTCTTAATACAGCATTTTGCAACTCTCTTGTATTACCCGGCCAATTGTATGAAGCAAGCACTTTAAACAAATCAGATTCAATTTCCGGTTTATTAATAGACAGCATTGAAGAAAATTTATCAATAAAAAAATAAAAAAGTTCTTCAATATCAATCATTCTTTCTCTTAATGGCGGGATTTTAATCGGAAAAACATTAAGCCTGTAAAATAAATCCTCTCTAAACACTTTATCACTAACACATTTTTCCAGATCCTTATTAGTTGCAGCAATAAGTCTGAAATTAATTTTTTTAATCTCATTACTGCCGAGTCTTTCGATTTCTCTTTCCTGCAAGACCCTTAAAAGTTTAACCTGTATATCCAATTTTAATTCACTAATTTCATCCAGAAATAATGTTCCTTCATTAGCTATTTCAATTTTACCCGGCTTATCTACATTTGCCCCTGTAAATGCACCCTTTGCATATCCAAATAATTCACTTTCCAATAAAGTATCAGGAATTGCAGCACAATTTAATTTAATATAATTATTATTTCTTCTTGGGCTTAGCTCATGTATTAAATCCGCAATTAACTCTTTACCTACACCCGTTTCACCAATAATAAGAACATCAATCGGGTGTGATGTAATCAACCTGACCTTATTATATACTTCTTTAAGCCCTTTATTTAATCCAATTATCTTATCCTTTACAGGATAAGTTTTATTCATAAAATTCACAGATTTTTCTTTCATTATTATTATCCAAAATTTATTAAAGAAAATATATAATTAATAATTATTTGTAAATGTCCATATGGTATAATTCTTCATGTATTGAGTGTACCTTTAGTACACTTTTTTATTAGAATGCTTTAAAACTTTTTTTTTGCAAATCTGACACCAAGTTAAGAAGTTCCTGCCTGTTAGCAGTGCCTGTTTTTTGTAAAATATTAGTTATATGTTTTTTAACGGTTCTTTCAGTAATAAACAGCTTTTCACCGATCTCTCTATTTCTAAATCCTTTTAAAATGTACAAGAATACATCTTTTTCTCTTTCACTAATAGTATATTTATCATAAAACATTTCATCTGGGAGATAAATCAAATCCAGATATGTTTTTACCTCAGTAATTATAATTCTTATCCCTGTTATTTTATTTTCTTCATATATTGGTGTTGATTTAAACAAACCAATCGTATTTCTGCCGTTATTTACCTTAAGATTATATTCATATAATTGTGATTTAATTAATAATTCATTCTTTATTAATCGCGAAAACTCCCTGGTAAATTTTTCTCTCTCCTTATAATCAATAAAGTTAATAAAGGAAATCCCTTTTTCTATTTCTTTATTAGTAATACCAAATAAATCCAATCCGGTTTTATTTAAATATATTATTTTCATCATTTCATCCAACTCCGCTAAAACAACAGGCAGATATTCTGCGATTTCCCTGAATCTATTTTCACTTTCATTTAATTTTTTAAAAACTGCTTCTTTTTGATCTATTATATTTTTTAGAATCTTATTTTTTTTAATCAAATTATTTTTTTGTATAATAATTTCATCTCTCAAACATTTCATTTCCAGATGAGCTTTTATCCTGGCTTTTAATTCATTTGTACTAAAAGGTTTTATAATATAATCATCAGCTCCTTTATTAAAGCCTTCCAAAGTCATAAATAAATCGGCTTTGGCTGTGAGTATTAACAAAGGAATCCCCCGTAAATTTTCCTGTGATTTTATAAGGCTTGTCATCTGATATCCATCCATATCAGGCATCATGATATCCGTCAATATCAAATCCGGTTTAGTCTTCTTTACTGTTTGTAATCCCTCTTTGCCATTATTCGTTATTATTAAGCGATAATCATTCTCCAAAATAGATATTAAATATCTCTGCATGTCTTTAGAATCCTCAACGATTAAAATTTTCTTTTTATTATCTGTATTATCAATATTATTACAACCTTTATAATAAGATTTATTTTTTATATCATTATTTTGTTCTAACAAAAATTCATCAATTAAATAAGATTTAACTTCATAATTCTTCTTGACATCTTCATCAATATCACTGTTACCGTTTTTATCAATAGGCAGAGTAATAATAAATATTGCTCCTTCACCCAATCTACTTGTAACCGCTATCCTACCACCCAATAATTCTATAATTTCCTTAGTTAAAGCCAATCCCATGCCTGTCCCCTCATAAAGTCTTGAGGATGAACTGTCTATTTGAGAAAAACGCTCAAAAATAACTTCAAGCTTATCTTCAGGTATGCCAATACCTGTATCCTTAATAGAAATATTATAAAAATTATCCTCCCTGTCTAATTGAATAATTATGCTTCCTCCATTTGAAGTAAATTTTAAAGCATTGGATAAAAGATTGAATATTACTTTATCCAATAAATCCCTGTCTATGTAAGTTATCATTTTATCTCTCTTACTTTGGATATTAATTGTATTATCATTAAAAACAACACTGATACTTTTACTTTCTGCATATGTCCTTACTATTGATGTATAAAATTTTAAGATTTCTGCAATATCAGTTTTCTGCTTTTTGACTTTCATTTTACCTGCTTCAATTTTTGTAAAATCCAAAAGACTGTTGATTAATTTTAACAATTTATACCCATTATGAAGCATTAAAGAAAATTTTTCATCATTATATGCAATGAAATCACCATAATTTTTATTTATTACAGAACTCAATGGCCCCAGCATAAGAGTAAGAGGCGTACGTAATTCATGTGATATATTTGCAAAAAAGTTAGTTTTAGCTATATCTAATTCCTTAAGTCTTTCATTGGCTTTTGCTAATTTTGCAGTACGCTCTTTAACTTTTTTTTCTAAAGCTTCTTTTTCCAGCATTAATTCATTTGATAATTCCTCTGCTTTTTCAAGACGTTTATTGTTTTCTTCACTGATTTTTACAATATGATCTTCTGCTATCCTCCTTTTATGTTTTTCTAATTTTAACCTTCTAAATAAAATCAGGATAATATTAATCGAAATAAAAAAAATAATTATGACCGGGAAAAAAATATCCAAGTGCATAAAATGATTTAATAATAATAATGCCAGAAAGGAAAAATTACAAATTGAAAGATTAAAGAAAGGTATAGAAAAAATTCTTTTTTCCCATTTTAACGTGAATGTACAACAGGTTGTGTTTAAACCTGATAAATCGATTATTTCAGGAAGTTTTTTTAGTTTTAATAATTTTTTTATTACTTCCTGCAAAGCAGCAACTCCGAGAGAATTCGCTATTTTACTGGCAACTGCATTATATATATAACTTTTTTGTTTACGTGTTTTAGACTGCTCTAAAATACATTCTATTGTATTATCTTTGTTATATCTTACTTTTAAATCATAAAAATTAGTAGATTTATTAACAAAATAGGCAACTAATTTTGTAAGCATGGACTCCGGAGCATAAGACAGACCGCCCAGATGATAACTCTCAAAACATTCATGTACCATATCCATCATATTATCTTTATTTAAAATAATTTTTATAAAAGAATAAAGATAGCAAATAAACTCACCGGATATCTTATAATTATCCAATTTACCTACTTCATTTTTATAACTGATAGCTGTTTTTTTTATTGTTAATGCATCAACCCAATCATACAAATCATTAAAATTATATCCTTTTTTTGTAAAATGCTTTATAACAGTATATGGTATAGAATTACTCGTATCTTTTTCATCCTCTCCATAAGGCATCAATCGTAAAAATCCATGCTCATAAATCATATGATATTCAGACAAAAGGACATTTTCACCTTTTGTAAAATGCCAATTATAATCATTCATTATTTTTTTTGTAAACATGATAAAATAAAAATAGTACTCATTTGTATACCAGCGTGATTTATCCAAAAGATTTTCTCTTTTTACTATGAATCTGTTATCAAGGACATGTTTATTTAATAATTCGATTAATTGTCCAGTATCTCCGCCCTGCTCTTCAAAAAAAAGCAATGTTTCATTAAAAGCTTCACCGGAAACACCGTAAGTATTTTTAATTTCACTTTCATTAGGCTGTTTATAATTACCCAGATTATCGGTATGCCATGCTTCATACCACATCTTTCGCCCGGTAATATCTATACCCCATTCTTCTTGATGCATTTTGTATTCCATTATACTTTTTATTTAAAATAATTTATAATTAATTGACTATAATGTCTAACTTTTAAAACTATTTTTATACAATTATTATATATATGCAATATATAATTTGGTATATAATAGTAATAATATAACTTTTATTTAAATATAATAAAAAATTTTTAATAATATTTTTTTATTTGATTATTATTTATATTTTAAATAAAATATTTATTAATGGATAACAACTTAAAAACTATTGAAGAAAATAAATATTTAAAAAATGAAAATAAAAAACTAAATGATCTTGTTGAAAAACTATACAAACTTATTGATGTTGATTCTATAATCGTATCATCACTTGATAAAAATGAAGTATTAAAATCAATACTTGACCAGACAAAATCATTAATGGATTGTGAAAAAAGCAGTGTGCTATTAATTGATCCGGATACAGAACTTTTATATTTTGAAGTTTTGTCTAATGATGAGGATATGGAAGCTTTAAAGGATATAAGATTAAAAAAAGGAGAAGGTATAGCCGGAAAGGTTTGGGAATCAGAAAAAATACATATAATTAATGAGGCAGATAAAGATAAAAGAATATCAAAAAAAGCAGATAAAAAATTAGCTAAAATAACAGTATCACTTATAGCTGCTCCATTAACCGTGAAAGGGAAAACAATCGGTGTAATGGAAGCTATGAATAAAAAAAATGACAACCCATTTAATGATTTTGATAAAGAAATATTTAAAACTCTCAGCCAGCAAGCCGCCATTGCCATTTATAATGCCCAGCTTTATGAAATGGCTATAAAAGACGGAATGACAAAACTTTATATCCATAGATATTATTATGAGAGGCTTAATGAAGAATTTAAAAGGTCAAACAGGTATAAAAGAGATCTTTCATTAATTATGTTTGATATAGATCATTTTAAAAATTTTAATGACACTTACGGACACCAACTGGGTGATGAAGTATTAATAACAGCAGCATCAATAATAAAAGACAACTGCCGCTCATGTGATATCCCTGCAAGATATGGAGGTGAAGAATTTTCATTGATACTTCCGGAAACCAATAACCAGGGAGCACTGGTTATGGCTGAAAGAATCAGAAGCATTATAGAAAAAACCAATATAGAATATAATAATAAAACATTAAATTTAACAATATCAGCCGGCATATCTTCATTACATGAAAATAAACCGGAAAATATAGACCACCTTATTGAGATGGCAGACAAGGCTCTTTATCATTCCAAAGAAAACGGCAGGAATAAAGTTACAATTTTTAAAGAAGGCATGAAGGAAGAATAATTTTAATTTAATAATCACTATATATATAAATTTGTATTTACTATTTAATTTGTTTTAGAATAATTTTTATATTATAATAGACTTTCTATATCCAGAGGGACTACAATAAAAAAATATAATCTTATTAATAAAGTTTTAAAGGAATAATTATATGATCAATATCGACAAAACTTACAGCATAAATTTAAAAGATAAAAACCGTGCTTTAAATACTGCAGTAAAGGCTTTTAAAGATTATCCCTTATATACATATCTTTTCCCAAAACATAAAAGAGAAAGTTATATATCATTAATACACAATTTTCTTTTAATTGATACCATTAAAAACGGCTGTGTGTTTTCATTAGATGAAAATGTAACGGGATTAATAGAGCTGCTGCCTCCGGGTAAAACTACAGCTAATTTATGGAGAATCTTTCATAATGGCGGCGTTAAAATGCTTATAAATATGAATATTGCAACTATAAAAAAATTATTGGCATTCGATGAATGGATTGAGTCAAATCATAAAAAAAATGCACCGATGTCTCATTATTATTTAAGAATACTTGCTGTTGATCCTGCTTGCCAGCAGAAAGGCATAGGTACATTACTTGTTAAAGCAGCATTATCTAAAATAACTAAAGATTACCCTGTTTATCTGGAAACTCATAATGAAAAAAATATATTGTTTTACAAAAAATTTGGTTTTAAAATAACAGAAGAGGTAATAATTCCCAGTTCTGACAACATCATCCATTATTCTATGATAATGACACCTTAAAAATATATTTTTTTTATTTTAGAAGAATAACACAATAATAAATAAAATAAACTTATATCTTAACTATAAATAATTTTTTATTTTCTTTATAAGATCAATCCTGCGGTTTATACCAAACTTTTAAAATTAAAAAAGGATGCTACAGAAGCCCGGTTTTTTACTTAACACCTAACTCCAAACCGGACTCTGTGCATCCTCTGTTTACTAATGCTTTTTTTATTAAAACCACTAAGAAGATGAAAATTTATTTAATCTTCATATCTTAGTGCCTTGGTAGTTACTTCCCTTAAAAAGCAATATAACCGCAGATGGACGCAGATTAACGCTGTTAACCCTATGTGTCAGGATAGTTGTCGCCCAATCCTTAAAACTCCGTGTCCTCTGCGCCTCTGTGGTATCTCCTTAACCAAGCCCAATTTATTGCGAACACCGTACAGCTTGCAAACCATAGCCCACCAACACACAACAATTACAACCCAATCCTTATATCTCCGTGCAACTCCGTCCCTCCGCACCTCTGTGGTATCTTCCATAACAAACCCTATTTACACAAAGCCATACAGTCTACAAACCAAAGCCTATCAACTCACGACAATCCTAACCCAATCCTAAAACTCTGTGTATCTCCGTGTCCTCCGTGCCTCCGTGGCATCTTCCTAAAAACTCTGCGCACCTCTGCGGTATCCCCCCAAAAAAAATGCCTCACCGCTTTAAAAAAGCAGTGAGGCATAAATGTTTTTTTACTCAATCACCTGCACTTCACTCTGCCCAGCTATATATACAAAGCTCTTTGACTGAGCCTCTATTGTACCGTCCGGCAGCATCCTGTAAATTACAAGTGTTACTCTCTTGCGTGTCCAGCCGTCTATCATCTTCCTGCATGACGCGCCTGAGTAGATGTTGTTGCTGGACTCTCCTGATGACTGTGACCACTGGCTTGATATAGTCTGACTGCCTGTATTGGTCCAGCCCATACCCCATTGAAATCCTAAGTTAATGGATGTCCCAAAGTAAACTCCATTAGCTCCACCTGGTCCATTATATCCAAACTGAGTCCCAATACTAGTACTTATACCCAAGTTAGTATTAAATGTATACTGACTTGTGCTTGAGTCTCCTTCACTCTCACTCTCGCCATAGTTTTCATTATCAGCTCCTTCAAAGAGCCACATCGACCTGTCAAGCAGCAATCCCCTGCCTGTTGACTCCTCAGCGCTGAATACCACATAGTTACCCTCTCTTACAACCTTGATCTTGGCATTCATCTCATCTTTGCCTATGTTAACAGTATATGTATCAGTACTTATCTCTGTCTCGCCGTTCTTAGCCTTCCTTGTGATTGTAAGTGTTACAAGATAACTTGCATCCTTACTGTCTGCTCTATAAAGATGACTTACAACAGGGCCGTACTGGTACTCGGATGAGTCGCCGAATGTCCACTTACAACTCTGCCAGTCTATGTTTGAGCCCAGTGAGTCTGTTGCACTGAATGTCCTTCTATAGGTATCCTCGGTATTCTCACCAAACTCTTCTTTAATGATTGCTTTAAGCTTATCGGCATCCACCCTTATATTTATGTTTTTAACAAAAGGCTTTGTACTGCCCTTGTAATACATCTGTACATTCACGGGATAATACTCAACATCGCCTGCAAAGGGGAATGAATGTACTATCTCTGCACCGTATTTTTCTACGATATCCTCCGGTCCCTGGTAGATAAACCATCTTGTTCTCTCCCAGTCTATGTTTCTACCTATACTGTCCCTTACCGACAGATTTACTATGTTTACCGTATCACCGTCTTTTAAAGCCTCTGTAAGCTTTTGATTAACAACGATCTTTATCTCTTTTGACCTCAGGTTGTAGCTCATGGTCTTAACAACCGGTTCGCCGCCGGCTGTTGATCTCAATGTCAATGTTACTATGATATTCTGCAGGTCTTCACCGCTGTCTGCAAAATCAACTCTTGCAACAGGTCCCTGTCTTACATACTGGTCATCTATGTTCCAAGTAACATTGCTCCAGTCGATGTTTGCACCTTTAGAGTTTAATGCATTAAATATATACACATCCCCATTGGAGTTCTGGTATAGATTTTCATTCTCATCCTTTTCTATCTCAATAACAGGCACTATCGCAGGCACCTCATTATTTCTTATCTCAACAACCTCATCAGCTTCGATTATCTCACTCGTACTTCTTCTCTGCATTGTTAAATGTACATCAAGGCTCATCTTCTTTGTTACATTATACAAATTGTATACAGCAGTCGGTCCTATCTGTTTTGAGCTTGATCCGTAGCCTTCTGCCAACGGTACGCTCCATGTTACCGTGTTCCAGTCGATGTCATTACCTGTACTGTTTGCTGCACTCAATAAGAGTTTTGCTGTAACAATCTCGCCGTTTTCATTGGTTGTTATAACCTTGTAGTCTATCCTAGGTATAATAGGCACCTTGCCGACAGTAATCATCTTTGTAACGGTTGTTGTATCATTTGTTGCCTTGTTTCTTGCATTGAGCACAACAGTATAATTTGTATCCTCGCTTCTTTCCGGAAATCTGTATGAGAATGCTGTTTTGCCCTGTGCACTGAAATAAAGGCTGTCCGGTCCGAAAACTTCCCAGATGCTTGTTGTCCAGTCAATATTACCGATCGAGCTTGATCCGTCAAATGTATACAATGTCGGATCATCGCTTGATGCATTCTCAACAATCACCGGTTTAATCTCGTTTAATCCGAGTGAAACCATTTTAATCATAGATTTCTGCTCTCTTATTACCTCAACCTGACCCATCACAGGAAGGCTTGTAACAGTCAGCGTTATATATATGTTGCCGCTGTAGTTGCTTATGTTTCTTATTACCTTCTCACCTGAGAATTCTTCAGGAGGCAGGTTGCCGTTTACATTGCTTCCCGATAATTTCCAGAGATAACTGCTTCCAGACTTGTCGATTTTAGTACCTGATGACTTGCCTGCATCCAATGAAATCGACAGTTGATTATTTTCTTCGATCAATTCATACTCGATTACCGGTGTAAGATCGCCTGCAATATCAACATAGATATCATCACTTCTTGATATCTTGGACTCATCACCATCAAGGTATGCTTCCAGTACTATCCTCTTCTTGCCTGCAATACCAAACTCGTATTCTACAACATCACTGAATGTATCTTCCAGTTTATAGTTGTCGACAAACCATCTAAACTTCCAGTTGTATTCCCACGGCTTGTCTGTTTCAGGCTTCCATGCCTTTAATCTTACAAGATAAGGATTATCCTTGTCTATTTCAATCACAGGTTTTGCAACAACTGGGAATACCACAACCTTCTTTAATACGGATGTAGTAATCTCTCCGCCTCTTAACAGATCTTTTACATAAACCCTTACATAATAGGTCTGTCCCATCTCAAGATCCTCGATCAAAGCATGATCCTGGCTCTTAAATGATTTTTCGACCCACTCTGCATCACTCTTGGATGACTTGTATGTAACGGTATAAATCAACTCTTCCTCTGCATACCTGTCCCATGTAAGATTAAGGTTATTACCGTCAACGGTTTCAGCCATGAAGTTTACAATCCTGTTTTTCATACCGCTCGGTCTTCTTGATCCCACCGGTACACCTGTCTGGGTAACAAGCTTATCTTCCATATTATACTGCATGAGTCTTATAATACTGTCTTTGTATGATTCAAAAATCACATTCTTGCCGTCTGCAGTGTAGCATGGATAACTGATTGTACCCAATTGGTCATAATTGATGTTTTCAAACTCATTCCTTGCACTATCAGGATCATTGCCTATATCACTGCCGTCCTTTTTAACAATCCTGAAATCACCGCTTGTAGCCTGGGCAATATATGTATAAAATATCTTTTCCTTAAAGTCCGGTTTTGATATGAATGCTATCTTGGACTTGATATCTTCATTTATAACTTCACCTTCATATACAGGAGCCCATACAGGGTAATCATCAGAATAATCATTGTGTGTTAATGTAATCAATAGATCGGGATTTTCCCTGTCATATATAACAATCTCGTTGTGATTATAATATTTTGTAACATATGCAATATACCTGTCATCAGGAGAATAAGTAGGTCTCATACAGTCGTTCTTTGCATCAAACAATTTATTAACGCTTTTTTCATTCCTGTCATACTCATAGATAGCCCAGTATTCGCCTTCACCCTTGGCGCTGAATATTATCTTGGAGCCGTTGTATGAAAACTGCGGTCTGTCTATCTCCTTGCCGTTTATCAATGGATGACTTATTAACTCACAATTACTTCCGTCAACATCAATCATATAAAGCTTGTCATATTTCCTGAAAACAAATCCTCCGTCATCAGGCATGTATTCGTATCTCTTGATCTTTGATACAAATGTTATAGTTGTGCCGTCCGGAGCTATTGACGGATAATCAACATTGCCGTCAACTCCCGGTAATGATCCGGATGAGAATATTTTCTTGGTATCAGCTCCGTCAGGTTTGCTTGTGAATATCTCATTATTCTTAACATATACTATTAAGTTTGATTTAACCTTTACGCTGTTAGGCTGCCATTTAGGTATTCTCAGCAATGCAACCTGCTGGTTGTGATTGTTTACAAGAGCCAGATAGTGATATCTGCAATTGTTTTCAATCTTTGTGAATACTGCAAAGTCGGTTATATAATTTAAGAATCCTTCAGGCAGATAGTCTTCATTATAATCCATTCTGCATATGATCCTAAAATCATCAATAGTTCTTTCGAAAACCTGTATGGACATCTCGGACTGATCCAGTACATAGATGTAGTTATCCATGATTCTTACAAGTTTAGGATAAATAAACTGTCCGTCCCCGTTACCCGGCTCACCGAAAAAGTCTCTTACACTCAATGAGTCGCATGATACGGACACTACTCTCTGTTTCATACAGTCGCCTATCCATAACTTGCCGCCTGCAATCTCTAAACCTGTACCTGCACCGATGTCATCAATGATATTATCCATAACCGGTGTCTTCCTATCTACAAGTTTTCCGGCTTTACTGTATTTTAAAATCTCATTGTCTTTTTCTAAAGACATATATATAAAATCTTTGTGTAAATCAAAACTTGATATTATCTCTTTATCCAGTGTTACATTAAAGGAGCTGTCTATCATGTATCCGCCGTTTGTCTTTACAAGCCTGTAAAGTTTTGAGCCTGATCCGTATAATGAGGATACATAGATATTTGCATTTTCATCAATCTTTATTGCTCTTGGATAATTTATATTAAGTTCAGTTAAGTTTACATATATAGAGTTATTATCAAGCAGTTCATAACTGTTTGCCTCAATCCTGTATCTCTTTATTATATGGCTGTTTCCCATAGTTTGAAGTATGTATACAAACTCATAACCGTCAACCTGTGTAGAGTTTGGATCATCAACCTCTATTATATCAATCGATTTTGCACCCTCAATATCTTTTATATCAGCCTTTATTATCTTATCATGTATAATAAGCGTATTTTCGCCTGAGAATATATGATTGTCATTTGTGATAATCCTTACTCTCGGATGTATCATGCCTACCGTCGAGTATTTATATAGTACAGATACTTCCCTGCTGCTTGTAAAATAATCATCCTCATATACACCGTTGCCGTCATAATCAAAACTCCAGCATGAAACATTCTCAACATCTGTATGTGCCTTTAACTGCACCTCTGTTGTGTCTGCTCCGCCTGATACTGCATATACCGACAACTCCAGCTCGATAGGTTTAATAGTATTCTTTGCGAATACAGGGTACTCCTTTATAATCTGTTTACCGTTGCCGAAATCTATCACAAAGCTCAATATAGTTTTTATTGTTTTAAATTCGGTTCCAGGATTTATCTTTACATTCTCAACAAAGAAAGTCCTGTCAAAGTTTAATACAGCCTCTCTTCTGCCGTACGGATCATCAAGATAAATCTTTAATCCGTCATTTATATTTATGGCATCAGTAATCTTGCCGTATACAGTCAGTGGAGAATACTTAACAAGCTCATTATCTTCCGGTTTTTCCTTGTTTACAACATCAACAGGATATGTGATGTCAAGTACATTAAACTCGTAAGATTTATCAAGCACTGTAGCATTGCCTAAAAGATCAACGGCTTCTATCTTTATAATATTTACTCCGTCATATAATAATGGTATCTCATCAACAGTGAAACCTCCCTCTTTTATCTCAACCTGGGTGTCATTTACATTAACCACAGCAAGTGTTAAGTCTGTTACAGCACCCTTTTCTGCCATTAATTTCAAGTGTGATATAATACCATCGGGACTATTAACTTCTTCTATTTTTATCTTTGATTCATCTATAACAGGCTTTTTGGTGTCAATTGTAAAATTGTTGGTTTTAACACCCGAGTATACTCTTGACATACCGTCTTCTATATAAGCCTGTACCTTAAAATAATGATAGCCGTCCTCAAGGTTATAAAACTCAACATGATCGTTCAGCGGATCACCGCTCCACGGCCCGTTATCTATAGAATACCTGTATCTGATCCTGCTGTCATACTCACCGTCAAGAGTGCCTTCCCAGTTAAAATATACATTATTATAGCTTATGAATCCGAGAGGCCCGTGTGTTATCTTAACATTAACGGACATGCCGTAATATCTAAACTCATCGCTCTCTACCGCCTCATCTTCATCATATATTACACTTGCGGTTATCTTATAATTTCCGCCTACTACTAAATCATTCGCAGAAACAACATATTCAAAATTATCACTATTAATATTTTCCTGCAGTAATGTTATCGTTTCTGCAACATCACTTTCCAATGTTACTGTAACATCGTAGCTGTCGCCGGTTTCAAGATTTTTTACACCGCCTGTAAGTATATATTTAGCCTGCTTCTTCTCCTTATCCGTGAGAATCAGCTCAAACTCATCTATCCAAACCTCACCTGTAAGTTTTTCCTCACTGTCTGTATTGGTATAATCATTTATGCTGTAATCAACACTCTTTAATATACCTTTGTTGCCCTTTGCATCAACAGGCTGTAAACTTATCCTGTAACTGCCGTTTTCAGCATATTTATAAACATTTAATATCAATTTACCTTCACTGTTAAATTGAAGTGCACCCTTTTCTATTGACTGATATCCGGTGTTGTCCATCTTTTCTATATTATAGTTACATTTCAAGCCGTTTGTATTATCATTAGCCGGGTCATAATTAATTATTGCGGATGTAATTCTCATAGGACGGTTAGTTTGGCTGTCATTTTCAATCTCAGGATTTTCTATATCAAGGATCTTTATCTCGCCGTTCATAACAAACGCATTTATACTGTTATTAACATAATAAGCCTTAATCCTGTAATAGATCTTGTCGCTTCCGTTCTGTGGAGAATAACTTTTGCTGAATCTTATTTCATCCATCAATACGGACTCATCATTATCAATATAATACTTGCCGTAATTGGCATGTTTAATATCTTCTGTAATAGTCTGGCTGGGCTGTGTCATACCGTCCAAACCTGTACTTGTACTGTTAAGATAAAGCTCTACCTTTATAAACTGATTTAATTTAGCAAAACTATTGTCAATATCTCTCTCAAGCTTAAAGTTAAGCTGATTGTCGCCCTTTATTATTATTGACTTATAATCAACCAGTCTTAAACTCGGTGCATAATTAACAACAAATCTATAGGTCTCGGTTTTTAAAATAACACCTGTATCAATTTTCATTGTTAAAGTATGCGTGCCGATTGAGAATGATTGTGTAATCTCGCTATTAGTACTGTTTGCATTAATAGTAACTTCATTACTATCACCATTATCAAATGAATACCTGACTGTAATATTTTTATCAATATTGTTTTGCAGATTAAATGTTATACCGCTGCTGTTAAAAACAGGGCCGTCATTTATGCTAATTATTTTACTGTAAGCAAGATATTCATCCTGTAATATTTTTTCAGAAACAACATCATGGTATATTACAAACTCATCTATTATACCCTGAGCTTTAATGCTGTCATCCATCATACCGCCTATTGTAATGTTATAAACCTCTGGGAATACTCCTACATGATCCGACATTGCAAAGGTCTGATTTACTTTTTGATCTTCAAGCTTACCGTCTATATAAAACTTCACGATAAGAGATGAAAAATCATAAATAAGTGCAAGCTGATGCAGATCTCCGGTAATATCGGCATCCGATGATAATAATACATCTCCGTCTTTTGCCTTTAAGACAGCATAGTATTTATTATTCTTTATGCCTATCTTATATATCTGTGAGTCGAGTATTACTATCTCTTCTCCGTTTAATTCCCACGCACTTACAAACAATGGTTTATAATATACAACGACAGATTCCTTATGATTAAATTTATGCTTCATTCTTAAATTGGTTTCAGCATAACCTTCATAGCTGTTTGCTTTATATCTGCCTCTGTTAAATCCGAGACTTGCTGCATCAAACACGATATTATTCTCAAACTCAAAATAAATATCGATCGATTTTAAATTACCTGATACACCTGTATATGTGTATTTAAAATCACCTGCTTCTAATGAGAATCTCTGTTCAATACCGTTTATCTTTATCACGCAAACATCATTCTCACTCAAATTTGTGCTTAATATTCTGCCGAAAAATGTATAACTGTCGTCACCCGGTATACTTAAGCCCGATCCGCCCCCATCAGTCATATGATATATGCCTATCCTGTCGATTGTTAATCTTGTTAAGGATATAGTCTGATTAATTTCATCATATGACGCTTCTGCATTATCCTTAATGAGGTTTGCATAATCAAGCATATCGGAAAGCATTAACCTGTCATTATTAAAATCATTAGATATATAGTTTTTAATGCCGTCCGTAACAACAAAGCCTTTGCCATTAATCGTATCTTCATAAATAGCTGTCTCTGTTGCAATCTCATCCTCACATACAACACTTTTTTCTATGTCAAGAGTATTGTTAAATCTTATCCTTAAAGTTTCTTTCTGAGCAGAATCCACACCCTGCATTCTGTTTTTTGCAGTATAGATTGCTTTTACATCATTATAGGTTAATGTCCTGTTAAATACTTTCGGACATGCAATAGAATAATATAAAGAATCTACATTCTGCCCAACATCTCCAAATATTATCTTCGGATTTAAAAATTTATCAAAATTAAAATTATTCATATATTTTGGATCTTCATTAATCCTCTGGTCATCAATATAAAATACCAGTCCGCCTGTTTCGTCCCATGTCAATGTTACAAGCACCCATTTCCCGTAATCATTATCAGTATTATAAGAATAATCCAGTGTGCTCGCTATGTAATTGCCTGCCTCAATATCGGTATCCGTTTTATCAAGTCCGCTGCCGGTTTTATACTGTATGAATGATATCATCCTTGGATACACAACAAACCTGTAGTTTGCATCCTGGTAATTGTCTGCACCCCATGATACAATGGATCTTCCCGTCTGGCTGTTATAATCCCTGTAATATTCATTGCCTTTCAGGTAATTCCTGAACCATGGGATTTCTTCCTCCAGTCTTAACCAGAATGATATTGCACCGTTTTTACTTCTCGGTACACTTACCTCTTTACTTGTTTTTTCATCGATCCTGTCCCCGTCTGTAGGAGGCTCAATCATCAATGTATCCGTAAGGTATACATCATAATTTGCAGGAGGATTTAACAAAGCAAGCTCTTCATTAATCTCACCCATTATAAATGTCTCTGCACTGTGCCTGTCTGTGAAAAAAACCTTATATGCATTATCAAATTTAGTATTATTTGAACTATTTAAGACACCTAAGAGATTTTCACCATTAAGGCTTACATCTATCTGTTTATCAGCACATTGTGTAAAATATGAAGTTTTCCTGTCTTCATTACTAAAATAATTGGTAGAATACTCGACACCAATAAGATCTGTTTCATGTCCGCCTTCATTTTTAATTTCATTAAATTTTTCTTCTATACCGCTTGTCTCATTACTGAAATATGCAATCACCCTGCCCGTCTCTGTTATTGTCATATTCATAGGATCAAATATATCCATTTCTTCATCATTGCTTTTAGAGTCGCCGGGATTTTCATCTATTTTATAAGCTGCATGACTTAAAGGCATGCCGAAAGACATAAACTCAGGGCATGTTACATAATCAACATAACACATATCAGTTAAATTGACGCTTGATGAAGCCTGATAAGGCATCCATATAAGGTCATTTTCAAATGTTACAGACTCAAGCCAGTCTGTATTCTCCAATCCAAGATCGCCTAAATTTATCTCAACCTCGGTCCATTGATTATTAGGTAATTTTACGATATTATTGTATGTATAATCTATACTTGAGATTATATCGGCAACCATATACGGTTTTACTGCTTTACCGTATTCTCTTAATTTAAATATTACCTTCATCAAAGATACTTTTGCATTGTTTATATTTAATTTTAGTCTAAGTTTTACATTTGTTGCCGGATTTACCATAACATCGGACTCTAAATTCTTGATGATGCTTGATTTATGTACCGCACTGCCTGTTACATTAACATTTAACGGTAATTCAACAACACCTGTCAATGTAACATTCTCTGTATTAATAACAGCATTGACAGTCTCATAATATACCGGCTCTTTTGTACCGTTATTATTCCAGTTATCAGGTACATTATCCGTCGGATCATCACTGTCGACAAGATCATCAACTTTGCTGTCGTCTGCTACTATGATTCTTAATCCCTCATCGCCTGATGCAGAATACACTATGCTTCTGTTAATAACTAAACCGTAACTGCCTGTTGTAGACTCAGGTAAATCGCCGACAGATTCCTTTACTACTTTTATACTGTCCTCACATGGATAAAGCTTGCCTGCATTTGAGTCAATAGGAGCATTGTTGCATGCAAGGCCCTCACCTTCAAATGTAAAATCTGACAAATCAAAAATCTGTATATTTGTATTACTCTTAGCCAATACTACAAGTTTACTGCCTTCATCAGTATCAAACCATAATTTAGGTTCATTTAAATCTGCAGCATTGATATCCAACGAATCAACAAAGGTAATACTGTTGTTATCCATCTCATCAGTAATATTATACTCGTATTTAACAAGTTTTTTATCCGATGTAATCGCATAAATATTATCATCATCCACTACCACTGCAACGATGTCATATAAAGGACTTTCTTCCTTATATACTTCAACAGGTTGAGCAACATCAACAATATTATAAACCTTGACGCCTTCTGTGCCGGCAGCCGTAAAAAGATAATTATCTTTCTTATAAATATCATGGATAACGCTGTTATTATCATTATTGTCTTTTGGTGTAATGAGATACTCTTGCGGTTTAACCGGCCTTTGATTAGGTCCACCGGGCGCCAGGTTAAATACAAGTATGCCTTCAACACCGCAGATTATATAAATATAACTGTCATAAATCTTAAAGTTGGTAGCATCCTGTATAGACTTACTGTCAAAAACCCTTGTAATCTCAGGGATACCCGGGATATCTTCAGTTGTTTTCAGATCCTTTTTTGTCAATAATTTGTATTCTATGACGGCTTTATAATCATAACCTTCCTTTTTATCCTGGTTTAACATATCAAGTACATAAACATAATCATCATAAACATCTATGCATTTAGCAAAGCCTACATAGTTTTCATAAACAGTTTCAGGAACCCTGTATCCTTCAACTATACTGTAATACTGTGTACCGTTAATAAGAGCATTCGCACCAAGATTGAAGGAGTTTATATAATTTTTATCCGTATAACCCTTATGTACAAGCATATCTATAGGATTAACAACGGCTTTTTTTGTAATAACACTCTCCATTCTGTAAGCAAGATCCATTTCATCAATGTTTTCACTATTTTCAAAAACAAACATTAAATATTCTCTTGTTGAGTTAAAAACATCTTCTTTGTTTAATAAAATCTTATCCCTTAACTGATTGCCCTGGTTATCCGTTAATTTTACCGCTTCATATTTTAAATGATAATCAAAGCTCTTGTCAGCTTCATTCCAATATTCACTGAAATTAAAATTACCGTCATCTGTACCGCCGATTGTAATATCTTCAAAATTTAACACCTTTGTACCGGCAAGTTCATTGGATAATCTTATATCATAATAAAGACTTAAGCTCGAATTAATCCTGTCGCTTATACCGCTTTTACCGGTTATATCAAGAGCCTCAACATAAAGTTCTTTTGTCTTTGACGGGAGAATATTATAAGACTCCAGGTTTTCCCATGAATAAAGATATATACCTTCATCTGTAATTATTATCTGCGGTTTTACATTTACAACACTGTCATCATAAATAAGATTTACTTTATCAAGATTATCTTCTTTTATCTCAGCGGTAATGGATCTTATGTACGGATTTACAAAATTATCAACAGCACCTCTGGAAGTAATCCGTACAAGAGGATTTTTATCATCAAATTTAAACTCACTCTTTTTTATTATATCAACATTCTTAGCATCATAAACATAATGTATTTCTATTTTATTTATACCCTGATTTAAATAATCATAAATACCTGTCAAATCAATAACGGCAGTATCACCGTCAAGATAATCGGCTGTATTAACAGCATTATCATTAATTTTTAAATAAATAGTTCCTCTCTTGTCATAAGTAATCTGTAAAGGATTATTTTTTAGAGTAACATCATCATAAAATATAGTGTTATCCGGAAATACTATATTTAATTCCTTATATTCTTCTCCCGTATCATACTCATAACTTAGATAATTTGTATTACCTGATGCAGAAAGAAGTTTATCATTTACTCCAAAGGTTGAGAATGCTTCCTTATCCTGATAAAACCACCAGTCGATTATGTTTATACCATTCTTGGCATTCAATTTTGCAGTAAATGAATATACACCGGCTTCATAGCTGAAATACTGGCTTCCTGCCGCCCTTGTAAAAGGAAGATATGCATTGCCGTTAACGAGATCCTCATGATTTAATCTTAATCTCATCATCATTTTTTCAGGTACGGGCTCGTTGAATTTAAATTTAAGACTTATCTCACCGGTTGATTCATCAAATTGTGTTACACTAAAATCCGGCACAATATTTGAGAATACCTTATTAAACTCAACACCGAGATTAAAACCTATATTTGCAAGCTGCAATGAATCAGGCCATATCTTAAAATATTCATCCAATAACTCATTGTCATCAACCATTTTAAGATTAACATAAACGCTAAAAGTTTTACTAATCTCAGATAATGGGATTTTTATATAGCTGACATCCTTCTCATCCCCTTTACTAAAACTTATATATTTGTTATCGCTTCTTAAATTAATATAATCAACAGGTTTGCTTGTAATTACCCTTCCAATAAGCTCAAACGATCTCGTATATTTACCGTCATCCTGTTTTGTTACATCAAACTTTTCAGATATCTTTTTATCCTGCGACAATTCATAATTAATTATCTCTATTTTTTCTTCTGCTACATTAAATTCGACATCAAAAATTCTTTCTTCTTTTGTGCCGTATGGATTCATACATCTTAATATGATTCTCTGAGTTCCCGGCACTAATGATATATCTTCTATATTAAATGTACCGCTTCTTATAGCACCTGCTTCATTACTTGACTGACTATTACCGTCATCTATGAGCTCTGCATTGTATGACCATATATGTTTTGATATCTTAAACTCATCATTAAGTTTATAAAGCTCTGCCGTAACCTGTACACCATATAATCCTGAAAAGCTTCCTGTTAGATCAATCTTCTCACTGAGTGTCTGTATTTTGTCCAGCTCACCTTCCATATCTATAGGATATGTGGTTACATTGGTCTCTTCATTATTATTTTTATGTATAAGCTTTATATCATCCAATGCGGGTTCGCTTGAGACATAGATAATTTTAAAATTAATCTGATCGGTATCCCCTGACTTATTCTGTGCATAAAGATTAACATCAGTTATATCATTTAACTCCTCATGATCAACATTTACAACATGATAAAATGAACCGTTTTCAGCAAGCTCAACAATTGCACTATCAACTGTAAAACCGCCTTCTTCAACGGTTTTGTCAGTTATAAAACCCTTTAGCTCCAGTGTATGAGCAGTCGTTTTAATTATCTCTTTTTTATTTACAACCAGCCTTTCTATAAAAGGAGCGGACAATCCTCCCTCACCGGACTGCAATGTTATTCTTAATCTTAAATATTTATAACCTTCTTTTTCATTATATTCATATCGTGAAAGTGCTTTGTCACCCAAAGGCATACCGGCACTTTTAAATTCCTGATATGCAAAATCATTGTCACTAGTTAATGCATATTCGACCTTAAAAAGATCTTCATAGCATGCAGGAGCATCAAATTTAAAACCTGTAATGCCGTCAATATGATTATCTGTGATTATTAACTCAACAACTCCGTCATTCTCAACATACTCTTCAGAAATAACTTTTATACCCTTACCGAATAATAAATAATTTTTTTCATCTAGATAATTAATATTTATTTTACCATCAATAACAATATCATCCGCCAGTAATGAACCACTGATTGACTCAATACCGTAAAACACTTCTGCTTTTCTTAGAATAACAGGATTATTATTTAGCTGGTCATCATCACGTCCATAAATTATAAACTCATTATTCTTAATATGTTTTATCTGGTATAATTCCTTGTAATTATCTAAACTTGTATCCTTTACAATATAATCAGTCCCATCCTTTTCCGTTATTGTTGAGAATCTTATCTCTTCCACACTTGTAGACTGATTTATATCTTTATATGCAAAGAAGTATATATTATAACTGTTTTCCAGCTCTGCACTTGCAAGTTTTAATATTTCTTTTTTATCCTTTATTACCTTTATCTTATCATAACTGTTTGCATTTGGATTAAATCTGTAAATCATTATGCCTATATCTGTTGCAAGAATAATCGTCCTGCCGTTATTCATCACTTCAAAACCATTAATAAACAAATTGTTGGGTAAATAATATTTTTCTACCTTTCTTATCTCAAATGTTTTTAAATCCCTCTGGCTGACAACTACATCGGCTTCATTAAACTTATAAAGATATGTATAATTGCTTGCATACAGATAGTAATCGGTTCCCTGCTTCTTAATATACTGAACATGATTAATCTCAAATGGAAACTTTGCATTTCTCAATATTCCATTATTATACAACAACAGCCCGGATAAAAATCCTCTTGATGTCTCATAATCCGATATACCCATGAGAATATTATTATTCCCAAACTCAATTGCACAATTTGCATAAGCATTATTGACTGATTTTTTTGTAGTTAAATTAAAATCTTTTTCAGACACACCCTTCTTATAAAGCTCAATAGTATTAGAATTATTTATTACTGCATATTCATTCCCGTTTGCAGTAATTACATACCCTATAATATTCTTATTAACAAGACCTGCATCATCATAAACCATCGGCTCACTCTTCTTTTTCAAAAAAATCCTTGCCGTATCTGAGATATCAATATTATTATCATCCGGATTGTATTCTGCCGGATAATAGTACTTGCTTAACTCTGTTTTGGATGCAATGATCTGCTCACTAAATAAATTAGGCTGTCTTAAATCAATTTTGAGATCTTCTGTATTAATAACAACACTTCTTGATATTTCAATCTGCTTATTGTTGCCCTGTTTGTCATCCTTTAAAGCATAAATTGTCAATATACCTGACCCAAGTCCTTTAATCTTATCCAGATCAAATTCACTTTCAAATATATAATGAGATAAAAGATAATTTTCATTATTTTCCAGCTCACGTAATTTTATTTCTTCACCTTCATCTGTATTTAAAAAAGCATATGAAAAATCATCACCTATACCAAAAGGTTTAAAGTAAATCCTCATGCTCACTTTGACCAAATCCTTATCATTTGTATCTATAACACCCTTGATATTTATCTTTCCTGTTTTAAAAACTTCATTCTCAAGCGGATTTATAAAATCAAAAATTGACTCATCCCTCTGGTAATAAACAACAACAGTATCCTTATATATGATCTCGCTTGCCTGCGGATTTATTGTAGTTGCAACGATCTTATTAAATCCTTCCTTTAACTTCATTCCCACCTTAACGAACTCATAAGAGTCATTATCAATCATCTTCACATCAATGCCTTCTTTTACATTATTTATAAAAACATCTTTAAATGTTGATTTACCGTTAACCGTTATGATTGATTTACCTGTAATATAATTATTGATAGGAGACTCTATACTGATGCCTCTATCAGTTGGGTCATAATAAACTCTTTTAACCGTTGCCGCCTTCGGGACATTGTTTACATAAAGAGTAGCAACAACATAATTTATACCGGGATTTAACTCTATCATACCGGGCATTGTTCCGCTAAAATAAGCCTGTCCGGACTCAAGTGGCAGTATAAACTCCGATGTATTCGGACAGATACTTGATCCTTCATGGTAGCTTACAACTCTTTTCAATCCTACAGTAAAATCATCATTATAATTAGGATTTTCGATTGTTGCCAGCACATGAAAATCAAGTAAATCTGTATTTGATCTATAATTATTATAAGGAGAAATTATCTGTATAAAATAATTTGTATATGGACCAATAACCCTTAAACCGGTAAGATTTATGATATTAACCTGTTCTACCTTTTTCATCATATTTACATAAATACCGGAATTAACATTAAGACCAATGGTTTCATTATCAGCGCCTCTTAAAGTCTTAAACACAAGACTGACAACAGATCCGTTATTTGTGAATAACTCCCTGTTGCCTACAAGACTGTTTGATATGATTATCCTTCCTCCTTCATTGTATGGAGCCCTTGCCGTCAAGAATTCACTCTGGTCAGGGATTGCGGGCAGTAGATCCCCGCCGTTTACATCCATCAACTCAAAGACCGTATTATTATAATACAGGTCAAGGAATACTCCATAAGCCCCCTCATTATCTGAGAGGTCAACCTTAACCTCAAATGTCTCTCCAACTTGAAAATCGGGTCCCGTATCCGTGTAAACCCTCAAATTTGGAACCGCAAAAATAATTGTACTGATAAAAATCAATACTAAAATTAAAATAGCCTTAATCTTATTCATCTTAAAACTTCTCCTTTTATATTTATCTTTTTATATTTTTATTGATTCAGAGAGTTTTAGAATCATTCTAAAACCCGCAAAACCAATAAAATTATTTTTTAACCACAGATTAACGCAGATTAACGCAAAAATTAAATAATCCATATCAGCAATCAGCGTGTATCTGCGTTTATCCGCGGTTTCTTTTAAATATTATTAATTATATTGGTCATTTTATTGTCCGATGATTATTTTATAACTGCCGAATTTATTAAAAAATGCAGTCATATCAACATGAACCTTAAATTTAATCTGTGTTTCTTCATTAGAGCTGTTGGATAATAAAAATCCGTCAAACTCATTTACTGCAACAGGACTTGCGCCCTCTATCATAAAATAAATGTCACCATCATTTATACCGTCAAAATCCTCAAAAAAAACAGGGATATCTCTGTTTGCCGGGACATTTACATGATACCAGTCATAATCAATAAGGATATTTTCCTGACTGTCCTCATAATAATAGATATTTGCTGTGTTGATGCTGTTAAGCTCCAATATAGTAGAATCCCCAATATCATCATTCTCCTCATATTCATCAGCACTCTTGCTTGATGCAACACCAAAAGCATACTCTGATTTATCATAAGTTGTTCCGCTGTTTACAAGAGCAAGTTTATAATAATAAAACTGTCCGTTCATAACATTATTGTCTGAGAATGAAAGTGCGCTTCCTGAATATACTTCATCACTGTATGTACCGTTATGATTTTCATCCCTGTATAATATGTATGAATCAGCATTCGGATCAGCATCCCATTCTATAATGATATTGTTTGCAGTTGAGAATGATCTTACTGTTGGCTGTAATGCTTTCATTACATCTTCAAAGCTTAAATGTATAACATTACTGCCGTCAGATAATGATGATTCTTCAGAACTGGCTACACTCTTAACTGCATAATAAATATCCACATCATGTGAATACTCTGTATAAGTAAAGTTTGTATTTGTTGTATAACTGTCCGGTATCTCTGCAAACTCGCCATTACCGACCTTTCTGTAAATCCTGTAACCTATTGCACCGTCAACTGCATTCCAATAAATAGTAATCACCTTACTTTCAGTATCAGCAGTTACATTTGTAGGAGGATTAATGCGTGTGGTGTTTCCCCCGCCGGATGAACCTACTGAGCTTCCTGATCCCCCGCCGGAGCTGCCGCTTGATCCGTCATCAGATCCTATCCCCGGGCATGAGGTTAATAAAACTATCATTGCAATTATTAAAAAAATAAAACCTTTATTCTTCATATAAAATCTCCTAATTTTATTTTTAAATTAAATATTTCTTTTTTTAACCGCAGAGTTCGCAGAGAACACTGAGTCATTTTCTTACATAAAATATCTTTATGTTTTAAATAAATTTCTTGATAATCGCTTGAGGTTTAGAAAACTATCGATTTTTTTTATTTTTTTTATTAAAAAATATAATTTTTTAAGTCTGATGTACTGAAAAAATATTTATTATTTTTAACTATTAATATTATTAAATTCTGGAAATTTATTATAAAATCTGTTATTGTATTACTTTAAAAAATGTAAAATATTATTCTTAAAGGTATTAAATGATTAGAATAATCGGAACGGGCAGTTACTTACCCGGAAAAATACTGACCAATTTTGAATTAGAAAAAATGGTTGATACAACGAATGACTGGATTATGGAAAGAACCGGTATATCTGAACGCCGAATAGCAGAAGAAAATGAATTAAACAGTGACCTTGCTGTTAATGCGTCAAAAAAAGCACTTGATATGGCAGGATTAAAACCGGAAGACATTGATTTGATAGTAGTCGGTACCTCCACCCCTGATTATACCTTACCTGCAATGGCACCTATTATTCAGTATAAATTAGGATGCGGTAAGATACCTGCTTTTGATATAAATTCCGTATGTACAAGTTTTGCTTATGCTTTTATTACTGCTGCCAGTTTACTGGGCGGCGGTTATTATAAAAATTGTCTTATAATAGGCAGTGATGTTTATTCACGTATATTAAACTGGAAGGACAGATCAACATGCTGCATCTTCGGTGACGGCGCAGGGGCAGTTATACTGCAAAAAGACAGTACAGCAAAAGGGATAATGAGTCATATATACGGAGCAGATGGTGCCGATGCAGAGTTAATTAAGATACCGATCGGAGGCACTAAAAATCCGACTCATAAAAAAAATAATTACAAAAAAGAAGATTATTATTTCCAGATGGCAGGTCTTGATGTTTATGAATTTACTATTTTAACGGTGCCGAGAGTAGTAAAAGAATTAATAGAAAACTCAAAATTATCAAAAGATGAAATAAACTGGATAATTTTGCACCAGGCAAACAGAAGAATAATAGAGTCTGTCTCTAAAAGACTAAAAATTCCTTATGATAAATTTATTGTAAATATTAATAAATATGGCAATACATCAAGCGCCTCAATACCTATTGCCCTGGATGAAGCGGTAAGAGAAGGAAAAATAAAAAGAGGCGATAAAATGATAATGGTCGGTTTCGGAGGCGGTTTAAGCTGGGGCGGTGTTTGTTTAGAATGGTAACCGGAAATTAAAAAATTATTAAACAATTAAAAAAAGTTAAAACTCTGATTAGCGTAAATATACTATTTTTTATTCAATAATAAATCAAAGCAAATTTTTTATTAAACTCTTTAAAAAGTTAAGTATAAATTAACTATTAAATTTTATCAATTAATTAAGTATTACTTAACTAATGTAAATTAATATTAAATAATACTTAATTTTATATTATTAGTATTATATTTATAATATAAAAGAAAAGGAGTCAGCCTTGAATAAACTAGGTAAAATTGTATCAAAAAACTTAAAACAAATCAGACAGCAAAAAGGTCTCTCTCTTAAAGAGATTGCTGAAAATATTGGAGTTTCAACAAGTTTTTTATCTCAAGTTGAAAATAATAAAACTATTCCATCACTCTCTACATTAAAATCTATTGCAGATTATATGAACATTACAATAAGTGAATTACTTGGGGAAAAAAAAGATAATTTTAATCCGGTTTTAAGATTTAATGATAGAAAAAATATTCATTATGCAGATGGTATTACAATGTGTTTATTAACCTATCCTGATCCTAATAAACAAATGGAGCCATTATATTTTGAGATGAATCCTGAAGCATCCTCTGGAACTAAAATGTACAGACATTTTGGACAAGAATTTGTATTAGTACTTGAAGGAATATTAGAAATAAAACTGAATGATCAAAAATATATTCTAAAAAAAGGTGACAGTATTTATTTTAACTCCAGTATTCCTCATTCTTTTAAAAATCTGGATAAAAATACAACAAAAGCTATATGGGTTGATACTCCTCCATCCTTTTAAAATATAAACAAGGAGTTGGGATAAAATAATTGAAGGTAATTAAACCATTATCATGTGATATAAATAAAAATCACATGAAGCAGATAGGATAGTCTGGATATTTTTAATGAGAAAAAATCTCGGTGAGGAGAATAGTCAGTCTTATCCGAAACTCATCATGAAGCAATGACTTCGTATAGGAGAACAGGGGTTTAATGCCTTAAATAGAATCTACTTCATGGAATATCTATATTAATTTTGGAGG
>Ga0068714_10000897_pt1 | contig 49050 bp, 30 predicted proteins | sample MTBNYHSulfiMetaG_FD_62988 | JGI IMG/M metagenome (GOLD analysis project Ga0068714, IMG submission 62988) | Enrichment culture microbial communities from rom New York Harbor, USA that are MTBE-degrading - MTBE-NYH (New York Harbor Sulfidogenic)... | ecosystem: Environmental > Aquatic > Marine >... | reverse complement strand
TGCCCCTGACGCTGTCGCTGTCGCTGCCTGGCCCTGAGCGTGGACGTCGACGGAGGGCGACGAGTCTGGTCCAGGTCCAGGTCGAGGTCCAAGACCAGGTCCAGGTCCAGGTCGAGGTAGCGCGCTCCGTCCGTCGAGACCTGCCTCACCTGTCATGAAGCTCACCCCCGAGGCGGCCAGCAAAGCCTACCCCGCCAGGAGCTTCTCCCGGCGCTCGGCTCGGGCGAAGGCCAGCGCGGTGATGGCGGCAATGGCGAGGACGTAGCCGACCCGGTTTTGGACCGTCCAGGCGAGCACGGTGACGGCACTGGTTGAGTCAACCGCCAGCGGGTTGAAGAACGGGGACAGCCGGCTCGCCCCGCCGGGAAGGCTCGCGAGGAGCAGCACCACCACGGTGGCCATGGCGCCGGTGATCTCGTTGGCGAAGAGGGCCGCCAGGGCCATGGCGGCGACCAGGAAGACCAGGGCCGACTGGAGGGCGCCGTAGAGGGCGCCGAGCGGGAACGAGGTGAAGAAGGCGAACGTGACCGCCGCCAGCAGCAGCTCGCTCGCCGCCAGCAGCACCGCCGCGGCGGCCAGCTTGGCAAGCCACACCCGCTGGCTCCCCCCCGGCACGGTGTAGGCGATCTCCAGGGTGCGGCGGTCGATCTCGCCCGCGATCACCCTGACCCCGAGCCCGATGGCCAGCACCACCAGCGGCACGCCGATGAGGGTGTTCTGGGCGCTGACCGGGTCGAACACCTCCTCCCGCCACCCCACCAGCAGGCGGATGGCCTGGAACGCCGGCCACAGCAGCGGCAGCAGCGGCGCGATGAAGACCCGGCGCCCCCCCACCAGACGGGCGGAGAGGGCGACCAGCTCGAGGGTGTCCCGGAAACGGTCCGCGAGGCTCATGCCGCGCTCCGCTGCAACCGGCTGCCCACCAGCACGAGGTAGCCGTCCTGAAGGGTCGGGTCCGCGGGCCGCGCCTCCGGGTGGGGCCGCTCCCCGCACAACAGGCGCAGCCGCACCCGGCCGTCTTCCTCGGGCACGCGGTCGACCACCACCGCGTCGTCCGGGAGCTCGGCTTCGCCCGCAGGCTCGAGGTGCGCCTCCCACACCCGCCCGCGCGCCGCCTCCGCGAGAGCGCCGGGCTCGCCGTCCCAGACCACCGCGCCTCGCGCCAGCACCACCACCCGCCGGCAGGCCACCGCCACATCCTCGACCACGTGGGTGGAAAACAGCACGACGCGACCCTCGGCGAGCCGCCCGAGGAGGTTGCGGAAGCGGATCCGCTCCCTCGGGTCGAGACCCACGGTGGGCTCGTCCACGATGATCACCGACGGCAGCCGCAGCAGGGTCCTGGCCACCGCCACCCGCTGCCGCATGCCGCCCGAGTAGCTGGAGATCCGCTCCCCCGCCCGCTCGGCGAGGCCCACGTCCGCCAGCAACCCCTCAACCCTCTGCCTGCGCTCGGCCGGCGGCCGGATGCCGTAGAGCAGGGCGTAGTAGTCCAGGTACTCGCGGGCGGTGAGGTCCCCCGGCAGGCCGAAGTCCTGCGGCAGGTAGCCGACCCAGCGGGCGAGGTGGCGGCGCAGGCGGGCCACCGGCACCCCACCCAGGGTGACGGTGCCGACCGAAGGGTCGAGGATCCCGGCCAGGATCCGCAGCAGGGTGGTCTTGCCGGCGCCGTTGGGGCCCAGCACCCCGACCATGCCCCCCTCCACCCTGAGGTGGACCCCGTCGAGGCCGACGATCTCCTCCCGCGGCAGGTCGAAACCGAACAGCCTCCGGCTCCAGCGTCGCCACAGGGAGCGCGCCGGCCGCAACGGGCCCGTCTCGGCCCGCGGTGTCACCCGGCCGGCGGCGAGCCCCCTCGCCGTCCCGCGCCCGGCCTGGACCACGGCGACGGCGCCCGCCACCAGGAGGAGCGGCAGCCAGGGGAGCCGGACCCGCTCCCCGGCCAGGTGCGGCTCGAGCCCGAACCTCACGGCCAGCCATGCCAGCACCACCCAGGGCGCCAGACGGGCGAGCAGGTTCTCGGGCCCACCGGGGAGGACCCGGCCCAGGACGTCGACCGAACCCCGGGCGCGGCGCACCTCCACCAGCACCCAGGCCACCAGGGCCGCGGCGACGAGCGAGAACACCAGCCTCCACCACATGCCCTGGACGGCGACGGCGAGGTAGACGGCCCCGGCGCCGACCACCAGCAGGGTCCCCGCCCGCTCCCGCGCGTCGCGGGGGTCGAAGGGCCGGCCGCCCCGGGCGAGGACCCGCTCGGCAAACCGCTCCCCGACCCGCAGCGCGCGCCCGATCGGCCCCGGCCGGCCGTAGACCTTCTGCAGGAAGCGGACCTCCACCGCCGGTGGGCCGGCAGCGGCCTCGGGCTCCGGGGGCCGGTCCCGCCGCAGCGCCAGGACCGCCGCCCCGAGCAGGCCGGCGGCCACCAGCAGGGTGGTGACAACCTGCCAGGTCAGGGAGCTGATCGTGTCGCTGGCGATGAGCGGCGCCATGATCGCGGTGGTGGCCGCGACCCACCCCAGGCTGACGTAGGGGCCGAGGCGGCCGAGGACCCGGTCGAGGCGGGCGAGGAGCACATAGCCGGCCGGGATCACCAGCAGGGTGAGCAGGGTCGAGGTCACCAGCCCGCCCATGAGCACGGTGGCGAACGGCGGCCAGATCTCGTTCTCTCGCCCGGTGGCCAGCGCCAGGGGCCACAGCCCGGCGACGGTGGTGGCGGTGGTCATGAGGACCGGCCGGGTCCGCTCCCGCACCGCGGCGAGGGCGGCGGCGCCGGCTCCCCACGCCGCGCTCCTCACCCGCTGCTGCATCCGGTCGACCAGCAGGATGGCCGGGTTGACGGTCAGCCCGAGCAGGGCCACCGCCCCGACCAGGGCCATCAGGTCGGCGGGCAGACCGGCCAGCGCCAACGCCCAGATGGCGCCGATCACGGTCAGAGGAACCGACAGCAGCACCACCACCGGCAGGGTGAAGGACTCGAAGGTGACCGCCAGGGTGGCGAAGAGCAGGAGCAGGATGGGCACCACCGTGCGCCTGAACCAGCTCGTGGTCTCGTCCTCGCCGCCGGCCTCCACCGTGGTGCCCGGCGGCCGGTGCACCTCGCGCACCGCGTCCCGGATCTGCTCGTCGAGTCGCAGTCGCGCCGGGCCGGTCTGCGGTGCGGTGCTGCCCAGACGGTAGGACACCGTCACCTCGCGGCGACCGTTGTGGTGGACGATCACCGCCGGCGGCGGCATCTCGAGGACCGCGGCCAGCGCCCCGATGGGAATGACCCCGGTCGTGGTCTGGAGGCGCAGGGAGGCGATCTCGTCCCGGGCCCGGAACGCGCGGTCCTCCACCGAACGGATCACCAGCGGCACCTCGCGGCCCGAGGTGTCGGTCAACCCGGTCCGCATCTCGAAGCCCTCGCGCCGGACCATGGCCAGAGCGGGGAGGACCTGGTCCGGGGTGAGACCGTGGGCGGCGAGGGCGGTGCGGTCGGGCACCACCCGGAGCTCCTCCTGCCCCGGCCGCACCGAGGTGGACGCCTCGGCCACCGAAGGGATCGACTCCAGCCGCGCCTCGATGTCCCGGGCCAGCCGGCCCAGCTGCTCGGCGTCGGGCCCCGACACCACCACCTGGGAGGCCTCGCCACCGAGGAGGGCGGCCATCACACCGCCGCCGCCGCCGCCACCACCCCCGTCGAACCCCTGGACCTCCACGCCGCGGTGCTTCCTGGCCGCCGCCCGCACCGCCCCGCGCACCCGCCCCACGGTGGTCTCCGCGGGGCGTCGACCCGCCTCCTCCAGGCGGACGGTGAGGCTGCCCCCCTCCTCCTGGATGACGCTCTCCACCAGTTTGACGCCGGGCAGGGCCCGGGCCGCCTGCTCGAGGGTGGCGAAGACCTGGGCGGTGGAGTCCAGCGAGCCACCCCTCGGGACCGTCACCTCGAGGCGGACCTCGTCCGCCTCGGCGGCCTCCCGAGTGGCCGTTCCCACGGTGAGCCACGGCACCCCCACCGCCACCGTGACCAGCACCGCCGCCGCCACCCCAGCCAGCCAGCCGGCGGGACGACGCAGGGCGACCTTGAGGACCCCGCCGAACAGCTCGCGCCCCAGCTCGGGCCGGACCAGACCGGCCAGGGCGTCCCGCCGGCGCGCGGTCTCGGCCAGCCGGGCGAGGGCCGCCGGCGCCGCCAGCCAGCGCGCCAGCAGCGGCACCAGCCCAACCGCCACCAGCAGCGAGGCGCCGAGGGGCAGGAGCAGCGCCACCGCCAGGAGCTTCAACGTGGCGCGGGTGACCGCCGCCTCGACCGTGAACGCCAGGGGAAGGAACACCACCGCGTTGGTGGCCGTCGAGGCCACCATCGCCCTCACCGTGCGGCGGACCCCTTCGACCGCCGCGCTGTCCGCGTCGACGCCGCGCTCCAGCAGCCGCTGGACGGCCTCGTACACCACGATGCTGTTGTCCACCAGCATGCCGATGCCGACCGCGAGCCCGAACAGGGTGATCAGGTTCAGGGTCAGGCCGCCCACGTAGAGAAAAGCGGCGGCGGTGAGCAGGCTCACCGGCACCGCCACCGCCACCACCGCCACCGCCCGCGGTGAGCGCAGGAACAGGTACAGCACCGCCAGGGCGATGACGAAGCCGGACAGGGCCAGCCGCTTCAACCGGTCGAGCTGCCGCTCCACCATCTCGGCGGCGTCGAACCCCACCACCACCTGCACCCCGTAGGGCTCCAGCTCGCGCTCGAGCTCGCCGATCCGCTTCCGGAGCTGCCGGCCCAACGACACCAGGTTGGCACCCTGCTCCTGGAACACCACCAGCCCCACCGAGGGCTGGCCGTTGACCCGGAACAGGGTGTCCTCGCGACCCACGCCGAGCTCCACCTCGGCGACGTGCCGCAGCAGGACCGCGGGTGCGGCCGAGACCCGCACCTCACCCAGGGTCTGCACCCCCTCGGGACGCCCGTCGAGCATCACCAGGGCCCGGCCGGCCTCGTCCTCCACCCCGCCGAGAAACACCAGGCGCTGGACCTGGCGCTCGAGGGCGCCGGCGATGAGGGTCGGGCTGACCCCCAGGGCCGCGCACCGGTCGGGGTCGACGCGAACCGTCACCTCCCGCGCCGCCCCACCACTGGCCAGGACCCGGCTCACCCCGGGGACCGACTGCAGCCTCGTCACCACCATCTCGTCGGCGAGGTGGCGCAGCGCGTTGCGGTCGTCGCCGCCGACCAGCTCGGCGACCATGACGAAGCGGCTCATCACGGTCAGGTCCTGCGCCGAGACCACCACGCTGGTCCCCTGGGGCTGGGCGCGGGCGAGGTCGGCGGCGAGGCGCTGCATCTCGAGCTCGCGCACCTTGAGGTCGGCGCCCGGCTCGAAGCGGACCCGCAGGTTGCCCGCCGAGCCGGTCACCTCCCCCCACGACTCGGACACCCCGGGCAGGCGCTTGACCTGGGCCTCGAGGGGCATCAGCAGCTCCCGCTCGACCAGCTCCGGCTCCGAGCCCGGACGGAAGAAGGTCACGTAGAGCTCGTCGCCGGCCAGGGCCGGGATCAGCTCGACCGGGATCCGCAGCCACCCGATCACCCCGAGCAGCACCAGCCCCGAAAACACCATCGCGGTGGCGACCGGGCGGCGGATGGGGAGGGAAAAGGGCATGGGGAGCTTTCAGCTGTCAGCTTTCAGCTTTCAGCTCCCCCGCCCGCCCGGTCTTGCCGAGTGGGGGAAGCGACGAAAGCCTGCGCATCAGGGCTGTGAGCATCTGTTTCACCTCCGCGATACCGTTGGGGAGCTGGGCGTGGACCGCCGGGTCGACGTAGAGCAGGTCGTGCGCGAGGATCAACTGGTACTCCACCTCGCTGGCTGATCCCATGGCGATCCGCAAGAAGCGCGCCAGCTCGACGTCCCCACCCCTCCCACACCCTTCGGCGATGTTCGTCGCCACCGAGGCCGCCGACTTCCGCAGCTGGCTCGTCAACCCGTAGCGCTCCTCCTTCGGAAATCCGGATGAGTGGTGGTACACCGCCAGAGTGAGCTCGTGGGCCTTCCGCCACACCTTCAGGCGTCGGAAGTCCTTCACGCGTCGCTCCCTGGGCGGGTGGGGGAAGCTGACCGCTGAAAGCTGAAAGCTGACAGCTCTCGCACGCGCTCGAGAACCAGGTAGAGGCACGGCGTCACGGTCAGCGAGAGCACGGTCGAGGCGACGACGCCGCCGATCAGGGTGAGGGCGAGGGGGGAGCGCAGCTCGGCCGCCTCGCCGGCGCCGAGGGCCAGGGGCAGGAGGGCGAGGACGGTGGTGCCGCTGGTCATCAGGATCGGGCGCAGGCGGACCGCCGCAGCCCGGGCGAGGGCCGGCTTCAACGGCATCCCCTGGGTTCGCAGCTGCCGCGCCGCCGCCACCAGGAGGATGGCGTCGTTGACCGCGACCCCGGCCAAAACGATCAACCCCAGCGCCGCCATCACCCCCAGCGGGCGGCCCGCCGGCAGGAGCGCGGCGGCCACGCCGACCAGGGACAGGGGTACGGCCGCCAGGACCGTGAGCGGGTGGAGTAGCGACTCGAAGGTCCCGGCCAGGACCATCAGCACCAGCAGGAGCGCGAGGGCCGCCGCCCACCCCAGCTCGCGGAAGGTCCGCTCCCGCTCCTCCTCCTCCCCCGACAGCCGGGCGGCGAGCCCGGGCCGCAGCTCGGTTGCCGCCACCGCCGCCCGGGCGGCGGCGAGGGCCTCCGGGTACTCGAAGGAGGGAGCGATGCGGGCGGTCACCAGGGCGACCCGCCGCTGGTCGCGCCGGTAGATCTCCCGCGCCCCCTCGACCGGCTCGAACCGCGCGACGTCGCCCACCGTGAGCCGGAGGCCGGCGGCGGTCTCGAAGCGCAGCCCGGCGAGCTCGTCCCGCCGCACCCGGGGCAGCCGCAGGACCACCGGCTGCTCCTCGTCGCCGGTGGTCACCACCGTCACCCGCCGCCCGTCCAGGGCGGCCTCGAGCACCGCCGCCACGCCGTCCAGAGTGACGCCGAGACCGTCGGCCACCGCCCGGTCGAGAACCACCCGCAGCTCGGGCGGCCCCCCCTCGAAAGAGCTGCGGACGTTCCACAGCTCCGGCCGGCGGCCCAGCTCGGACGCGACGGCGTCGGCACCGTGCCGCAGGTCCTCGAGCGCCCGCCCCTCGACCTCGACCGCGATCGGCGGCCCGCTGCGGCCCATGGCCTGGGACAGAGCCGAGGCCCCGACCTCCCACTCTGCCTCCACGCCGGCCAGCTCCGCCACCAGGGGCGCCGCCACCCGCACCACCTGACCGCCGGTGGGGCCCCCGGCATCCAGCCGAAGCCGCACGCGGGCGGTGTTCTCCTCGTTGAGCTCCTCGCGGATGACGCGGTCGTCGTCGGGCAGGCGCCCCACCTCGGCCAGCGTCGCCTGGACGTGCTCCCCGCCCACCCGGCGGAGGATCTCCTCCACCGTCGCCACCACCTCGGCCGTCGACTCGACCCGCTGCCCGGGCACGCCGACCAGGCGCACGGACAGCTGCCGCGGGTCGGTCGGCGGCAGCAGCTCGCTGCCGAGCCGGACCAGGCCAAACCCCGCCACAACCGCCAGCAGCACGCTGCCGGAGAGCACCGGCCAGGGTCGCTCCAGCAGCCCCGCGACCCACCGCTCCACCCTCCCGGCGCCCGGGTCCACGGCCCGGACACGCTGCCGGGGCAGCAGCCAGACGGCCAGAGCCGGCACCACGAACACCGCCGCCGCCAGCGAGGCGACGAGCGACACCACCACCGTGAACGCGAGGTCCTCCACCAGCCGCGCGGCCAGGCCACGGACGAAAAGGACCGGCAGGAAGACCACGCAGGTGGTGAGGGTGGAGGCGACGATGGCGCCGGCCACCGCGGTCGCGCCGTTGGCCGCGGCCTCGGCCGGCGGGTCCCCTTCGGCACGACGGCGGAAGATGCTCTCCACCACGACGATGGCGTTGTCCACCAGCATTCCGGCGCCGAGGGCCAGACCGCCCAGGGTCATCAGGTTGAGGGACAGGCCGGCGAACCGCATCGCGGTCACCGCGGCCAGCAGCGACACAGGCACCGCCACCGCCACCACCAGGGTCGGCCCCGCCGAACGCAGGAACAGCACCAGGACCGCCACCGCCAGCAGGACCCCCACCAGCGCTGCCCCCTCGACGTCGCGGATTGCGTCCTCCACCAGGGCGGCCTCGTCCGACACCAGCCGCACCTCGACGCCGGGCAGGTCGGCGGCGAGCCGCTGCAGCGCCCCTCGCACCGCGCGGGACACCGCGACGGTGTTGGCCCCCGCCTCCTTGAACACCTCCAGCCCCACCCCCTCGACCCCGTCCACCCGCACGAGGTGGGTGATCTCCTGCTCGGCCAGCTCCACCCGGCCGACGTCCGCGACCCGCACCGGGAGGCTTCCCCCGGCCTGGTCGCGGCGGTAGGCCACGACGACCGCGGCCACGTCCTCGGGGCCGCGGAAGCGGGCCAGGCCGCGGACCAGGAACACCCGGTCCCCCTCCTCGAGGGTGCCGGCGGCGAGGTCGAGGTTCGCCGCCTGGAGACGGGACTCGAGGTCGGCCAGGGTGACGCCGTGGGACTCCATGAGGTAGCGGTCCAGGACCACCCGGACCTCGCGGTCGCGGCCGCCGGTGACCCGGATCTCGGCCACCCCCTCCAGCTGCTCGAGGGCGGGCCCCACCTGGCGCCGCGCGAGCCTGCGGAGCTCGGCCAGGTCGGGGCTCCCCTCCGGCGCCACCAGGCCGAGGGTGAGCACCGGCAGCTGGCGGGGGTCGAACCGGCGCACCAGGACCTCGTCCACCTCCGGGTCCGCGGCCAGGGGCCCGACCGCCTTCTGCACGTCCACCAGGGCGAGGTCCATGTCCGCGTCCCAGTCGAAGGTGACCCGGGCCACCAGGTGACCGGTCCGGGCCACCTGCTCGATCGCCCGGATGCCGCGCACGACGAACAGCCGCTGCTCCACCTGCTCCCCGAACACCCGCTCCATCTCGAGCGGCGGCCGGTCGCCGGAACGGACCGAGACCAGGACGGTGGGGCTGGCGAGGTCGGGCAGGAGGTCGAGGGGCAGGTCGCGCCACGAGACCCAGCCCAGCAGCACCACCGCGGCGGCGAGGACGGTCACCGCCACGGGGCGGGCAACGGCGAGGCGGGTCAGGGAGCGCATAGCTTATGGCCTTCAGCTTTCAGCTTTCAGCATCCCCCTCCCACCCGGGAGAGGATCTGACAATCCGCTGCGGTCAGACACGCTATGCATCGTCCTCCACCTCCGTCCCCTGTCCGTGCCGGGTGGGCGGGTGGGGGGGCTGAAAGCTGAGAGCTGAAAGCTACTCACCCCCCCGTCACCCGCACTCTCGTGCCGTCCGCAAGGGTCTCGAGGCCGCGGACCACGACCCGCTCGCCGGCCGCGAGCCCGTCCCGCACCTCCACCTCCCGGTCGTCGCCCAGGCCGAGGGCGACCTCCCGCCGGGCCACGCTCTGACCCCGCAGGACGAACACCACCTTCTTGCCGCCCCGCTCGGTGACGGCGTCGCGCGGCACCACCGGCACCCCCTCCCGCCGCTCCCCGACCAGCGTCGCCTCGACAAACATGCCCGGCCGGAGCAGACCGTCCGGGTTGCTCACCTCCACCTCGACCCGTAACGCCCGGGTCACCGGGTCGACGGTCGGCGCGAGGCGTCGAACCCGCCCGTCGAACCGCCGGTCGGAGAAGGCCAGGTGCCGCACCCGCACCTCCTGGCCCACCGCCACCCGGGCGACATCGGGGCCGACCACGTCCACGTCGGCGACCAGCGGGTCCACGGCGCCGACCTCGGCCACCACCATCCCGGGGGCGACCAGCTGCCCGGCTGCCAGCGGCTGGCCCGACGCGTCGCGGGCGAGGCGGAGGACGACCCCCGCGATCGGCGTCACCATCCGGCTCCGCTCCTCGGCCCGGAGGCTGCGGTCATACTCCAGCTGAGCCTCCTCGAACGCGGTCTCGGCCTGGTGCACCTGGTTTTCCGGGGTGAGCCCCTGGGCGAACAGGCCCCGCGCGGCCTCCAGATCGCTTCTGGCCTGCTCGAACCGCTGCCGGGTGGCCTTGGTCCGCGCGGCGAGGCGCACGTCCTCGCCGGTGATCACCGCCACCGTCTGACCGGCGCGCAGGCGGTCCCCTTCGGCCAGGCGCCGTCCCCCGTCGCCCCGGGCGATCTCGAGGACCCCGCCGACCTCCACCGTGAGGTTGACCTCCTCGACCGCCCGCAGGGTCCCGGTGGCGACAATCCGGTCCTCGACGGCGCCGACGCCGACCTCGGCCACCGCCACCGGCACCCGGAACTCCACCGCGTCCCCTTCGCCGCTCCCGCCGCAAGCCACCAGGACGCAGCCCATGGCGAGAATGCCGGTCCAGGTCCAGGTCCAGGTCCAGGAAGAGCGTTCGACTCCGGGACGCGAGGTCCACAACCGAAGACACAGTGGCCTGCCGAGGAGGTGCCTCGTCACGACCCACCCCCAGCCGCCGGCTGCAGCCGGATCGCGTCGGCCACCACCAGCTGGCCGTCGGTCCGGTCGGTGAGCTCGAGGCGGACCTCCCCGGCCGGCAGGTCGTAGGTGCCGACGAGGTTCCAGCCCCCTCCTGCGGCCACCGAGTCGAAGGTGACCTCCTGCGACCCCTCGGACGTCACCAGCTCGAGGTGCCAGGCGCCCCACTTCTGGATGAAAGGCCGGAACCGGCTCTTGTCCGGCAGGTGGAGCTCGAGGTCCCAGCTCCCGGCCCGCGGGAGCGTGACGGTGAAGACTGCCCGCTGGTCCCCCCGCCCCGGCCGGACGAGCGCCACGGTGTGGCGGTAGGTGCCCCACGCCTCGGCCGCTTCGAACCGGGACCACTGCGCCGGCGGGGTCGGCACCACGATGGACGGCAGCCCCTGGTCGGTGTCCGAGGACGCGCCTCGCGCCCCCAGGCGGAGGCCCGACGGGCGACTGTCGCCGGCCACCGCAAAACCGGGGTCGAGGTCGTCGACCACGATCCGGTCGGCCGGCGGCGGCGCCGTTGGCGCCTCCCGCACCCCCTCGAAGGGGGGCAGGTCCACCGCCTCGGCCTCGTTCACCTCGGCGAGGTCGAGCGCGAAGGGCGCTCGGTTGAGGGACAGGTAGGGGCGCACCTCCACCGCCGTCGGCGCCTGGGACAGGACCGTGCCGTACTCCACCGCGCTGTGCGGGTCGAGGGTGATGGGGTCGCTCGAGTCCCGCTCCGCCTCCCGGCCGCTGCCGACGGTGACCACGACCCGGAGCATGCCCGACGCCGGCTCCTCGTTGGCGAGGCCGACCAGGAGCTGGTAGCGGGGGCTGCCGTCCTCCCCGTCGGGAAGACGGTAGGCCCGCGCGCCGGCGCCGACGAACCCGGGAAGGTCGGTGCTGTTGAGCCAGGTCGCGAGCAGCGGCTCCAGGTCGGCGTCGACGGCCTGCCCGGCCGCGACCAGGTCGGACCGGTCGAAGGGCTGCCCCCGATGGCGCTCGACCAGGGTGGCGAGGAGGCGCCCCACCCGCTCCCGGCCGAGGAAGTCCGCCAGCGACTCCGCCAGGGCGCCCGCCTTCAGGGTGAGGACGTCCACCGTCCGCTGGGGATCCTGGGCGGGGTCGAGGTCGGCCAGCGCCACCCCGAGGACCGCCTCCCAGACCTCGGACCGGGAGGTGAAGGCTTCGATCACCGCGTCGGCGAACTCGCGATCCTGACGCCCCCCGACAAAGAAGCTGACGAACGCCCGCTGGATCGACTGGTTCAGGTCGGAGTCGAAGACGTGTACCGAGAAGTACCCCCGGGTGTCGGTGACGACGCGGGTGGCGAGCGTCTCGAGGACGAAGTCGACAGCGACCCCCTCCGGGCCCGCCGCCCGGGTCTGGTCGAGCACGAAGGCGCGGGAGGCGTTCATGAGCACGTTGCCCCCCGAAAAGTCGTTGACGAAGTGGCTGCGCAGCCGCTCCAGCTTGGCTCTCGGCACCCCCCCCTCGCGGTCGCGGAACTCCTCCGGGTTGCGGAATGGGAAGTCGAAGCGTGCGGTGGGGAAAGCGTTCTCCCGCACCAGCACCAGGCCCGGCTGCGCGAGGGCGGTGTCCAGGCGCCAGCCGCCACCGTACCCGCGCAGCCGGCTGGGGACCTCGACCATGGTCAGGCCGTCGTAGGGGTACCCCAGCCCCAGGTCCCGGGCCTCGCGCAGGCGGTCGCCAATGGCGCGCTCGATCTCCCCGGCCGCGTCGGCGAGAAGCTCGAGGTTGTCGGTGTGGTCCGGGTCGACGAGCAGCTCCAGGCGAACCCCCTCGACCTCCACCGACCGGCTCTCGAAGCGGGCCGCCAGCAGGGCCACCTCGGGCACCGGCGCCCCCGGGGTGAAACGAAATCGGGCCCGCTTCCCCTCCGATCCCAGCTCCTGCCGCCGCCCCGGTCCGGCCACCAGGAAGCCCCGCGGCACCTCCACCTCGAGGTCGACGTCGAAGAAGTCGGGAGCGCGCCGGCGCGGGTCGTCGCGGCCGACGTCCGCGCCCGGGGCCGGGAGCCAGCGGATGCCCGGCATCAGGGCCGCGTAGCGACGGTCGAAAACCCCCCGAAGGTCGCCGAGGAGGAACACCGATGCATCGCGCAGCGTCAGGCTCTGGAGGATCAAGGACGAATCGAGGTAACCGAACCGCAGGTCGGGCCGCCCCCGGATGCTCATCTCGAGCTCGAGAGCCTCCCCCGGCTGGAGCGGCTGAGCGAGCCGAACCTCCAGCAGCCCGTCCCGGTGGGAGTGCACCAGGTCCGAGCCCCCCGGCCCCCGAATCCACTGCACCTGGAGCCCGGGGTTGAGGGTGAACAGGAGTGGGTCGAGAGGGCCGCCGGACGGAGCTCGCACGGTCACCTGCAGGTCCAGGCCGAGGCTCCGACCCGGGTCGAGCGTTGCGGTGCCGCGAATCGACTCCACCTCCGGCGCGGGGTCGTCCCGACGCGCGAGGTGGGCATCCCGCCAGGACTCGAGCTGATGCAGGTCCACTGTCCGCATCACGACCACGCCCCCGACGAGGAGGCCTCCGGTGACCAGCAGGGCCACCGCGGCCATGGCGGTCCTTCCCCGAGACCCGCCGTCGAGCCTGGGGTGGATGGCCGCAGCCAGCGCCACGAGACCCACGGCCGCCACCAGGACCCCGAGGCGCTGCAACCAGCCCGGACCGTCCGCAATGGCCGGGATGAGGTCGGAGGGGAAGTTCAGGCCGAAGCCGCCGGTGAGGTCGAGAAGGGGAACCAGGCGGACTGGAATCCGGAACGAAAGCCACATGCTGCCCCCGAGCAGGGCCAGGAGCAGGACCGACGCCACCAGCCGGTTGCGGACCGCCAGGCTGACCGCGAACACCAGCGCGAGGGTGAAGGCCAGCGCGGGCAGGGCCATGAAGGAGACCAGGGCCACCAGCGACCAGGGCTCCACCGGCTCCCCGAGGGGCGCGCCGAGGGCCTCGAGCAGGAACCCGAGCAGCTCCACCACGACCGCCAGGCCGACCATCGGGACCCAACACGCCGTGAGCAACCCGAGGAACCGGCCGCTCACCAGCTCGAGGTTGGTGAAGGGGCGGGCGTCGAGCACCTCCACCATCCGCTCCCGCCGGTCGCGGGCCCGCAGGTCGAAGCCCAGGAACACCACCCCGATGAGGAAAACCAGCACCGCATACGTGCCCACCGCGCTCATCAGGTAGCGCGGCCCGATGGTGGCCGCGGTGGCGGACCACGACGAGCCCAGCATGTGAAGCAGGGCGTAGTAGAGGAAGAATGCAACCCCGACCAGGTAGGACAGGGCGAAAAACACCCAGTAGCGGACCAACCTGCGGGCAAGCCGCAGCTCGGCTGAGGCGACGGCGAGCAGCTCCGGCACGCGGATCATGACCTCTCCCCCTCGGTCAGCGCGGCCTCGACCCGGCCGCGGTCGGCCATGAAGGCCAGGTAGGCCTCCTCCAGCGTTGGGTCGGTGACGGGCCGGGCCTCGGGCGGGGGCCCGCCGGAGCCGGCGACCCCCCGCAGCGTCACCCGGCCGTCGCTGGCGGAGCGGGCCACCACCTCCATCCGGGCCGCCACCTCGGCCTCCCCCGTAGCCGGCACCGTCACCTCGAGCACCTTGCCGCGGGCGCGGCCCACCAGCCCCGCCGGGCTGCCCCGGAACACCACCTCGCCGCGGTCGATGAGAGCGAGGTCCGAGCAGCCGGATCCGAGGTCGGCGACGATGTGGGTCGACAGCACGATGACCCGGTCGCGCCCGAGCTCGGCCATGAGCCGCCGGAAGCGCAGCCGCTCCTCGGGGTCGAGGCCGACGGTCGGCTCGTCGACCACCAGGACACGAGGCTCGTGGACCAGGGCCTGGGCCACGCCGAGGCGCCGGACCATGCCGCCGGAGAGCTTCTTGACCTTGCGGTCCGCCACCCCGTCCAGCCCCACCGAGGCCAGCACTTCGTCGACCCGCCGTCGCCGCGCGGCCTTCTCGCGAACCCCCGACAGCACCGCCAGGGTGTCGAGCACCTCCGCCACCCGGTGCAGGCGCCAGGCGCCGAACTCCTGCGGGAGGTACCCGATCAGCCGCCGCACCTCGCGCCGGGCCGCGACGGTGTCGAACCCCCCGACCGTGACCCGGCCGCCGGTGGGAGCGATCAGCGTGCACACGATGCGCATCAGGGTGCTCTTGCCGGCGCCGTTGGGACCCAGCAGTCCGAACAGCCCGGTGCCGACCTCGAGGTCGACGCCGGCCAGGGCCTCGACGCCCCCCCGGTAGACGTGCCGCACCCCTTCGACCCGGACGTGGGCATCTCCGCCCCAACCCGCTGCAGATGCCATCTTCCCCCCCGATCCCGCTCCCGATCCCGAGGGCTCACCCCGGCGGACGACCTCGGCGAAGGTTTCGGATGGTACGCACCACTCGCGCACCTATTCCGGCGGCAGCCGTCGAGGTCGACCCTGCTCACTCCTACGCAGCCGCCCTCCGAGGGTTCGGCTCGAAGCACTCGCGGGACATCGCCGCCATGGTAGCCGATCCGCGTCGAGTCGTCAGAAGCGCTGCGTCAGCCCGACGTGAACGCCGAAGTCGGGGCTGTTGTCGTGAGCGATGACGTTCTCGATCAGCCCCAGCTCCACCACGCCCCCGCTCCACGGCTCCCCCTTCGCGCCGTTCCTCGCCCTGCTCGTCGTCCGGTTCAAGTCACCCCAGCCAGGCCCGCCCAGGTCTTGTCCAAAGTGACGCTCAGCGTGGCCGCGAAAACCGGTGCTCAGATCCGGCGAGAACGACGGTATGAGGCGTAGAATCTGCTCAAGGGCACAACCCATGTTACCGGGTGATCGCCTCGGTCCGTACGAGATCGCCACTCCGATCGGAACGGGCGGGATGGGCGAGGTCTATCGCGCCCGGGACAGCCGCCTCGGCCGCGAGGTGGCGATCAAGGTGCTCCCCGCCGATTTCGCCGCCGACTCCGACCGCCTGCGTCGCTTCGAGCAGGAGGCCCGCGCCACCGCCGCGCTGTCCCACCCCAACATCCTCGCGGTCTTCGACGTGGGCTCCCACGAGGGCAGCCCCTACCTGGTCGAGGAGCTGCTCGAGGGCGAGTCGCTGCGCCAGCGCCTCGGCTCCGGCCCCCTCCCCTGCCGCAAGGCCGTCGAGATCGCCACGCAGATCGCCCACGGCCTCGCCGCCGTTCACGCCCGCGGCATCGTCCACCGCGACCTCAAGCCCGACAACGTCTTTCTCACCCGCGACGGCGTCGTCAAGATCCTCGACTTCGGCCTCGCCACCCTTGCCCGCGGCGAAGGCGAGGCCGACCCGTCGGCCGCACCCACCGGGTCTGCGCCCCACGCCGTGCTGGGCACCGCCGCCTACATGGCCCCCGAGCAGGCCCGCGGCCTCCCCGTCGACGCCCGCTCGGACCTCTTCGCCCTCGGCGCCGTTCTCTACGAGATGCTCTCGGGGCGCTCGCCGTTCCGCCGGACGACCCTGGCCGACACGACCAACGCCATCCTCCACGAGGACCCCCCGCCCCTCGTCGCCAACGTGCAGAGCTGCCCGCCGCCGCTCGACACGGTGGTGCGGCGCTGCCTCGAGAAACGCCCCGAGGACCGCTTTTCCTCCGCCCACGATCTCGCCATCGCGCTCGAAGCCTCCTCCTGGCCCCGACCCGTGCCTCCCGACACCACACCGGCTGGGGTGCAGCCCGGCTCCCCCCGGTCCTCCCACGGGCGGTGGCTCGTCCTCGCGTGCGCTGCGGCGACGGCCGTCATCGCCGTCGGCCTCGCTGGCTGGGCGCTGCTCGTGAAGGGCCGGACGGGGCCCTCCCCGGAGCGCCAGGTGCGCATCGTCGTTCTCCCCTTCGAGAACCTCGGCGCCGCCGAGGACGCCTACTTCGCCTCCGGCATGGCCGAGGAGATCACGAGCCGCCTGGCCAACGTCCGCGGGCTCGGCGTGATCTCGCGCACCACCGCCATGTCCTTCGACCGGGCGGGGAAGACCGTCACGCAGATCGGCGCTGAGCTGGGCGTCGACTACGTGCTCGAGGGCAGCGTCCGCTGGGAGCACGAACCGGGTCGCGAGAGCCGCGTGCGCATCACCCCGCAGCTGATCCGAGTAGCGGATGACACGCACGCGTGGGCCGCCCGCTACGACCGCGTGCTCGCGGACGTCTTCGCGATGCAGTCGGAGGTGGCGGAGAGCGCCGTCAACGCCATGGGGGTGACGCTCCTGCCGCAGGAGCGGAAGGCGTTGGCGGGCATCTCGACGACCGACCTCGAGGCCTACGACTTCTTCCTCCGCGGGCGGGAGATCGAGGCCCGCGGTTACGGTAGGAGCGAGGTCGAGGGCGCGCTGGAGATGTACCGCAAGGCGGCCGACCGTGACCCGTGGTTCGCCCAGGCCCTGGCTCAGCTGGCGCGGCAGCACCTCCAGATGTACTGGCTTCACTACGACCGCAGCGAGGCTCATGTTCGCTCGGCGCGCGAGGCGGCCGAGCGCGCGGTGGAGCTGCGCCCCGATCTCACCGAGCCGCACGTCGCCCTCGGCTTCTACTTCTACCAGGCGGAGCTGAACTACCCGCGCGCCCTGGCGGCGTTCGCCGCCGCCCGGGAGATCCAGCCCGACAACGGCGACGCGCTCGCCGGCACCGCGTTCGTGCTCCGCCGCCAGGGCAGGTGGGCGGAGTCGGCGGAGCTGCTCGCGCGGGCCGTGGAGACCGACCCGAACAACGTCTACATGCTCGCCAACCTCGGCCAGAGCCTCGTGCTCTCCCGACGCTACGCCGAGGCCGACCGGATTTTCGACCGCGCCATCGGCCAGAGCTCCCGCTGGATCTTCCTCTACTTTGAGAAGGCGGACGTGCAGCTCGTGTGGCACGGCGGCGAGCGCATGCGGGCCGTGTTCGAGGAGGCATCCCGGGCCGCCGCGCTGTCCGACGAACAGCGAAGCGAGCTGCGCGAGGCCGTCGCATGGCTGGACGCCGAAGCCCGCCGCGACGTCGCCACGCAGCTGGAGTTGCTGCGCGGTCGGGGCGACGACGCGGTGGACACGCAGTTCACCTACGAACCCGCCGCCTTGACGCGGGGCATCCTGGAGCTCGCCGCCGGCCACGCCGATCGCGGACGATCCTCCTTCGAGGCTGCGCGAGCACACCTCGCGGAACGGATCGCCGAGGACCCCGGGGACGGCCGCCTCCACAGCGCGCTCGGCATCGCCTACGCGGGCCTCGGGCGCGCCGACGACGCCGTCCACGAGGCCCGCTTTGCCTGCGACCTGGTGCCCACCTCGAGGGAAGCCTGGCAAGCGCTCTACCTTCTCGAGAACCTGGCCAGGGTCTACACGATAACCGGTCGCGAGGCCGAGGCGATCGCGACACTGGACGACCTGCTGGCGCGCAGCGGCGAATGGACGCCGTACGTCCTGCGCCTCGACTCGACCTGGGACCCACTGCGGGACGATTCCCGCTTCCAGGCGCTGCTCGCGAAGTACGAGGTCAGGGAGTGAGCCTCGCGGCCGTCGACCTGGAGAGCGCCGAGGACGACGTCTCGCATGCCGAGGCGACCCAGGTGCTGCTCGTGACGGCGAGGCTGTGAGCCTGGCCTGCGCCCCCGCGTTCGACCCCGTCCGCTCCGGCTCCCGCTTTCAGGCGTTGCTGTGGCGCATGGGCCTGCCGCTGTGCTGACCGCGGCCAGGCAAGACGCCGCGCCGCAGGGCCCGCGCCTTCCCCGGGCCGAGCTCGCGTTGGAAGTCGACCCCGGGGGCGGCGAGGCCCTGCACCGCCCCGCCAGGAGCAGGGCCACACCACCGGCGACCGCCCGCACCTCCCGTCCGACTCGCCCCACAGATCGCACCGGCGCCAATGATACCGCGCCTCATGGTCGTCGCCCCTCCGGTGGCCTCGTCCGGGTACGGCACCGTCCACCTCAGTACCGTATGCTCAGAAGAGCGGAGTCCTGCATGCACCCACGGCGGCTGCTTCCCACCTTCGCGCTCCTGGCAACCGCGGCCCTGCTCCCGGCCCAGGACGCCCGCTTCACCGGCGAGGTCGAGGTGCGCGTGCACGAGGTCGCGGTGCGGGTCCTCGGGCCTGACGGCCGGGCCACACCCGGACTGACCGCAGGTGACTTCACCCTGGTCGTGGACGGGAAGCCGGTCGCGCCCTCCGCCGTCGACTGGTTCGGGCCGGCGCCGCGCGTTGGGGAGTCGGGTCCGGGTACGCCACCCGCGAGCCCCGCTCCGACCGGAGGAGACGTCGCCCGACCACCACCCGGCCGCGTCATCGTGCTGTTCTTCCAGCTCGACATGCGCTCGTCGCGTCTTCCCGGTCTGGTGCGCATGGCGCGCCGGGTCTCGGACCTCGTCCGTTCGCTCACCCCTGACGACCGCACCGCGGTGGCGACTCTCGGCTCCCACCTCGAGCTGCGGCTGGACCTGACCGCCGACCACGCCGCCCTGCTGGAGGCGATCCGGCCCACCAGCCTGTTCGGTCCGCCGCCCGAGGCGCCGTCGACGCCGGACGAACCCTCCCTGCTGCCCGCCTACGACCTGGAGACCGCGAAGCGGGTCACCAACCCCGAGGGCGCGGTGAAGGTGATTGCGGAAGCCCTGGCGCCCATCCCCGGCGCCAAGAGCGTGGTCTTCGTCGGCTGGGGAATGGGCCGCTTCGGCCGCACCGGGGTCCGCCTGGGGGACGACTACGCCGCCGCCCGCGAGGCCCTGAGCCGGGCGCGGGCCACCGTCTTCACCCTCGACGTCACCGACGCGGACCGCCACTCGCTGGAGCTGGGCCTGCAGCGGGTGGCGGACGACACCGGCGGCCTCTACGAACGCACTCACGAGCTGGGGTGGGGGGCGACGGTCCGCGTGCAGGAGGCGCTGAGCGGCTTCTACCTGGTCGTCTTCCCCTGCCCTGACCCGCAGCGGAAAAGCCACACCCTCAAGGTGCGCCTGAAGGATCGCGCCGGCGAGGTCCTCGCCCCGACGCGGGTCCACCACGCCGCGGGGCCGGGGTGACAACAGCTCTCAGCTGTCAGCTGTCAGCTCCCGCGCTCACCCGGAGGGAGGCGGGTACACTCGGGGAAGGAGGTTCCATGTCGGAAAGACCCGTCGTGCGGCTGCTGCACTGGCACCCCGCCGAGGCCGTCGAGCGTGGCGAGCGGCTCGCAGCGATGGGCTTCGCCGTCGACGCTTCGCCCCTGGAGGGCATGGCCGGTCTGCGCGCCCTGCGTCAGCGACCACCCGACGCCGTCGTCGTCGACCTCGGCCGCCTGCCGAGCCACGGTCGCGAGGTGGCCGTCGAGCTGCGACGAGGCAAGGCCACCCGACACGTGCCGTTGCTCTTCGTCGGCGGCGCGCCGGACAAGGTCGCCCGCGTTCACGAGGTGCTTCCGGATGCGGTCTACACAGCCTGGGATCGGATCGGCGAGGACCTTCGGGCCGCCCTCCACAGCCCGCCCGAGGTGCGGGTGGTCCCGACCTCGATCATGGACGCCTGGGCGGGCACCCCGCTGCCTCGTAAGCTCGGCGTGAAGCCAGACACGACGGTCGTCCTGGTCGACGCACCGGAGGGGTTCGAGTCCGGCCTCGGAGAGCTGCCGGCAGGGGCGACGGTCACGCGTCGCCACGACGGCCCCCGATCCGTGACGCTGTGGTTCGTGAGCCGGCGCGAGGCGCTCGAGCGCCGGCTTGCGGAAGTGGCAACCGAGGCTCGTCCCGGCTGGCTGTGGATCGCCTGGCCCAAGAAGGGCGCCGGCATCCCCACCGACCTGGTTCAGCAGACCGTTCGCGACGCCGGTCTGGCCGCCGGCCTGGTGGACTCCAAGATCTGCCGCGTCGACGACACCTGGGCGGCGCTGCGGTTCTCCCGGCGAAGGGGGCGGTAGCGGTTCGACCGAGCCGCCTCAGTCCGGAATGCGCAGCTTCTGCCCCACCTTGATCAGGTCCGGGTTGTCGAGGATGTCCCGGTTGGCCTCGAAGATCTTCATGTAGAGGCTGGCCTTGCCGTAGTACTTCGCGGCGATCCCGCCGAGGGTGTCGCCGCGCACCACCTCGTGCCAGCGCTCGGCCGCCGGGGCGGGCGCCGCCTCCACCGCCGGAGGGACGACCGCGGCCGGTCCCGGCGGCGCCTGCGGCGCGACGATCCGGATCAGGTTCAGCGTGTTTTCGGTGTTGACCCGGGCGTTGAACTCACTCATGATCCTCGTCTTCACCTCGAGGCTCGGGCACTCGCCCGAGAGGGTGACGACCTTGCCGTCGAGCGTGGCGCCCAGGTTGCGCGCGCCGATCCCCATCCCCTCGATCTGTGCCAACGCCTCGTCGACCTTCTCCTTGAACGACTTGCCGAACAGGCCCATGACGGGTTCCTCCTTCGTCGGTTGTGCGGGCATTCTGACACCGCTCGGACCATTGTAGCGCCCCGCGGGCTCGGCTCCGGCGGAGGCTATACTCGACACCACGGCCGGGTCGGGTCCCGGCGGGAGGCGCTCATGGCGGACGGCGGGATGTACCTCGGGGTTCGGCGGGACGCGGCGGGCCGGATCGAGCTCGACTCGGACCACCTCACCACCCACGCGGTCTGCCTCGGCATGACCGGCTCCGGCAAGACCGGGCTCGGCATCGTCGCCCTCGAGGAGCTCGCCCGCCGGCGCGTACCGCTGCTGGTGGTCGACCTCAAGGGGGACATGGTCAACCTGCTGCTGACCTTCCCCGCCCTCTCCGCCGAGGAGTTCGCCCCGTGGCTGCCGGCCGACGCGGTGGCCGGCCGCGACCGCGCTGCGGCGGCCGCGGAGCAGGCCGCGGCGTGGCGGGCCGGCCTCGAGCGCTCCGGGCTGGGGTCGGCGGACGTGACCGCGGTCCGCGACGGCGTCGCCTGGCAGCTGCTGACCCCGGGGGTGGCTGCCGGCGCGCCGGTGAACATCCTGCCGGCGCTGTCGGCGCCCCCCGGCTGGGACCCCGACCTCGACCTCGACGGCGCCACCGACCGGGTCAACGGCGTGGTTTCCGCGCTGCTGTCGCTGGTCGGTCGCGGCGGCGACCCGCTCACCGACCGCGACCACGTGCTGGTGGCGTCGATCGTCCTCGAGCACTGGCGGCGCCGCGACCCGCTCGACCTCGTCCAGCTCTTGAAAAGCGTCGCCGACCCGCCGCTGGAGTCCTTCGGTGCCCTGCCGCTGGAGGCGTTCTACCCGCGCCCGGAGCGACTGAAGCTCGTCGTCGAGCTCAACACGCTGCTCGCCAGCCCGGCGTTCGCGGCGTGGACGCGGGGCCTGCCCCTCACCATCCCGGACCTGCTCGGCAGCCCCGCTGCGCCCCGCGCCAGCATCGTCACCGTGGCCCACCTCGACGAACGGCAGCGCCTCTTCTTCCTCGGCCTGTTGCTGTCGGAGCTGCTCGCCTGGGTGCGGCGCCAGCCCGCCTCGGCCGGCCTGCGTGCCCTCCTCTACCTCGACGAGGTGCAGGGGATCCTCCCGCCCCACCCCGCCAACCCACCCACCAAGCCGGCCCTGCTGACGCTGCTCAAGCAGGGGCGCGCCTTCGGGGTCGGCGCCTGGCTGGCCACCCAGAATCCGGTCGACCTGGACTACAAGGCCCTGGGCAACGCCGGAGTCAAGCTGGTGGGCCGCCTCGTCACCGAGCGGGACCGCGAGCGGGCCCTCGAAGGGCTGGCGATGGACCGACTTGCCGACGGCTCACGGGCGGACGACGTGGTGGCCGGCCTCGGCAAGCGGGAGTTCCTGCTCGACGACGTCCGCGCCGAGCCGCGGGTTGCGACCTTCAGGTCGCGCTTCGCCCTGAGCTACCTCCGCGGACCCGTCACCCTCGCGGAGATGCGGCCCCTGTTCGCGCCCGCGTCCCCGCAGGCCCCGAGCGCGGCGAGCCGCCCGGTCGTCCCGTCCACCCCGCCGCCGGCCGAGGTTCGCAGCGGACCGCCGCTGCTGCAGACCCCTCTCCCCGTCCGCTTTCTCGCCTCCGGCGCGGGCCTCGCCCGACCCGTTCTCATGGTGCGCGACCGCCTCACCCTGGAGCAGCGCTCTCTCGGCCTCTTCCGGGTCGAGGACGAGCTGTGGCGGGTGCCTGTCGGCGAGCTCGGCGGGCTGGACTGGGAGGCCGTGGAACGCCTCCAGCACGAGCCGGAGCTGCTGTCCGAGCCCCCTTCGACGCTGACCTTCCCCAGCGCCCTGCCGTCGGCCCTCGAGCGCGACCTCAAGGGCGCCACCGGGACGTTCCTCGGCTGGCGCGCCGCACAACCTTCGACCGTGCTCGCCAACCCCAAGCTCAAGCTCGCGGCCGAGCCGAACGAGGGGCGCGAGGCCTTCCGCCAGCGCTGCCTGATCGCCGCCGACCGCGCCGACGACCGCGAGCAGGACGCCATCCGCACGCGCTACGAGCGCCGCATTCAGACGCTCAAGGACCGCCTGCGCCGCGAACAGGTGGAGCTGGAACGGGACCAACAGGAGGCCCGGTCGCGCAAGGTGGAGGAGGGGCTGGGGATGGTGGAGGGGCTGTTCTCGGTCCTCCTCGGCTCCAGGGGGGTCCGCTCGGCCGCCAGCAAGGCGCTGTCGCGCGGGCGCTCGGTGGCCACCCGGCGCCGCATGACCCAGAGCGCCCAGGGTGACGTCGAGGAGTCGGTGCGCGAGATCGAGCGGTTGGAGCAGGAGATCGACGACCTGGCCGAGGAGCTCGACGCCGACATCGCACGGGTGGCCGAGGCCTCCGTGGCGGTGGCCGAGGCGCTCGAACAGGTGCCGATCCGCCCCAAGCGCACCAACATCCAGGTCTTGAGCCTCGAGCTGGTGTGGGTGGGGTGAGGCGGTCACCCGCCCAGCCACCCGCCCACCCGGCTCTCAGCTGTCAGCTTTCAGCTCCCCCGCCCGCCCGGGAGGAGAACGCAAAGGCGCAAAGGGGCGGAGACACAGAGCCACCCACCCACACGCCCAAGGCAGAGGCGCGGAGACGCAGAGGCTGTTGACGCTTGTGTTGCCAGCGTGTTGCAGGGTGTCGTCGACGAGAGCCTGGTCAGAACACACTGACTTCTGAGCCGAGAGCAACGCAAAGGAGCGTGAAGGGGGGTCCCGTGCGACTCAACTTCGCGCTCTTGGCGTCTTCGCGGTTCGATGACCCTCGTCGCTCTGCAACTCAGCGGTCATCCCGAACGCGAGCACTCCCCTCACCATGTCATCCCGAACGCGAGCACTCCCCTCACCATGTCATCCCGAACGCGAGCGGAGCGAGCGGAGGGATCTGCCCCAGCGGGGGGAGCACCTTCGTTGACGCAGATCCCTCGTCGCTCTGCTCCTCGGGATGACGGGTGATGTGGGTGCGCTCCTTCGCTCGAGCTATCCTGCGTCTTGGCGTCTCTTGGCGCCTTCGCGGTTCAACCGCCCCCTGCGCACCGCGGTCATGGTCACCATCACGGTGCACGAGGCGAGAAGTGGGTTGCGGGCAGAGCTCGCGCTGCGTCTCTGCGTCAACCGGGCGGGTGGCCGGCTCTGCGCCTCCCCCACGCGCCTTTGCGGTCTCGCGTCTTCGCGTTTCTTCCCTCTCCAACGCTCCGGCGAGCTGGTACAGCCGCTGCCGCTCGAAGTGGTTGAAGAGGGTAAACGCGGCCACCGCGCCGACTGAGACCAGGATCACGATCAACCCGGGGGGCATCACTCCCCTCCCGCGCCCGTGCCCGTAACCGCTCCCGTGCTGACGTACCCCACCGCCGCGTACCCCACCCAGTGGTGGAGGTTGGACGGCGCGGTGAAGCCGAGGCCCCGCTCCCGCACCGCCTCGCTCACCGGCAGCACCGGCTCCGAGAGGCTGGTGCCGTAGCGCAGCAGGTAGCCCACGGGCGCCGGCAAGCCGGTCTTGGCCGCGGTCTGCCGCAGCAGCTCGAGCCCGACCGGGATCGCGAACCGGCCGCACCACGGGATCCGATACTGGCGGACATTGTCCGGTTCCACCAGGGCCTCGAGCAGGCCGCGCAGGCGGGCCGCCTCCAGCGGGCCCTCGAGGTGCTTCGCCGCCAGCTCGAGGTCGCGGGCGGTGGCCTGCTCGTACGCCGAGCAGTCGGTTCCGAAGGGCGCGTGGTCAAAGTCAGGGCCGTAGTGGACGGCGTCGCTGGAGACGACGATGGCCACGTCCCGGCCCAGCTTCCACCGGTGGGCGTTGAGGCTGAAGGCGAGAGCGGTGGAGAGCTGATCCGCCAGACGCTCGACCTGCTCCCAGCTGACGTACGGGACCAGGATCGGCACGATGCTCACGTCGCGGTTGGGCGACTGGAGGAACGGCACCAGCGCCTCCAGCGAGTGCTCGGCACAGTGCATGGTGTTGCTCACCACCACCGCGTCGTCTCCGAGGCGCTCGAGCAGCTCCTCCCGCAGCGGGTCCACCGCCACCGGGCCCCACGGCCCGTGCCAGGCGCGGAACGAGTCGAGCACCAGCCGGTCGGAGAGGTTCCACAGCCGGGCCTTGTGGAACACCCCCACCAGGATCACCCGCGGTGCGGTGATCCGCTCGGTGAGGTGGACGGAGACCCGGCCGGAATAGAGGTGGTCGTCGTGGGGGCAGACCCCCCCCAGGAAGCCGTCGCCGGCACCCATGCCGAGCCGCGCATCCTGGGCCGCCAGGGCATCCTTCTCGAGCTCCACCGCGACCCGGACGACCTCCTCGGCCTCGTCCGCCTCGACCACGAAACCGACGACGTCGAGCTGTCCGCGGACCTCGTCCCCCCGCGAAGGCAGGCCCATGTCGGTCTCCACCTGGGCGCGGGTGGGGGGCTCGGCGGCGAGGGGGCTGACGAGCAGCAATGCCGTCACGGCGATCAGGAGTCTTCGAAAAGCCATGCCCTATTGTAGCGAGCTTTCGATGGTCGGGAAGACACCACTGAGGGTCCCGACGGGAGCTTGTGCGGCCGGTCTCAGCGGCGTTCGGAGACTGGGTTGACGATCGACGGCGGGAGACCCATCTTCTCCATAGACTCCAAGCCCAGAGCCCTTCGACCGGAGGAGGAGTCAGTGGCGCGCCGTGGCCATGGATTGCCGCACGTCACCGCAACTGTCCTGCCGCTGGTCGCCTGCGCCCTCATCCTGGCCGGCGCGGGCCCCGCCGAGCCCGCCTTCTTCGGTGTCAACACCACCGACGACCCCGGCGACGGCACCTGCACCGGCGAGCACTGCACCCTCCGCGAGGCGATCGCCGCCGCCGCACCGGGGGACGAGATCAGGTTCTCCTGGTCCTTGATGGGGAGCACCATCGTGCTCGGCCACGACGCCGGCCCGCTGGTCATCGACAAGGACCTGACCATCAACTGCCTCCTCGGGGCCGACAACCTGGCGGTGAGCGGCGACCACCGGAACACGGTCCTCCAGGTGCTGAGCGGGGTGGTCGTGGTCTCGGGGCTGACCATCCGTGACGGACTCGGCGTCGACGTCAGCGGCATCCTCAACCAGGGCCACCTCACCCTGTCCGAGTGTCGGTTGACCGGAAACGACGCGGACGGGATCGACACGTCGGGAGCGATCAAGAACAGCGGTCATCTCACCCTCGACCGCAGCCACCTGAACTCGAACACCAGCTTCTACGACATCAGCGCGGTTTCCAACAGGTCCGGCGCCACCTTGGAGATACGCGACAGCAGCGTCGCGTCCAACGGAGGCATGATGGGAGGTCCGCCGATCGAGAACCTGAGCGGGGGGCAGGCGACGATCCTCCGCAGCAGCATCACGGGCAATTGGAACGTCGAGGGGGGTGGAGCAGGATTCGGCAACTCCGGCCTCGCCGAAGTCCGCGACAGCATCGTCGCGGGCAACTCCGCCTACGAAGGAACAGGTGGAATCGCGAACGGCGGCACGCTCCTCCTCGTCGACTCGGCGGTGATCAACAACCACTGCTCCGGCTATGCCGTCGCGTGCGGAATCGAGAACTGGGGCGACCTCACCATGATCAACGTGACCGTCTCCGGCAACCGGGGGGCCGGTCTCATCTCCGCCGGTGCCGCGACGCACGCTCACGTGGTCAACAGCACGGTGACCAACAACTCCCACGGCACCCCCTACCCGGACCTGAGCTGCACCTCCGGAGTTGGCGCGACCTACGGCGCGTCCGTCGAGCTCGAAAACAGCATCGTCGCGGGCAACTCCTACTTCGGCGACCCACACCACCCCAACGCCGACTGCTGCGGCCCGGCAACCTCCCTCGGCGGCAACCTGGTGGGCCTCGCCACCGGCTGCCCGGTCCTCCCGGGTGACCTCACCGTCGACGCGGACGACGTGTTCGTCTCGGTCCTGGAGCAGGCGTCGGCCGACCACGGCGGACTGACCCAGACCCACGCCCTGCTCCCCGGCAGCCCGGCCATTGACTCCGCGGCCCCTGTCGCATGCCCCGCCACCGACCAGCGTGGCTTCCCGCGCCCCTTCGACGGCGACGGCGACCTGGTGCCGGTGTGCGACGTCGGAGCCTACGAGCACGCCCCCGACCTCCTGTTCTTCGACGGCTTCGAGTCCTGCGGGTGCGGCCTGTGGTCGAGCTCGCGGCCCTGAGGGCATAGGAGGTCGAGACCGCGCGCCCGGTCTTGGCCACCCTGCTCCCGTCCCTGATCCGGCACCCCGCCCCCTCCTACCCGACACCCGGACGAATGGCCGCGGGCCGCAGGGGGCCGGATTCGGGTGGCGGGAGGCAGGGTCCGAGTTGTCGCGCTCCCACCCTCGACACCTGCTCCCCGCCGCCAGCCGCCAGGATCGGCCGTCCGGTTTCCACCGGGCGAGCCCGGGGAACTCCCTCGCCTGGGGGATCACTTCATCGCTTCGCTCGTTCTCATGGAGCGCACTTCCCGACCGTGTCACCCCGAATCCCGCGACGCGGGGTGAGGGATCTCCCGCAGCGAAGCCGAGCGGTCTCGTCGGCCCGATCCCCGCGACGTGGGACACCTACGTTGGGGCAGATCCCTCGTCGCTTGAGCTCCTCGGGATGACAGAGATCGGGGAAGCGCCCCGTCTCATGTCATCCCGAACGCGGGCCCGAAGGGTCCGCGGAGGGATCTTCCACAACTGCGGGAGATCTTTCTCGGCCCTTGGCCTCCTCGGGATGAAGTGACTGCAGCTCCGAGCTGCGGTCACTTGACCTTCTTCTTGCCGAACTTGGCGAGGAGGTCGTCGATGGTGGCGTGGCGGGGCTCGGGCTTGCGCGGAGGGGCGGCGGCGCGGGGTTGGCCTGCCCTGTCGTCCCGGCGGGGACGGTCGTCTCGGCGCGGCCTGTCGCCCCGGCGTGTCCGCTCGTCTCTCCGGGGCCGGTCGGCTCGTTCGGGCGGCCCCTCCCGCCGCGGCCGCGCCTCCGGCGCCGGCGGCGGCTCGAGCTGCTTCATGGACAGGCTGATGCGACCCGTTTCCTGGTCGACGCCGAGGACCTTGACCGACACGATGTCGCCGACCTTGACCGCCTCCCGGGGGTCCTTGACGAAGCGGCGCGACAGCTCGGAGAGGTGCACCAGCCCGTCCCGCTTGACGCCGACGTCGACGAAGGCGCCGAAGTTGGTGACGTTGGAGACCCTCCCCTCCAGGGTCATGCCGGACTGGAGGTCCTCGGGCTTGAGCACGTCGTGGCGCCAGCGCGGGGCCCGGTACTCGGGTCGCGGGTCGCGGCCTGGCCGCAGCAGCTCCTCGCGGATGTCGTTGAGGGTGAACCGGCCGAGGCCGCTCCCCTCGTCGGCGAACTCCTCGAACCGCAACCTCCGGACCAGGTCGGGACTACCCACCAGTTCGGCGGTCCCCACCCCCAGGCTGTCCGCCATGGCCTGCACCACCGGGTAGCGTTCCGGGTGCACGGCGGTGGTGTCGAGGGGGTCGGTGCCGCCGCGAACTCGGAGAAACCCCGCCGCCACCTCGAAGGTCTTGGGGCCGAGGCCCGGCACCTCGCGCAGGGCGGAGCGCGACGGAAACGGCCCGCGCTCGCCGCGGTATGACACTACCGCTTTGGCGAGCCGGCCGCTGAACCCCGACACGTGCCGCAGCAGCGCCGGCGACGCGCTGTTGACCTCGACCCCGACCCGGTTGACCACACTTTCCACCGCGAGCTCCAGCTCGGCGCCGAGGGTCTTCTGGTTGACGTCGTGCTGGTACTGCCCGACCCCGAGGGAGCGCGGCTCGATCTTGACCAGCTCGGCCAGGGGATCCTGGAGGCGGCGGGCGATGGACACCGCCCCCCGTTCGGACACGTCCAGGTCGGGCAGCTCCTCGCGGGCGAGCTTGGAGGCCGAGTAGACCGACGCGCCGGTCTCCGGCACGATCGCCACCACCATTTCCGACAGCCCGGCCTCCCCCAACACGCGCCGGAGGAACACCTCGGTTTCGCGGCCGCCGGTGCCGTTGCCCACCGCCACTGCCCGCACCCCGTGCTCGTGGACCAGCTCCACCACCGCGGCCGCAGCCGCCGCCTCGTCGGCGCGAGGCGGCAGCGGGTGGACGGTCGAGGTGGCCTTCACAGCGCCGGTGGCGTCGGTGACTGCCAGCTTGCACCCGGTGCGGTAGCCGGGGTCGACCCCCATTACCGGCACCTGGCCGAGAGGCGACTGCAGCAGCAGGGCCTCGAGGTTGTCCCGGAACACCCGCACCGCCTCGGCCTCCGCCCGCTCCCGCAGGGTGGCCATCACCTCGTTGGCGATGGAGGGGCGCAGCAGGCGCACGTAGCCGTCGGCCACCGCGGTCGCCACCTGCGCGCCGCAGGGGGTGTTGAGCGGCACGCCGAGGGAGGCGGCAACGGCGCGGACTTCCCGGGGGTCGTCGATCTCGAGGGAGGCGGCGAGGAAGCCCTCCTTCACCCCCCGCTGGACCGCGAGCAGGCGGTGCGAGGGGATGGAACGGGCGGGCTCCGAGTGGTCGAAGTAGTCACGGTACTCCGCTGCCTCGAACTCCTTGCCCTCGTGGACCTTGACCCGGAGGACCGCGTCCGCCTCCATCGCGCGACGCAGCCGCTCCCGGTTGGCAGGGGTCTCCGCGATCCGCTCGGCGAGGATGTCGCGTGCCCCGGCGAGAGCGGTGGCGGGGTCGTCGACCCCCTTCTCCGCGCTCACGAAGGGCTGCGCCAGCCGTTCCGGCTGCGACGCCGACGCGGCCGCCCGCAGCAGCAGGTCCGCCAGGTGCTCGAGACCCCGCTCCCGTGCCATCTGTCCGCGGGTGTTGCGCTTGGGACGGTAGGGCAGGTACAGGTCCTCGAGCGCCTGTTTGGTGGTGACGGCACCGAGCGCCTCCTCCAGCTCCGGCGTGAGCTGACCCTGCTCCTCCAGGCTCGCCCGGATCGCCCCCCGCCGCTCGGCCAGCTCCAGGAAGTACACCCGCCGCTTGGCCACCACCTCGAGCTGGGCGTCGTCGAGGCCGCCGGTGGCCTCCTTGCGGTAGCGGGCCACGAACGGCACGCTGGCGCCGTCGGCGAACAACGCCTCGGCGGACGCCACCTGGGTCGGCCGGCAGCCCACCTCGCCCGCGATCAGCTCGACGAATCGGGCCTCGAGGCCCGGGATCCCCTCGTTCGCCACGCGCATATCCTCTCACGACGCGGCCACGGGTCAAGAGCGCACCGACCCGAGACCGCGGCGATGTGGGTCTTTCGAGCGGTCGATGCCCGATGGAGCGGTTCGCATCGCACCATCGGCCGTGACAGGGGCAGGGACAGTGTCAGGGGCAGCGGCAGGGACAGCGACAGCTGTCAGCGGCAGGGGCAGCGTCAGCGAGCAGGGGCAGGGGCAGCGTCGTCGCGAGCGTGCTCGGGGGGAGGCCGGTCACCCCCTCGGGTGCAGCAGCCGCCAGGTCATGGCGCGCACCTGGTCGAAGAGGTCGAGGGCGACCCGGGCACGCTCGAGGTCGACCGCTCCCGCTCCGGCCAGCAGACGGAGGTGGGTGTCGACCTCCACAACCCGGACATCTCACCACCCCGCTGCTGCGGCGACCGAGGCGGCGGATCGCACCACCTGGTCGGCGAGGCTCTTGAGCGGGGCCGGCACACTGCGGGCGATTGCGAGAGCGATTCCCGCGGCCTCGAGGGCCATGGTGAGGGCATTGAGCTGGTTCGAGGGGGCTTGGAGCATGGTCACCTCCGAGTCGCCCATGCCGCGCCCCGCAACTGCTCGCTGGCGCTGCCCCTGCCGGCTGACCCTGCCGCTCCCCTTCCGGCTGACCCTGCCCCTGTCGCTGTCGCTGCCGCTGCCTCCCGTCGCCGCCGCTGGTGTGAGCTCACCATAACCGCCCCCTTGGCGCCACTGCCACCCCCGCCACCGCTCTGCCTCCGCGTCGGGCGAGACCCTGCTGCTGCCCGGCGCAGCCCGTCCTGCCGAAACGGCCTGTCGAGATCGCAACAGCCTCTCCCCCCAGTCCCATCCGATCCCGCCCTGCGCAGTGCTACCATCACCGCAACTCGGGATCGGGATCGGAAGAAGATCGCAATGGGAAACGGGAAGGGCTGGGCGGTCGACCTGGGGACCACCAACACCGCGGTGGCGGCGTGGGACCGGGCCGCCGGCGAGCCGACGCTGTTGGAGCTGCCGGCGATCAGCCGTCAGCCCGACGCCGAGGACCCGCTGCAGGCGCCGCGGATGGTGCCGTCGGCGGTCCACCTGGTGGAGGAGCCCAGGCTGGCCGACCGGCTTGGTGCCTGGCCTCCCCTGCGCCGGACGCTCTTCCTCGGCCGCACCGCCGTCATCGGCCGGCAGGCCCTGGAGCGCAACCGTGGGGTGGCGCGGCCGGCCTTCGTCCCCACCTTCAAGCACGCCCTGGCCGAGGATGCCCTGCGGGTGCTCGCCCGGGTCGGCCGCCGGACGTTCACGGCACGCCAGGTGGCGCGGGCCTTCCTGCGCGAGCTGCTGGCCGAGGTCAAGCGGGCCACGGGTGAGCGCATCCGCGACCTCACCGTCACCGTCCCGGTGTCGGCCTTCGAGACCTACCGCGCCGAGCTGCAGCAGATCGCCCAGAGTGTGGGCGTGCGCAGGCTGCGTTTCGCCGACGAGCCGGTGGCCGCGGCCCTCGGCTACGGCCTCTCCCTGGCCCACGAGCGGACGGTCCTGGTGGTGGACCTCGGCGGCGGCACCATGCACGTCGCGCTGCTCCGGCTGACCCCGGCGAAGGCCGTGGCCGGACAGGCGCGGGTCCTCGGCAAGCAGGTCCGCCCCCTGGGCGGCAACACCGTGGACGGGTGGGTGCTCGAGGAGTTTTGCCAGCGGGTGGGCTGGCCCCTGGCCGGAACCCCCAACGACGACGACCTGCGGTTCTGGCGGCGGCTCATGCTGGCCGAGGCGTGCCGGGTCAAGGAGGCGGTGTTCTTCGACCAGGAGGCCTCGTTCCTGCTCACCCCGCCGGGGGTGATCGGGTCGCTGTCGGCCAACGCCCCGGGATCGACCCTGGTCAGCCTGACGCGGGACCGGCTGGCGGAGATCCTCACCGCCAACGGCTTCTACGGCGAGCTGGAGGAGTGCGTGGAGGGCGCCCTCGGCCGTGACGTGTCGCGGCCCATCCCCGAGGACGAGGTGGACGACGTGCTGATGGTGGGGGGCTCGACCCTCCTGCCGGGGGTGTTCCCGTTCTTCGAGGAGCGCTTCGGCCGGCGCCGGATCCGCGCCTGGCACCCGTTCGAGGCGGTGGCCATGGGTGCGGCGGTTTTCGCCGCCGAACGCTTCGCCCAGGCCGACTTCATCGTCCACGACTACGCCTTCCTGACCCACGACCCGGCCACCGGCGAGCCCCGTCACACGGTGATCGTCCCCCGCGGCACCCGCTTCCCCACCCGCCCTGACCTGTGGAAGCGGCAGGTGGTCCCCACCTGCTCCCTGGGGGAGCCGGAGACCCTGTTCAAGCTGGTGATCTGCGAGATCTCCCGAGCCGAGGGGTCCGACCGCCGATTCGTATGGGACGCGTCGGGCGACCTCCACACCGTGGGCGGCGACGTCCCCACCGACCCCGAGGTCATCGTGGCCTTGAACGAGTCGAGCCCGACCCTCGGCTTCCTCGACCCCCCCCACCAGCCCGGCGACCGCCGGCCGCGGCTCGAGGTCGCCTTCGGCGTCAACGAGGACCGCTGGTTGGTGGCCACGGTCACCGACCTCTTCACCCGCCGCCAGCTCATGCGCTCCGAGCCGGTGGTGCGGCTGCTGTGAGGCGCCGGTGGAACCGGGCGTCGTCGTCCTGATCGCGGCCACCGGGGCGGCGACGGGTCTGGCAATGGGACTCGCGCGCGCCCGCAAGGTCGGACGACTGTGGGCCGAGGCGGCCCGCGAGATGGGCCTGCTCCAGGTCGAGGACTGCGGGATCCTGGAGCCCAGGCTGAAGGCTGCGACCGGCGACGGCCTGCGGGTCAGCGCGCGGGTCAAGCGGCAGCGGCACGGCGCGAAGACCAGGCTGGAGGTCAAGGCCCCGACCCTCCTCCCCGAGGGCCTCGTCCTGCGCAAGGAGAGCCTCGCCACCGCCTTCGAGAAGCGCTTCGACCACCCCGACGTCGAGACCGGCGACCGGGCGTTCGACGACGCGGTGTTCGTCCGCGGCCACCCCACCCTGGTCGCGGCCCTCCTGAACCAGGCCACCCGCGACGCCGTCCTGCGCCTGTTGCGGGCCGGCGGCTGGGTCACCCTCGGGGAGGTGGCGCTGGAAACACGTCGCAGCCTGACCCAACGGGAGAAGTTCCGTCAACGACTGGAGGAGCTCGTCGACCTCGCCCGCCGGCTGTGCGCCCCCCGCGACCCCGCCGCCCTGCTCGCTGCCAACGCCGGCAAGGACCCCGTCCCCGGCGTCCGCCTGCGCAACCTGGAGCTCCTGCTGGAGCGATTTCCCGAGCGAGACGAGACCGTCGGGGCGCTGCGAGGCGCGATCGGCGATCAGAATCCGGAGGTGCGCCTGCTCGCGGCCCGTCACCTGGGCGCCGCGGGCCTCGCTGTGCTCGAGGCGCTGGCGACCGCCTTGGACATCCCCGAGCCTGTCGCCGCGGGGGCGGTTCGGGCCCTCGGCCCCGCCCTCGGGGTCGAGCGTGCGGCCGCTCTCCTCGACCGCGCGATGGGCGAGCACCGGCGGGTCCTCGCCCTTGCCGCGGTTGAGGTCTTCGGCCGTACCGGAGGGCCCCGCGCCGCCGACCGCCTCGTCGCGCTCCTCGACGTCGACGACGAGGAGCTTGCCACCGCCGCGGTCCGCGGCCTGGTCGCCACCGGCGACCCGCGCGCGCCGTCGGCCCTGCTGACCGCCCTCGAGCACCGCAGCCGGGCGGTCCGGCTGGCCGCGACCGCGGCCCTCGGTCAGGTGGGCAGCGTCGAGGCGGTGCCCCGTCTCCGCGCCGCGGTCGCCGCCCACCCCGCCGACCTCGGCCTGCGCCGCGCGGTCGCCGACGCGGTCGCCGCCATCCAGGAGCGCGCCACCGGCGCCGCCCCGGGCCAGCTGGCGCTGTCGGCTGGGGAGGCGGGGGAGCTGGCGCTGGCGGAGGAAAGGGCTCCGGGAAGGGTGGCGCTCACCGAGGGGGAGCCGTGACGGACGGCTCACGTCTCCCAACCTGGACCTGGACCTGGTCCGGGTCCTGGTCCTGGACTTGGTCGTGGACCTGATCCTCATCGCCAGCCCCGACGTCGGGACAAGGACGAGGTCCAGGTCGAGGTCCAGGTCCAAGTCCAGGACCAGGTCCACGTCTCGTGAAGACCCCAGGTGAGACGGTTGCGATGTGGGTCTTCCCTGCCGTCGCCGCCCGAGGGGAGATCCGAGTCGCCGGTACCGCGCTGACAGGGGCAACGGCAAGGAGCAGGGACCGCGTCCGGGGGCAGCGGCAGGATCAGGGACAGCGACAGGAACAGCGACAGCGGCAGGGGCAGGAGTCAGCGTCAGCGACCGGGGAAACGTCGTCGCGACCGGGCTCAGGGCGGCACCGCTCACCCCCGCGGGTGCAGCAGCCGCCAGGTCATTGCGAGCGATGTCATGTCCCTGCGGCGCACTGGTTCTGGGTACTGACGGTCGACCGTCGTGGAGGAAGGCCGGCCTACCGCCCTGAGACCTCTGCCCGCAACAGCCCGTAGATGAGCCCGCCGGGTCGGTCCGCCTCGGCAACGACGGCGACAGGGACCGCGATGCCGCGCGACCGCAGCAGGAGGAGATCGCTCTGGACCTCTTGGTTTTCGGCGTAGGCGGCTTCGAGGTGTTGACGGCAGCGCGGACCAGGTGGTCCCTCAGGTGTGCGAGCCCGCGCGGGAGTGCGAGCTCGGCGACGGTGGTCGCGACGTGCACCGCGAGCTGGAGCGCGACGAGGCCGGCGCGGCCGCGAGGAAGGTTGGGACGGTTGACGGTGGTGCGTCTGGGCGGGTGTGCGTGCTGGCTCATGGTTGCTCTGAAGGCGGCCGGCGTCCGGCTGTCAAGGGCGGCCGCAGGCCGCGAGCGCAGCGAGCTTGCCCTTGACCGGCGGACGCTGGTCGCCTACCCGGTCCTCATGAGCCAGCACGCTCCCCGTCCAGACGCCCCGCACACCAGCCCGCCCCCGATCCCGGTCCCGCCCCCGGTCCTGCTGCCTGCCGCCGGCCGCCCGATCCCGGATGTCGGGCCGCGGGCTGCAGGCGGCGGGATTCGGGTGACGGGGAGCAGGGTCGGGGTCGTCGCGCCCCCGATCCCGAACCCGATCCCGCCGCCGGCCGCCTGCACCCCGATCCCATACCCGAAGCGGGGGTGGGGTTCATCGGGTACGGGTACGGGTGGGAGCGCGAGAGGCGGCCGGAGGTCCCCGGGAGTGCGATACTCGTCCTCATGATCCGCTTCCTGCGCGGGTTCCTGCGCGAGTCGGCGCGGTTTGCGAAATCCCTCGCGCGTCTCCTGCGCGGGGGGTCGGTGCTGCTCGACACCGAGGTGCTCGCGCGGGCGGCGGAACGCCTCGAGCTCGCCGAAGCCCGCGTCACCGACGGCGGTCTGGAGGGGCGGTCGGGCGACTTCCAGGTGGTCGCGGAGGCGCTCCAACGGACCACGGTCGAGGGGGAGGTGGAGGATCTCTTGAGCGTCGTGGTGCGGACGCATCTCCCCTTCGGCTTCATCCCGCCCGGACCCCCCTCCGCCACTTCCGCCTTGCCCGTCCACATCGGCGACCCCGAGCTCGACGCCCTGCTGCAGCTGCGGGGGGACCCGGTGATGGCCTCGGCCCTGCTCGACCACGGCACCCGCCGCGACCTCCGCCTGCTCTCCGACGTGGGCCTCCGCGCCCAGGCCGGGGCCCTGGTGCTGGCCGTCAGCTACCCCGTCGACGGCGAGGAGCTGACGGAGGTCGTCAACGCCGTTCTCGACCTCGCCCGCCGCCTTCGCCAGCCCGAGGACCCGGTCCCCCTCCTGACCCGCAACGCCCTCGAGGACCCGGTGTCCGGGGTCCGGTCCCGGTGCCTCGAGCTCCTCGCGAGGCTGTACCCCGGCCGTGACGAGTCGCGGGAGGCGCTGCGACGCGGGCTCGAGGACTCCGACCACGAGGTGCGCCGGGCCGCCGCCAGGCTCCGCGAACGGTACGTTGCAACCGGGGAGAGCCGCCCGGGGGGCCCGTGATCCCTGAGGCGGTGACCGGCCTGGCGGTGGTCGTCGCCGCGACGGTCGCCACGGTGGCCGCGGTGGTGGCGGCGAGCGGGCGCTACTCGCCCCGAGTCGCTCGGGCCTGGCGCGAAGCGGCGCGGCTCCTGGGCCTGCCCGACGACGCGGTCAGGATCGGTTTGCGAGGGGTCGAGCTCCGCTCGACCAGCGATGGAACCGGAGTTTCGGTCGCCCTCAGGAGTCACAGGGGCCTTGCCGCGGCGGACCCCGCAGGGCAGGGGCTCCGCACCGCGATCGCCATAGACCCCGTCATGCCGCTCCCGTCCGACCTCGAGCTGGGTCCGGAGAGCGCCGGCGCCCGCATCGCCAAGGTGGTCCGCGGGAGAGACCTCGAGACCGGCGACGCGAGCTTCGACCGCGAGGTGGAGGTCAGGGGCGACAGGGTCGTGGTGGCCGCGCTGCTGGACCGCGGGACTCGCGTCAGGGTGCGGGACGCGATCCGGGAGGGGTTCCGCGTGGCCAACGGCCGCCTGTGGGGCAGCGTCGACGGCGTGATCGTCGACCCGCCGACCCTGGCCGCGACGGTCCGCCGGCTGCGTCGGCTGGTGAGGGCCCTCACCCCCCCTGCCGACCCGGTGCCGCGGCTCGCGGACATCGCCCGACTCGACCCCGACCCCGGGGTCCGCAGGCTGGTCCTGTCCCTGCTCGTCAGTCGCTTCCGGGACCGTCCGGAAACCCCCGCGACCTTGCGCCGCGCCCTGCGCGATCGCGAGCCGGCGGTCCGGCTCGAGGCCGCCCTGGCGCTGGGCCCGGAGGGGCAGGTCGAGCTGCGGTTCCTCGCCGAGCGCAACGACGTCGCCGACGCGGCCCGCAGCGCCGCGGTCGCCGCCCTGGGAAACCGGCTGCCCGCGCAGCGGGCGGTCGAGCTCCTCGACGTCGCCCTCGACCGCGGTCTGCCGCTCCTCGCGGCAGCTCTGGTCGACACCCTCGGCACGGTCGACTCAGAGGCCGCGCGCCGGAGGCTCATGGCGGTGACCCGGGGGGACGACCCGGGCCTGGCGGCGCGGGCCGCCCGCGCGCTCGGCGTGGAGCCGGGGCAGCTCGCCCTGGCCGATGGGGAGGCGGGGGAGCTGGCGCTGGCGAGCGAGGACGACGTCGGCCGGGTGGCGCTGGCGGGCGAGGAGGCATAGACTCCTCCTTCGTGCAGGGCTCTCCACGTCTTCGCAGTTTCAAGGGCCGGACGCGGGTCATGGCCCCGCGCGACTGAGCGATTCGATGGACGGCGTCTCGTTGGGGTTCGCGGTCACGATCCCACTGCTCCTCCTGGGGGCGGTCACCGCCATCGTGCTCTTCGGCATGCGGGCGAGCCGGTCCACCGTGGGCGTCCTGCGCAAGGCGGCCGCCGAGCTCGGGCTCACCGACCTCCAGCTGATCGCAGACGTGCAGTCCGCCCTCGTAGGGAAAGCCGGTGAGCTCAAGGTCACGGTCACCGAGTCCGTCCAGCACCCCGAGGAGCAGGCGCAGAGCCCACGCGCCACCGAGGTCCTGGTCGACGGAGGGATCGCCGCGGGCCTCGAGCTCGTGCCCGAGCCCCGGGGCCTGACCCGGGTCATTGCCCGCCGTCACCCTGACGTGCTCACCGGCGACGAGGCGTTCGACCAGGCCGTCCGCATCACCGGCCCGCCCGACCTGGTCATGGCGTTGCTCGACCACGAGACCCGGGCCGAGGTGTCACGAGCGCTGGGCGAAGGGGTCAGGCTGCGCGAGGGTCAGCTCTACCTCGTGGTGCCGGGGCGGTTGGGAACGGTGGCGTCGGTGGTCGACCGCGTCCGCCGCCTGCTCTCCCTCGCCCGTCGCCTCGTGCCACCGCCCGACCTGGTACCGCCCCTCGCCCGCACCGCCCTCGGGGACCCGGTGAGCGCGGTCCGGGAGCGCGCGCTGACGATGCTCGCGGACCGCCACCGGGATCGGCCCGAGACCCTAGACGCGCTCCGCCGGGCGCTTGACGACCAGGTCCCGTCGGTTTGCCTGGTGGCCGCTGCCGCCCTCGGCGAGGAGGGCCGCCCGACCCTCCTCGAGCTGGTCGACGAGCCCGGGACGCCCCTCGAGCTGGCGGCCCGGGCTGCCACCGCGCTCGGGGTCGCCCTCCCCCTGCAGGCCGCCATCCGGCTGCTCGACCGGTTCCTCGACGCCGGGGAAATCGAGCTCGCAACCAGGGTGGTCACGGCCCTCGGGGCCACCGGCGACGCTCGAGCGGCGGACCCGTTGGTGAAGGTCCTGGAGCACCCGTCGGTGGAGCTGTGCATCGCCGCCGCCGACGCCCTCGAGCTGGTGGGCACGGTGACCGCGGTGCCGGCCCTGCGGGCCGCCGCCGAGCGCCACGCCGGCAACCGCCGCCTGCGCCAGGCGGTGGCGGTGGCCGTCGCGTCGATCCAGGGCCGTACGACAGGGGCCATGCCCGGCCAGCTCAGCCTGAGCGGGGGAACGGCGGGGGATCTGTCGCTGGCCGACGGGGACCGCGGCGACCTCAGCCTGGTCCGCGAAGACTCCGGCGACCCTCGCGACTGACCTCGTGGAGCCGAGGCTCGGTCTCCTGGTCGTCGACGCGGTCGTGATTGCCACCGGGTTCTGGCACGCCCTGCGCAGGGGGGTCGTCACCCGCCGGCCCGACCCGCCGTTCCTCGCCGAGGAGGCCCTCCGCCGCGCCGTCGGCGGCAACGATCGCATCGGCGTCTACGACCGGGAGTCGATCCGGCAACAGGGCGAGAGCAACCACCCCAATGCAGGACAGAAGGCCGACCAGTCCCCACCATGGTGAGTGTCCCTTCGCTCTCGCGTAGTAGGCCAGGCCGACCAACAGCAGTCCGGTGCCGGCCACGACGGAAAGAAAAGCGAGGGGAGTATCCAGGGATGCCTTACCGAGTCCGGCAAGGAGGTTGCCGAGGATCTGAAGCACCAGACCTGGAACACCCCACAGGAGGCTCGTACGATTCAGCGCGGCGTCCATTCTCCCTCCTCTCTGGTGAGGTCACGAGGCGGGCACGCAGCGACGAGCGTGCCCGCATGGCTCCCGGCTACTCGGCAGGCCTTCTCCGCTCCAGCCACGACCAGCGGCAGTGGAGCAGGTACCGAGGCCGTTGCGATGTCGCCAGGGCGTTGCTGCAGCCGAGTCTGCGCTGGGTGTTGGGGGGCAGTCACCCCAGACGGAGTCAACGGTGACGGGGAAGACGATGCTGCCGGGGGGCCGGCTCGGCTGATTTCACCCCAGCGGCGGCGACAGGGGCAGCGGCAGTTGGCAGGGGCAGGGAGCAGTGGACGGCGACAGCGGCAGCGACAGCGGGCAGCGGTGGGGCTGACCGTGGCGAGGGGGTGCGTGGTCAGCGCGCGCCAGCGATCACGTACGGGTACTCCAAGGACCACCGACCCGACCTCAAGCAGCTGCTGTTCATCCTGACCACTGCGGATGACGGCGGAGTCCCGCTGCAGTTCCGGTGCGAGGACGGAAACACCAACGACGCGCCGACCCACCAGGAGACGTGGGACTTCCTCTGCAAGGCGACGGGGCGCACCGACTTTCTCTACGTGGCGGACTCCAAGCTGTGCAACCGGCCGGCGATGGACCACATCCACTACCAGGGGGGGCGTCTGGTCACGGTCCTGCCGCGGACCCGGCTGGAGGATCGGGAGTTCCGGCAGTGGATCCAAACCAACGCCCCAGACTGGGTGTTGGTCCGGGACGAGGCCAATCCCTGCGCCAAGGACGGACCACGGGACCGTTGGTGGACCTACCGCTACCGAATGCCCTCCGCCGAGAGGTGGCCCCTCGTCTGGCTGAAGAGCGACCTGCTCGCTCTCAACCAGGAGAGAAGGCGGCAGGAGAGGCTGGCTCGAGCCCAGCAGGAGCTGGAGGACCTGAGGTCCAGGCTCCTCGGTCCGCGACCGAGGCTCCGGTCACGTGCAGCGATCTGTGAGCGCGTCGACGAGATCCTCGCCACCTGCGAGGTCAGTCGTTACCTGCAGACCAAGGTCCACCAGGTCGAGGAGCACACCTTCCGGCAGACCAGGCGCGGTCGACCTGGGCCGAGCACCACCTACGTCCGCAAAACCACCCGACGATGGACGGTGGACTGGAGCGTCGACCAGAAGACCGTGGACTACGACCGCAAGAGCGACGGCATGTACCCGCTTCTCACCAACGACCGGCAGCTCCCTGACGCCGATGTCTTCGCAGCGCACAAGCGCCAGCCGACCATCGAGAAGCGCTTCCACCAGACCAGGGGGGTGCTCGAGATCGCCCCGGTGCTCCTCAAGAACGAGGGACGCATCGAGGCGTTTTTCTTCGTCTACTTCCTCGCCCTTCTCACCCAGGCGCTCGTCGAACGCCAGCTCCGTCGAGCGATGGAGACTGCGGGCGTCAGCGAGCTGCCCCTGTACCCGGAGGAGAGAACCACCTGCCGACCGACCGCCGAGCAGGTCTTCCGCCTCTTCTCTCTCGCGCAACGCCACACACTCCGCGATCAGGATCGCCCCATCCGCACCTTCCATCCCGAGCTCACCGATCTCCAGCTTCAAGTCCTCGACCTCACCGGCGTGCCACCAACTGCCTACCGATGCCCCACCTCACCCGCGGGATCATTCACGAGAAATCGCGCCCGCGATGTGCGGAATGTGGGACGAAGCACCGGTAGGCGGGCGCATCGGCGCCCTCGGTGCGTGACCGTACTTATGGCGAGGAGTACCAAGGGTATCGGGCTCGCGCCAGGCTCTACCCCCCGTAGCGCGTGGCCACGTAGTCGTCCACCAACGCCAGGAAGCTCGCGGCGAGCTGGTCGGCGGTTCCCTCGAGGGTGGTCAGCTGCCGGCCCTCGACGAACACCGGGCAGCGGGGGCTCTCGCCGGTGCCGGGCAGGGAGATGCCGATGGTGGCCGCCTTCGACTCACCCGGACCGTTGACGATGCATCCCATCACCGCCACCCGCATGGTCTCGACCCCGGGGTAGCGGCCCTGCCACTCCGGCATCCGGTCGTCGATGTGGCGCTGGACCCGCTCCGCCAGCTCCTGGAAGGTGGAGCTGGTGGTCCGCCCACACCCCGGGCAGGAGGTCACCGACGGCGCGAACGCACGCAGGCCGAGGGCCTGGAGCAGTTCGCGGGCCGCGAGGACCTCTTCTCGACGGTCGCCCCCCGGCCGCGGGGTGAGGGAAACCCTGACGGTGTCGCCGATGCCCTCCTCGAGCAGCACCCCCATGGCGACGGCCGACCACACCAGCCCCTTGGCGCCCATGCCGGCCTCGGTCAACCCGAGGTGGAGCGGCTGCCGGGTCTTCCCCGCCAGCTCCCGGTAGACCGCAACTAGGTGCACCGGGGTCGTCACCTTGCAGGAGATCACGACCTGGCCCTCGGTCAGGCCGGCCTGCAGCGCCAGCTCGGTGGACTGCAGCGCGGAGATCACCATGCAGCGGTTGACCACCTCCTCGGCGCTCAACCCGGTTCCCCGGTCGCTGTTGGCCTGCATTTCGGCCACCACCAGCTCCTGGTCGAGGGAGCCGCCGTTGACCCCGATCCGGATCGGCTTGCCGTGGTCCCGTGCGACCGCGCAGATGGCGGTGAAGTTCGCGTCCTTGCGTTGCCCCTTGCCGACGTTGCCCGGGTTGACCCGGTACTTGGCCAGGGTCGCAGCGCAGTCGGGATGCTGGGCGAGCAGCAGGTGGCCGTTGTAGTGGAAGTCGCCGATCAGGGGCACGTCGCACCCGGCGCCGTCCAGCCGGCGGCGGACCTCCGGCACCGCCCGGGCCGCCTCGGCGGTGTTGACGGTGACCCGGACCAGCTCCGATCCGGCACGGGCCAGGTCGAGCACCTGGCGGGCGGTGGCCTCGGCGTCGGCGGTGTCGGTGTTGGTCATGGACTGCACCACCACCGGCGCGCCGCCACCGATTCGCACCCGCCCGACCTCGACCCCGTGGGTTCCCTCCCGATGGCTCATGCTGCCTCCCCCACCGCAAACCATACTCTCCCCCGGCGCGTTCCCGGCCGCCGCGAGAAGCTCTCAGCGGTCAGCGGTCAGCTTTCAGCTTCCCCCACCCGCCCGGGCGAAGGGTGTGGTTGGGCGGGGGAGCTGACAGCTGATGGCTGACAGCTGATCGCTTGGCCCTGTGTACAATGCGCCCGAACGTGGCCGCCGCTCTGTTCATCCTGCTGGTCGCGGCCGCCGGGCTGGGTGGGTACGCGATCCTCGCCCGGGTCGGGCTCGACGACGCCGAGGCCTGGGCCGGGGGCCGGACCGCCGGCCTGGTTGCGGTGGCGTTTGCGGGCTGGTGGCCCGGCGTAGCCGGGCTCGCGGCCTGGCGAACGGTTGGGGCTGCTTTTCTGGTCGCCGGAACGGTCTGGGGGGCGCTCACCCTGTGGCAGCGACGCGCTCGGTGGCGGCAGCTCGTCGCGGCCGAGGCGGTGGTGGCGGCGGGCACGGTGGTCGTCCTCCTCCTCCGGCTCGACCACCCCGAGATCTCCGGCACCGAGAAGCCAATGGACATGGGCATCCTCGCCACCCTGCTCCGGGCCGAGGGCTTTCCCCCCCCGGACATGTGGCTGGCCGGCGAGAGCCTCCCCTACTACTACTGGGGCGCCCTGCTGTGGACGGTGCCGCTGGCCCTGTCACGGGTGTCCCTCGAGGTCGGCTACAACCTGGTCGTGGCCCTCCTCGGAGGACTCCTCGCCGGCTCCGTCTGGAGTCTGGGACGACGCCTGACGGGAAGCTCGGCGGCCGGCGTCGGGGCCGCGCTCCTCGCCCTTTTCGCCGGCACCCCCGACGGGCTGCGCCAACTCCTTGCCGGCACTCCCGTCACCGGGCTCGACTTCTGGCACTCCTCCCGCCAGGTCGCCGACACCATCACCGAGTGGCCCCTGTTCACCCTCTGGCTCGGCGACCTCCACCCCCACCTGCTGTCCATGCCCGTCCAGGTCGTCGCGCTTCTCGTCGCGGCCGAGCTCGGGCGCCGCGGCCCGAGGCTGCCCCACCTGCTGGTGCTGGCGGTCCTGGTCGGGTCGACGTGGGCCGCCAACCCGTGGGCCCTTCCACCCACCCTCGCGGGCGTCGCCCTTCTTGTCCTCTCGGGCGACGGGACCTGGCACTGGCCCGCGGGCGCCGGCCTCATGCGGTGGGCGGCTGCAGCCGGCGTCGCGGTCGCGGCCTGGCTCGTCACCGCGCCGTTCCACCTCGGCTTCCACCCCCCTTTCCAGGGGATCGGCCTGGTCCACGCCTGGACGCCTCCGCTTGAGCTGCTCCTTTACGCCGGGGCCCTGCTGGTCCCCCTCGCGGCCGCGACCTTCTCCCTCCTCGCCGCCTCGTTCGGCCCCCACCGGGAACGGGCGCGGACCCTGACCCTGACGGTGCTCGCCGCCGGGGTCCTGGCGGCCGCGGTGAGCGGACGGCCCACGCTCGTCCTGCTTGTCGTGGCTCTCGGCGTGTTGACCGCCGCCGTCACCCGGGGTGAGGCCGACACGGACCGGCCGGCGCTGGCGCTGGCGGCCCTCGGGGTGTTCATGCTGGTGGTCCCGGAGATCCTCTTCGTCCGCGACCCCTACGGCGACCAGCTCCACCGGATGAACACGGTGTTCAAGGCCTACCTCCCGGCCTGGCTCCTGCTGGCGCTCGCCGCCCCGGTGCTCCTGCGCCGCGGCTTCCCCCGGGCGTCATGGCGACGGGCTGCGGTGGCGGTGATGCTGCTCGCGGCCCTCCCCCACTTCCTCGGCATGGCGTCCGGGCTCCTCTCCGGTCGACCCCTCGGCCTCGACGGTCTGCGTCACCTCGACGCCGGCGACCGCGCCATGATCGCCCACCTTCGCCTGCAGCCTCCCGGCACCACCCTGGTCGAAGCGGTCGGCGGGGCCTACACCGAGTACGCCCGTCTGTCGGCGGGAAGCGGCGTCCCGGCGTTCCTCGGCTGGGCCAACCACGAGGGGGTGTGGCGGGGGAGCGGCGTCAACCCGGAGCTCGAACGCCGGGAGACCCTCGTGGGCGAGCTCTTCGCGAGCGGCGACCCCGACACCGTGCGGTCGTCGGTCACGGCAGCGGGGGTGGACCTGGTGGCGGTGGGGACCCTCGAGCGCCAGACCTACCCGGAGCCCGGCATCGAGGCGGTGCTCGCCGTCGCCGAGCCGGTCTTCGAGTCGGAGGGCGCCGTGCTGCTCCGTGTCCCGAGTGCGACCGGCGCCCACGGGGGGGGCGACGATGCGGGCCGCTGACCCCGTCCGCACCCGCCGGGTCGCCTGGCTCGGGCTGCTCCTCCTGTCGGTGGTGCTCCACCTCGCCAACCTCGGCGGCCGCAGCCTGCACCACGACGAGTCCATCCACGCCAAGCTTTCCTTCGACCTCGCCACCCGCGGCGCCTACCACTACGACCCGACCTACCACGGCCCTCTCCTGTACTACCTGACCGCGATCACCTTCCTCGTGCACGACTCCGACTTCACCGCCCGCCTGCCCATTGCCGTCGCGGGCATCGCCATGCTGTGGGTGGCCTGGCGCCTGCGCCGACCGTTCGGCGACCGCGCCGCGTGGTGGGCCGGCCTGCTCCTCACCATCTCGCCCCTGTACCTGTTCTTCGGCCGGTTTCTCCGCCAGGACCTGCTCGAGCTGCTCACCGCGTCCGCCGCCCTGGTGGCGTTCTACCCCCTCGCCCGCCGGGCGGAGGGACCCGTGGAGCGGGCCGGCTGGGTGTCCCTGGGCTTTTGGACCGGCCTCGCCTTCGCCACCACCGAGGTCGCCTACGTCACGGTCGCCCTCCTCGGGGCGTCGGCCCTCGCCCTCGGGGTGAGCCGCGGGCTCAAGACCACGCTCCCTCTGGCACTGGGGTGGCTGCGGCACCACGCGCACGGAGTGGCCACCTCGCTGGCGGCGTTCATCCTCGTCACGGTGCCCCTCTACACGGTCGGGTTCACCCGCCCCGCGGACTGGTGTTTCCCCCTGCCCGCGATCACCTACTGGTGGGGTCAACACGAGATCGAACGGGTGGGCGGCCCGTGGTGGTTTCACCTGCCCCGTCTGGCCCAGTACGAGCTCCTGACCCTGGCCTGCGCCACCGCCTGGGTCGCGCGCCGATGGCGTCGTCTGCACCCGGTGGAGGAGTTCCTGTTCCTGTTCGGAGTCGCCTCCATCGCGCTGTACTGCTACCTCGGCGAGAAGGTCCCCTGGCTGGGCGTCCACCAGGTCTGGCCGCTGCTGCCCCTGGCCGGCGCCCAGCTGGCGCGGACCTTCTCACCCCGGGGGCGGTGGTGGAGCCGTGCCCTGGCCACGGCGGGAATCGCGACCACGGTGGTGACCAGCCTGGTTGCCGCCTTCGTACTCGACGAGATCACCCCCCGCCAGGCGAGAGTGGAGTCGCTCCACTTCGTCCAGACCTGCCCCGAGGTGAAGACCCTGGTCCACGAGGGGCTCGCCCTGGAGGGCTCGGCGGCCCCCGTGGTCGCGGTCAGCGGCGAGGCCGCATGGCCCCTGAGCTGGTACTGGCGTTCCCTGCCCGTCCGCTGGGGCACCCCCGAGCCCGGCTCCCGCGTACCCCTGGTGGTGTGCGACCCGGGGACCGAAGCGGACCTGACCCGCCTCCTGGGCCCCGGGTACACCGTCGAGCGCATCCCGCTGCGCGCGTGGTGGCTGATGGAACACTGGCAGCCGGGGACCCTTTCCACTCTCGAGTGGTTCCGCACCGGTGCGGATGTCGACCGATTCACCGCCACCAGGCCCTGGGCGGTAGCCCGCTACGCTCTGACCCGTCTGCCGTGGAGCGCCGTGGGCAGCACCGACGTGGTGGTGTTGCGGAACACCGGCGAGGCCGCCGCCGTGGCCGCCCGGGAGGCGACCGTACCCGGTTCGCTCGCCCGAGCGCTCGGCGCCGTTTCCGCCCGGGTCCTCGGCGAGGGCTGGCTGTCCGAGCCCCGTGGCGTCGCCGTGGCGGACGGGTCCATCGCGGTCGCCGACGCCGGCCTGTCCGTGGTCCGTCTCCTCGACCGTGAGGGTCGCCTGGCCGAGCCCCTCGACCTCCGCCTGCAGCAGCCCGAGGCGGTGGCCTGGGCCGGGGACGGCTCGCTGGTGGTGGCCGACACCTGGAACCACCGGGTGGTGCTCGAGGACCTGGTCGAGGGCAGCGGCACGGTGCTCGCCGATCCAGAGGGACGCTGGTACGGACCCCGCGCCCTGGCGGTCTCGCCGGACGGTCGACTGGCGGTGGCCGACACCGGGAACCGGCGCGTGGTGCTGTTCGGGCCTGCTCTGGAAACCCCGCAGGTCCTCGACGCCGCAAGCGCCGGAGGTCTCCTCGAGCCGGGCGGCCTGGCCTTCCTCGACCACCGGCACCTGCTGGCGTGCGACACCGGCAACCGCCGCCTGGTGGTGCTCACCGTGGACGGGTCCGTGACCGCGGAGGTTCCCCTTCCCGACGCGTGGTCCAACTACTACTCGCGGCCACAGGCCGCGGCGCTGTCGAGCCGGGAGTGGCTGGTCAGCGACACGCCGGCGGGATCGCTGTGGCTGGTTCGGGACGGCGTCCCCGAGAGGCTCGACCTGCAGGACTCGGGGATCCAGCCCACCGGCCTCGCCTGGGACGCGGACTCGCGTACCCTGGTGGTGGCCGACCTGACAGGGGCGGTCTGGGTCTTCGACCTCGAGGGGGAAAAGGGGGCGCCGTGAGCACGAGCCAGCCCGAGCTGAGCGTGGTCGTCCCGGCCTACAACGAGGAGGCCAGCATCGTCGCCCTCTACGAGCGGCTGGTGGCCTGTCTGACCCCGGTGGTGGCTGGCCTGGAGATCCTGTTCGTCGACGACGGCTCGGTCGACGCCACCTGGGCTCGGATCGCGGAGCTCGCCGCGCGCGACCCGCGCGTGCGCGGCCTCCGCTTCGCCCGCAACTTCGGCCACCAGGCGGCGCTCACTGCGGGCGTGGACGCCGTCCGCGGAAGGGCGGTGGCCATCATCGACGCCGACCTCCAGGACCCGCCCGAGGTCATCGTCGAGATGGTGGAGCGCTGGCGGGAGGGCTACGAGGTGGTCTACGGCCAGCGCCAGGAGCGGGAGGGGGAGACCGCGTTCAAGCGAGCGACCGCGGCGCTGTTCTACCGGCTTCTGCGCAGGATCACCAGCGTCGACATCCCGGTCGACACCGGCGACTTCCGTCTGATGGGGCCGCGGGCGGTGGCGGCGTTCCGCGCCCTGCCCGAGCGCAACCGGTTCATCCGCGGTCTGGTCAGCTGGATCGGCTTTCCGCAGGTGGCGGTGCGCTACCGCCGGCACGCACGCCACGCCGGCGAGACCAAGTACCCGCTCAAGAAGATGTTGCGGTTCGCCCTCGACGGCATCACCTCGTTCTCGTTCCTGCCGCTGCGGCTCGCTACCTGGCTCGGCTTCGCCGTCTCCCTCCTCGCCTTCCTCTACATTGCCGTCGTCGTGCTGCTCAAGCTCCTCCACGTCAGCTGGCTGGGCTACACGTCCATCATGGCCTCGATCCTCTTCATCGGCGGGGTGCAGCTGATCATGATCGGCATCCTCGGCGAGTACCTGGCACGGGTCTTCGACGAGGTCAAGCGTCGCCCCCTCTACCTGGTCGGGGAGTCGACCGACGGCGAGACGGGCGTCACCCCGCCGCCGCGGCCGGGGTCGTGAGAGAGCTTTCAGCTTTCAGCTGTCAGCTCTCAGCTCCCCCACCCACCCTGCAGACGCGCGACTGCTGCGATTCCGGAGCAGGGGCACTTCGTCAGGGGCGGTAGCGGTAGACAACCAGCTCCACCCGGGCGAGGGGGACCCGCACGGTGTACGCCACCTCCCCCACCCCCACCGCGTCGTGGACCTCGAGCACCAGGGCATCCCCTTCCACCGCCGTGAGAGTCCCGGTGCGCACCTCGCGGCCGACGATCCGGACCTCCACCTGTCGGCCGACGGCGTCCGCGAGGCGATCGCGCTCCGACGGACGGACGCGGACCGTCCGCTCGGCCGAGCGGAGACGGTGGAGGCGGGCGTCCAGTGTGGTGGCGTCGAGGAGGAAGCGGCCCGCCAGGCGCTGCGCCTCGAGCAGCCGCCGCTCGGACTCCTCGAACCGCCCTTCGGACTCGTCCAGCGCCGACAGCCGGACCATCTCGTCCACGATCGACTGCGCCGCGGCGCGGACCTCGGCCCTGGTCGGGTCGACGCGGGCAGCTTCCTCCAGCAGGTCGAGGGCCCCCTCGAGGTCGCCGCGCTGCGTGGCCAGCTGGGCCTGGGTCGTGGCCTCGACCAGTCGGTGCAGGTCGCGTTGCAGCGGCTCGAAGATCGTGGACGCGGGCGTCGCTCGCGGAAGGGGGGTGGTTCTCGCCGGGGCTGGCGACGGCTGCGCCGAGGCCACGAGCGGCTGCGGGGGAACGGAAGGCCGGCGGGCCATCATGAGCACGCCCACCGCGACGGCCGCGAGGAGGGCCACAGCCCCCGCCACCAGGACCACCGGCCGCCCTCGCCGACGCGGGTGGTCGGAATGGCCTCCGGGCCGCGCCGCCGAACCGGTTCGGTACCCCGGCGCCGTGGCCCGCCCCGGGTCCATGTCGGGCGGCTCCGCCCGGCGCTCCGGGGCTCGGACCTCGGCCGCTCGAGTGAGCGTTCGCTCGACGTGCTCGAGCTCTCGCCCGAACACCGGGAGGCCGAGACGGTGGAGCCGCCGGGCCCACGACCCCAGTGGCAGGGCCAGCTCGCGCACGGCCAGCGGTTCGCCGCGGGGGCCTTGCCCGACCCTCAAGTCACGCAGCAGCGCGTCGAGGGTGGGCTCGAGCTCGGCCAGCTCGGGGTGTCGCGCGACCAGGACACCAACCTTGCGCTTCAGGTCGGCGAGCCGGGCCACAACCGCTCGGAGGTCCTCCCGGACGTCCGGGGACTCGGGCTCGGCCGCCGGCTCCGCGGGCCGGTCGTGGCGGGGAGCGTCCGGCTCGCTCGTGTCCCGGCTGGGCGCCAGGGCGATCACGGTGAACGGCCTGAAACAGCTCCGGCAGCGGATCATGGTGCCGGCCGCGGTGTCGGGCAGGGCCTCGTGCTCCCGGCCACAGTGCGGGCAGGTGGTGTCGAACGGCATGGTCGC
>Ga0068714_10000894_pt1 | contig 49115 bp, 51 predicted proteins | sample MTBNYHSulfiMetaG_FD_62988 | JGI IMG/M metagenome (GOLD analysis project Ga0068714, IMG submission 62988) | Enrichment culture microbial communities from rom New York Harbor, USA that are MTBE-degrading - MTBE-NYH (New York Harbor Sulfidogenic)... | ecosystem: Environmental > Aquatic > Marine >... | reverse complement strand
GCGGCATCGTGAATGAAGAAGCGCTCTATGATGCGATTCAAACCGGTAACCTTGCCGGCGCTGCTGTAGATGTCTTCACCGAGGAGCCGGCCAGGGATAATATACTGCTTAGGAGCGACAGGGTAATTACCACCCCCCACCTGGCGGCCTCGGCTATCGAGGCCGAGAAAAGTGCCAGTATCGATATTGCCGAACAGGTGGCAACTATTCTAAGCGGTCATCCAGCCCGCTCTCCCGTAAACGCCCCTGTTATCTCCAGCGAGGCCATGTCTATACTCGGACCGTACCTCCAGGTAGGACTAACTGTCGGCAGGATAGCTGTCCAGTTGATTGAAGGCCCCCTTAAATCTTTAACCATCCGTTATCAGGGAGATATTGCCACGGAGGATACCTATCCTATCAAGGTCGCCATTTTGACTGGCCTTCTGGAAGCGCTAACCGAGGAGCGGGTTAACATGGTAAACGCGGATATCATTGCCAGTAGCAGGGGCCTTCGAGTAAGTGAAGAGAAGGACCCCACCTGCGAGAACTATGCCAACCTGGTTACCATTGAATTGGAGACGAAATCTGGAAGTACTTTGGTTGCAGGTTCGTCGCTGAGAGGAAGGACCCACCTGGTTAGGGTTAATAATTACTGGCTGGAAATAGAACCTACCGGGGCCTATATGCTCTTCACTGAACACGAAGACCGGCCGGGAATGATAGGTGCGATGGGCACTATCGTTGGCGATGCCGATGTTAACATTAGCCAGATGCAGGTAAGCCGGGGTATAAGGCGTGGTGGGGAGGCCATGATGGCTCTTTGCCTGGATGACCCGGTTCCAGCCGAATGTTATCAGAAGATCTTGTCAATACCACATCTTTACCGCGCGCTCATAGTAAAACTTTCCGGATAGCTGCGGCAAAGGAGGTTGATTATGTATTATTCCCAGCGGATATCCCGGGCAACAAATTTCGATGAAATAAGGCACTTCACCCTGGACAAAAATACTCCTCCGGCACTAATTGTAGAACCGGGTGAAACCTTCGTTGCTGAGACCGAGGATTGCTTTCGGGGTGCTTTAAGGGATAGACCGGAAAGGCGTTATCCAAGTGACATGATGCCCTATTCTGGCAGAGTGCCGGCATGTCTTAATCCCCTCTGTGGGCCTATCTATGTTAAGGGCACAGAGCCCGGTGATGTACTTGTGGTCACCATAGAGAAGATAGGCAGTCTTCTGAATGGAGTAACATGTACCGTACCCGATGCGCACCATTTTGCCGGCCTGCGTGGCTGGGAGGAGTGCGATGAGATGTGCACAACTATAATCGAACACGATAATGGCAAGGCTACATGGCGCTATGGGGAGCATACTTATAACTGGGAACTAAAGCCATTTCTAGGCACATTCGCCACTGCACCCGAATGGGAGGTACTTTCCAGTCTGGCGACTAGTTTTGGTTCCCATCCCGCTGGTGGAGGCAATCTGGACTGCCGCGATATAAGGGCAGGGACCAAGGTTTTTCTCCAATCATTTAACGAGGGTGGCCTGCTCTATTTCGGCGATATGCACGCCTCCCAGGGCGATGGCGAAGTGACCGGAATCGCCGACGAAGTCGCTGGTGAAGTAACGCTTAAGTGCGAGGTTATCAAGAATAAGAGACTGAATAATGTCCGCCTGGAGACAGTAGATTCATTGATATCTATCTATTGCTACCGCCCGATAGAAGAAGCAATCAAACAGGCGCTTAAGGACCTTGTTCTGTGGATCGAGGAAGAGTACGGTATGAGTAGGCGAGAGGCCTACATGTTTTCCAGCATATGTCCTGATTTCCGGATCAATATATATCAGGTCTGTAGCGGCCTTGGGCGGCTGATGACGACGGTCGGTTGCGAATTTCCTAAAAAAATGCTTCCCGTTTAGGGAGGAAAACGAAAATGGTAGAGGTTCTACGAAACAAGAATATGGCCACCCGCTTCCAGATACTGGTCGAGATAGCGGCGATGCAGCCCAATATCCAGCAGCGCCATATTGCAAAAAAGCTGAATATTACCCCTCAGGCTGTATCCGACTATATTAAGCAGATGCTGAATGACGGCCTTCTCACGTCCGAGGGGCGTTCCCGCTACCGGGTAAGCACTCATGGCGTAAACTGGGTGATAAAGGTGCTGCGCGATCTGCGTGCCTACGGCTCGTTTGCACGGCGCGCGGTTACCAGCAGTTCGGTATGCGCAGCGTTAGCTGATACCGATCTGAGCGAAGGCGAGATAGTGGGCCTTGAGATGAAAAACGGCCTGCTGGTTGCCACCAGAAACACGGAACGGGGTGCCAGGGGAAGAATACTTGCTGATGTGAGGAAGGGTGAGGATGCCGGCATCACCGATATCGAAGGGATTGTCCCCGTAGCCGTGGGCCGGGTAACCATACTCAGCATGCCCGGAATCCAGCATGGCGGGTCGAGGAGCATTGATGTCAAGTTACTTAATAAACAGCTCAAAGATAGGGATTTCGTGGGCGCGCTTGGTATAGAGGCTCAGGTTGCGCTTAAAAAGGCTGGGGCTGATTTTAATATCTATGGTGCTTCCGAATCCGCCGTGGAGTCTGCCCGCAGTGGGCTTAACCCTTTGATCTTATGTGTCGAAGACGAGGTATCCCGCCTGGTCGGTAAGCTTGAAGAAGAAAGTATAGAATACGAGCTTATAAATATTAAGATATAGACTGATAACCAGTATATCCAATATTCGATTTACTTCGATTCTCTGTAAGATTTCCATAGTACTATATCCGAAGCCATTTACTGTATTGTTAAATCAAGTATAGTAGATTATAATAAATTATATTTTAATATTACTAGGGAGGTACAATTGAATACTAGCAGTGAAAAAACGTTTGGCTTGGGCAGGGGTTACGTCCAGGTCTACACCGGTAACGGTAAGGGGAAGACCACCGCTGCCCTTGGGCTTGCCATAAGGGCAGCCGGGCGCGGTTTGAAGACATATATCGGTCAATTCATGAAGGGGCAGTTCTACGGCGAACTGAAAGCGCTGGAAAAGCTCCAGCCACTTATAAAGGTAGAGCAGTACGGTAAGGATGCCTTTGTCCATGTCCAGAATCCACCCAAAAATGCCGATAGAAGATTGGCGGAAATCGCCCTTTCGCGTGCTAAGGATGCGATGTGCTCCATGGAGTACGATATCGTCATTTTCGACGAGATCATTACCAGCCACTTTTTCCACCTTGTATCGCTCGAAGCTATGCTGGGGTTGTTAAGCTCAAAGCCTGATGGAGTAGAGGTTGTCTTTACCGGCCGCTACGCACCAAAAAAATTGATCGATGTCGCGGACCTGGTTACCGAGATGAGGCAGATTAAGCACTACCTCTCTGGTGGCATTACTGCCCGGGAGGGTATCGAGCGCTGAAAACCGGTATTCATCCGGTACTTTGAGTAATCCTGTTTGGAGAGCTAAAATGACATCAAAAGTGAGCGCAACTCGATAAATACTGTGCAGTTTAAATCCGTCTGATTTTTTAATGAAAGATTAGTTCGCCCCACCATTGCACTCTTGCGGATCCCTACACTTAAGGGGTATGGGAATGCCACACATCATCAAGTATACCTCGTCGGCATATTCTGCAAGGAGCTGGTTTGCCCGGCCAAGGACATCGCGATAGAAGCGACTCAGCTTGTTTTCGGGCACTATCCCCAGGCCCACCTCGTTGCTTACGATAATAAACCGGGCCTGGCTGTTTCGCATACAATTTATAAGCTCCGTTATCTCGGCGGTGACCTTCGCCTCGATAAGCTCCTCATCAAGCATATCGCCTTCCCGGTAGTTCTCCGTGATGACATTGTTAACGAGGAGGGTGATACAGTCGATAAGTACCACACCACTCCCGGCAATTTCCCGGCTGATGCGGCCGGCAAGGCCACTTGTAGCCTCGAGGGTCTGCCAGGAAGCGGGGCGCGAACCGCGGTGCTTTTCGATGCGCCGGCGCATCTCCTCGTCGCCGGCCTCTGCCGTGGCCACGAAGAGCACCGCCTCGTTCAACTGTTCGGCAAGCTCCTGGGCGAAACGGCTCTTGCCACCGCGGGCGCCGCCCACGATAAGGATTGTTTTTTTCAAAGCCTTTACCCCTTCCATGCTGAAGTCTACCCGAAACCCGGCCACCGGTTGTAAACAAGCAATAAGACCATGATGAGTGCCGATACCTCGGCGACCTCGTTTATCGCCCCGTAGGTATCACCGGTAAGCCCGGAGAGCTTTCTTTTAAGATACGCTGCCATCGCCAGGATAACGAGCCAGGTGCCGATCATTACCAGGGGACCCGCAAGGTAGAAAAGCGGTACCCCGGCCCAGCCGGAAAAGCCGATTGCCGCCCCCGTGGTTATCGCCGTAGCTGCGGCGAAACGCCCCCTGCCGAGCCCCTCTTTCATGATCTTACCCGTGCCGGAGGGACGCGCGTAGGGGTAGGTGAATATGGCGTATACCATCGTCCAGCGGCTCACTACCGGCATGACGAGGAGCGCCGCCATCATAGCGCCGTGCGGAAGGCTATAGAGGGCGCCGTATTTTACGAGCAGCAGTGCAGCGATTCCGATAATCGCAAAAGCCCCCGAGCGGCTGTCCTGCATTACCCGCAGCCGTGCCTTCGTGTCCTTCTGTCCGCCGATGCCGTCGCAGGTATCGGCAAACCCTTCGAGGTGCACGCCCCCGCTTAAAACTATGCCCAGTACGACAAGGATGCCGCTAACCACTCCCCGGGGCAGTATGTGAATGAGTAACCAGTATGCTCCGACCAGGATGAGCCCGATAATGATCCCGACCACCGGGAAAAAGGCGGTTGTGCGTGACAGATCCTCGACCCCACCCGTAAAGCGGCGGGGAACCCTGAGGGTAGTGAGAAACCTCAGCGCGGCAATGAAGCTCACGCTTTATCCTCGCTCTTTGCCGATACGCCGGCATCGGCGAAGGTAGCCATCTCGGAAAGGACCCTGGCCGCCGTCTCGGCCATGAAAATGCCCAGGGCGGCGCCGGTGCCCTCGCCCAGGCGCATGCCCAGGTCCAGGAGGGGTTTCAGGCCCAGGTGATCGAGAACGAGCCTGTGTCCCGGTTCGGCGGAGACGTGGGCTGCAATAAGATAATCCTTGACCTGTGGAGCTAATGCTGCGGCAATAAGTGCAGCTGCACCAGAGATAAATCCATCTATTACTACCGGGATACGATTTGCAGCAGCCCCAAGGATTACGCCGGTAATTCCACCTATTTCGAACCCGCCGACCTTGGCCAGCACCTCCAGGGGCTTCCCGCTATCCGGTTTGTTTAACTTTATGGCCTTTTCTATTACCGCTACCTTATGATCAAGCTGTCCATCGGGAATTCCTGTTCCCTTTCCGGTCACCTTGGGTACCGCATTCCTGGTCATAACGGCACATATGGCGCTACTCGAGGTGGTGTTACCGATACCCATATCGCCTGTTCCGATGATATCTAGACCTTTCCCAACCTCATTGGTGACTACCTCTATACCTACTTCTAGTGATCTCCTTGCTGCCTCCTCAGTCATAGCTGGGCCTAAAACCATATTGCTGGTACCTGGTGCAACTTTTCTTGAAAGTAGACGGGGGTTCGATCTCATTTTTGCGGCCACTCCCATGTCTACGATCACCAGCCGGGCGCTTATCTGTCTGGCGATAACGTTAACCCCGGCACCGCCATTGAGAAAATTGTAGACCATCTGTGGCGTAACGTCCTGGGGATAGGCGCTGACTCCTTCAGCGACAACGCCGTGGTCGGCCGCCATGGTGATGATTGCTTTATGCTTGACACGGGGCAGGCTTAGGCCTTGGATACCGGCAAGCTGTGTCGCCAGGTCTTCGAGTCGGCCAAGACTACCCCGGGGTTTGGTAAGGGTGTCCTGACGTAACCGTGCTTCAGACATTGCCAGCCTATCTAGAGGTGCGATCTTTTCTAACGTCTCTGTTAACTGATCTTTCATGGTGACTTCTCTATCGCTACAAACATATTTCAATACTCAATGCCTTTTCTTAGCTTGACCCCTTTTTTGTAATAGTGCTTTATCGCAGTCATTTCGGTAACAAGGTCTGCCCGCTCTATCAATTGCGGGGGCGCTTTATGACCGGTCATAATGAGCTCCACGCTATCCGGCCTTGTATCGATGAGGTGGATTATCTGTTCGGTGGTTACCAGTTCCCGTGCCAGGGCGGTAAAAATCTCATCCAGAACAACCACATCATATTCTCCGCTTGTGAGCTTTTCCTCAGCTAATAAGAGGGTCTTTTCTGTCACCGGAAGAAGATCTTCGTTGCTTTGCCGGAAGCAGTTTCCCTTGTTGAGCTGTATGATTTCGAAGCAGTCGTATTTCTCGGTAAACAGGTGTTCACCCGATAGTTCTCCCTTGAGAAACTGGATAAAGGTTACCCGCATCCCCCGGCCTGCGGCCCTAAGGGCCTGTCCCAGGGCAGCGGTGGTCTTACCCTTGCCATTCCCTATATAAAGCTGGACATAGCCCTTTTTTAGGCACCGCCTTTCCATCTTCATAGCCTCTCGCTCCAGCCGCAGACACGGCAGTGCCTGCCCTGAAGTGTTATTCCCGTACCGCAGCCGGGACATATCGCCTCCCCCGGGCGTGGTGCGGGGACTTCGCCGAATATCCGAAAATAGGTCTTGTAGTAAAAGAGGTGATCCTTGCTTAAAAATCCTATGGGAAGTCTCTTCTTCGCCTCCTCCATTTCCTCGTCGCCGATCATGTCCCCGATTATATCGTGAAGCCTGGTGAAGCCAGAACCTATCTCGATGGGCCTCTTGGTCTGCCAGACAATTTCGCCCGGTAGCAGCGACGAAAAGGCTTGCCGGAGTATCCACTTCCCCACCATCTGCCCATCGTGTTTCCTCACCTTGAGTTCTGGCCTGATGGAAAGCGCAAATTCAACGAGCTCTTTATCCAGAAAGGGCTGCTTAATTTCGATTCCCATATGTTTACCCAGACGATTGGATGAAAACTGCATCTGCCGGGAAAGCCGGGGTAGATATTCTTCAAGGTCCACGCCAAACATATAGCTATATCCGGCAAATAGCTCATCGGCGCCGTCACCTGTTATTATACTCTGTATACCCTTATCCCTTGCCAATAGAAGCCCCATATATATTGCCAGATCGTTAGGTAGTGCAGGATCGAAGCTCTCCAGAATGAGTATTACGTCGGGTATAGCTTCGATTGCTTCCTGTACAGAGACTTCTCCTGTATATAAATTGAGGCCAAGCTTGCCAGCTAGCATCTGAGCGTATTTCAGGTCTTCCCCATATCCGTTAAGCCTCATATTGACCCCGCTGGAAGCGGAGGAAAGAAGAGCCAGTATGCTCGTATCAAGACCTCCAGAAAAAAGGATGGCTTCTCCGGGGTTTTTTTCAACGGAACGGTGAAGGTGTTGCCTTAACTCTTCGAGCATATCTTCCATGAAAGCTGCCCCCAGCGATTTATCACTAATAATAACCAGCCAACCTCATGCCCTGCAAGTCTGAAAAAATCAAGGAATTAAAGCAGACTTTTTAAAGGAAAACTGGACTTGTATTTGCTTTTGGTTGTATTATATCGTAAAGAAAGTATTTATGCCAAGCACATGAAAATTACAAAGTATTATGCATCTTTCTTGGTTGACTTTTGAAGTAAGGAGCAATTTGTCGGTGAAGAAGAAATTTTCCTACCTTTTGGCTACCATTTTCTTCCTTGTGTTGGTTATTGGTTGCACCCCTGATTCTGTGGAGACGGAATCTCAAGGTGGAGTAACTGACCAGGCGGGCCGGAAGGTCGAGCTCGACGACGTACCGCAGCGTATCATATCGCTCGCACCCAGCAATACCGAAATACTATTTGCTCTCGGGCTGAGTGATCGGATTGTCGGCGTAACCGAGTACTGCGATTACCCCGAAGAGGCAAAGGAAAAAGAGACAATAGGCGGCTACAACACGGTCGATCTTGAAAAGGTTGTGGCACTTTCCCCCGACCTAATACTGGCGACCAGTATCCATGAATCTGAGGCCCTGCCGGCGCTGGAAAACAGGGGGCTTAACGTTTTTGTCCTCAACCCGACCACCATGGATGAGGTGCTCGATGCGATATGGCTGGTCGGCGAGATTACTGGCGCGACTGAAGAAGCGGAGAGCCTGGTAGCTGACATGGGAGCGCGTATATCGGAAGTTACAGAGAAGACAGAGGATCTAGCGCAGGAAGACAGGCCGCGTGTATTTGTTATCACCTGGCACGACCCCTTGATGACGCCTGGCCAGGATACCCGCCATGGTGAGTTGATTCGACTTGCGGGCGGGCAGAATATCGGGCAGGATTTGAGCGGCTATGCCGATGTCAGTCTGGAAGCTGTTATTAAGGCCAATCCGGAGGTTATGATCGCCGGAATCGGCATGGGTAGTGGGGAGGATTTACCTGCTCAGTTCATGAGAACGGAGCCAAGACTGGAGAGCACCGATGCCCGAATCAATGACAGGCTTTACGAGATGGATGTAGACCTGGCCGGTCGTCCCGGTCCGCGCATCGTCGATGCCCTGGAGAAATTCGCCCGTTTCATTCATCCTGAGCTTTTCCCCGCGACTTAAAAAAGCCAGGATTAAACCAATGCTGAAAAGTCATATCCAGGAGATCGGTTCTGGAGGTTTAAATTGTCTTCTTATCAGGCCGGGCATTCCTCCGGTCAGTATCCTGTTATCGGGCTTCCCCAGCGGCGCCGAAGGATATATGCCATCATCGGGCTCGTGGCGGCACTGGGTGGGGTGATCGTGTTCGCTACCGCGCTCGGTAGCGTCCGGATTCCATTCGCAACCACTACGGGTATTATCCTCGACTGGCTTCCCGGCCTTGACGTCGCTTCCAACTGGCAGGCCACCACCGAGACCATAATCCTATCGATACGGCTACCCAGGGTGTTTTTGGCCGGTATCGTGGGCGCCGCTCTCTCCATCGCCGGTGCTACCTATCAGGGGCTTTTCCGTAATCCTCTCGCTGACCCTTATCTTATAGGCGTAACGCAGGGGGCTGCACTGGGAGCTGTCATTGGCTTCACACTGCCCTTCCAGTGGGAAGGAGCGGGTTTCGGCCTTATCCCTCTGCTTGCGTTTACCGGCGCGCTTGCCACGGTTTTTATCGTTTATAACTTGGCTCGAGTGGGGAAAACTATCCCGGTGACCACCCTCATCCTTGCCGGGGTTGCTCTGGGAGCGCTATGCTCTTCCGTCGTATCTTATCTAATTATCACCAGTGGTGAAAAAATGCATGGCATAGTGTTCTGGCTGATGGGGAGTTTTTCGCTGAGCGAGTGGTCGGAGGTGAGGGTCGTCTTGCCCTATATTATAACCGGGGTGGTGATAATACTGCTATATGCCCGTTCTCTTAACGTGATGCAGCTTGACGAGGAGCAGGCCCAGCAGCTGGGAGTGGATGTGGAGAAGGTAAAGCGGATCATGCTCGGGGCGGCGACCCTTATAACTGCTGCTGCCGTTTCCTTCGTCGGCACTATCGGATTCGTTGGGATTATCATGCCTCATATCGTACGCCTTATCTGGGGGCCTGACTACCGTTTTCTTCTGCCCCTCTCCCTATTGAGCGGGGGGATTTTCCTTATTCTGGCTGATCTTGTGGCCCGTACCGCGCTTGCTCCCATGGAGATACCGGTCGGCGTGATCACCGCCATATGCGGTGCCCCCTTTTTCCTATACATATTGCGACGTAAAAGAAGAGAGGTTTTTTTCTAAAGGAATACCATGATTGAACTTGAGCTCAAAGGAATTAGCCTGGCCTACGGCCATAAACTGGTGGTAAAAGACCTTTCTTTCCGAGTAGAACCGGGAGAAGTTGTGGGCCTAATCGGGCCTAATGGCTCGGGCAAATCAACCGTTATCAGGGGCTTGAGTCGGGTAATTTTACCTGCGTCGGGGCAGATATATTTAGGGGGAAGAGATATTCTCGAAATATCACGTCCAGAATTGGCGCGCCTGCTCGGTGTGGTGCCACAGATAGCCATACTACCGGGCACCTTCACAGCCTTTGAGATAGTACTTATGGGGAGAAACCCCCATCTGGGTTTCCTTCGTCACGAGAGCGCTCACGATATCGAAATTGCCTGGAACGCTATGGAGATGACCAGAACCGAGTCCTTTGCCAGACGAAGGGTAAACGAACTTTCCGGAGGAGAAATACAGCGTGTAGTTATTGCCCGGGTACTTGCACAGGAACCCAAATCGGTTCTCCTCGATGAGCCCACAGCAAGCCTTGATATAAGCCATCAAGTGGATATACTGGATCTGATCAAAGGCCTCTGTCATGAAATCAGTCTTACCGTGGTGATTGTTCTGCACGATCTCAATTTGGCCACCCAGTACTGCGATCGTCTTATATTGATGAAGGAGGGGCGCTTACATGCCCAGGGAACGCCTGAAGAGGTTATCAATGCTCATAATATTGAAGAGGTCTATGGTGCCTTTGACTGCGTTTATCCCCATCCAGATAGCGGCATTCCGGTGGTACTCCCAAAGGCAGGCGGCAGCCTGAAGCGAGGTCGAAAAAGCCGACCGATCGATGCGGAGGCGGGATAAAATGGCGGCTCTATTAATGCTGGTGACTGCCTTTTTAATCGATTTCCTGGCGGGTGAACCTCCGAGAGCGATACATCCGGTAGTGGGTATGGGGAAAATGATTTCATCCTTGGTACAAAGAAGCGAAGGCTATTCTCAGAGAATAAGGTTTGCCTTGGGGGTGGGTATTACCACACTTACAGTGACCTGCTTTGCCTTGCCAGCATACTATTTACTTTCCTATTTATACGGTGTCAACACGGTTGCCTATGTGGTTGTGGGCGCGTTGCTTCTCAGTTCAACCTTTTCCTTGCGGGAGCTGAGTAAGGCAGCCTTGAAGGTGAAGGCACTTCTCGAGACGGGAAAAATAGATGGAGCCCGTTCTGCCTTACGGGCTCTGGTTAGCCGTGACACCTCCAACCTGACAGGACGACACCTTGTCTCGGCAGCGGTGGAATCAACTGCTGAGAGTGCGTGTGACAGCTTCGTAGCGCCACTCTTTTTCTTTCTCATCTTAGGAGTACCAGGGGCGCTGGCCTATCGCTGTGTAAGCACCCTGGATAGCATGATTGGATATCACGGGGAATATGAGTATCTGGGAAAGTTTCCCAGCCGCCTTGACGATGTCCTTAATTACATACCGGCAAGAATCACTGCGCTGTTGATCTCCCTTTCTGCGCTTCTATCAGGCCGGAACGGACGTCTTTCTTGGCAAATAGCACTCAGAGACCATAGGCGGACGGAAAGCCCCAACGCGGGTTGGCCAATGGCAGCCGCTGCCGGTGCGCTAAACATACAGCTTGAGAAGATAGGTTACTACCGTTTAGGAAACAATGGTCGACCCCTGTTTCCGGCTGTAATAGGAAAGGCGGTCGGGCTTCTAATGGTAGCGTCAGTTATATGGATGCTGGTATGCTACGGTATCGAGGTGGTTTACCTTGTTTATTAAACCAAGGCCCGAGATAGAAAGACTTGATCATTGCCCTCACGGTGGCCTGGACCTTACTGAGCTTAAGGCTTTTGGGCTTAATCCTGATCGAGTAATTGATTTTAGCGTTAGCTCCAATCCCTATTCTTGCCCCCCGGGCGTGAGGAAAATTCTTTCTTCTGTGGCTATCGATCGATATCCAGATTCAGAGGCAGCTGAGTTCAAGAAGGCCATTGCCCATCATCTGGACGTAGAAACCGACAATATCCTTGCCGGTAGTGGCGCTATGGAGATTATTCGCCTGATAGCGCTTACATACTTTGGTCACGGAGATACCGTGGTTTGTTTTAAGCCTACCTTCGGTGAGTATGAAGTTGCCTGCCGGATTTCCGGGGCAGATGTTATCGAGAAGTGGGCTAGAGAAGAGGATCGCTTTTCTTTTAATACGGTAGAAATGGAAACCAGTATCAGACAATATATCCCGAAGGGGGTCTTTCTTTGTAATCCAGCTAATCCCTCCGGTCAGTACCTGAAGCGATGGGAAGTTGAGCAAATAATTGATGCTACTCGGGAGGGGCTGGTCATTCTGGACGAGTCCTATACTGCGTTTACTGAAAGTAGATGGTCATCCTCTGATCTGATTGCCAGGAATAATGTTGTCATTGTTCGTTCAATGACTAAAGACTATGCCCTTGCTGGACTCAGGATTGGCTATGCCTTGGCAAACAGGGAAGTTATAGCATATTTGAAGAGATCCTGTCCGCCGTGGAATGTTAACACAGTGGCCCAGCAGGCTGGCCTAGTTGCCATAAAGGAAAGCTCCTATCTAAGGCAGTGCGAGCTTAGAATAAAATCAGCAAAAAAATTTCTTATGGCTGAATTAGACCGCCTCGGTTTTAACGTTCTCCCATCGAGTACGAACTTCTTTCTGGTCAAGGTTGGCGATGCCCGTAGCTTCCGGTCTTCACTGCTGCGTTACGGTATTATTGTTCGCGATTGCACCTCCTTTGGGCTACCACAGTACATACGCATTGCTACCTTGAAAATGGACCAGTGTAGGAGGCTGATCGCAGTTATTGAAGAGCTCAGGGCAACAGGAAGAATGTTGCTTTAGATTCAAATGATCCCTTGTCCTATGGAGGATAAAAAATAAGTTGGAGGTCGGCATGAAAGCTGCATTTACCTCTTGGAGTGGTGGCAAGGACTGTTGTCTTGCCTGCTACCGGGCGCTATCCAGCGGACTAGATGTAAGGTATCTGATAAACATGGTAGGTGAAAGTGGCAAACGTTCTTATAGCCATGGACTATCCTCGAGCATCCTTGAAGCACAGGCACAGGCTATTGGTATTTCCCTGATCCAGCAACGCACTGGGCGGGATAACTATGAAGAGAGTTTTAAAGGGCTACTCTCGTCACTAAAGAAGGAAGGGGTTGGCGATGGGGTTTTCGGTGATATCGATCTCGATGTACATAGAGAGTGGGTGGAAAGAGTCTGTACAGATGCAGCGATAACGCCGCATCTGCCACTTTGGGGACAAAAACAGGAGAAGATACTTGAAGAATTCATTGACCTTGGCTTTATCGCTATCGTAGTTGCTGCAAGGGCGGAACTCTTCGGGCGGGAGTGGCTGGGATGTAAAGTTGATCGGGAGTTCATCAGAGAGCTCAAAAACCTCAGTAAGAGTAAAAAGATCACTCCATGTGGTGAAGCCGGAGAATATCATACCCTGGTAATCGATGGCCCCATCTTCAAAAAGCGGCTCGAGGTAGTACGTTCGAGAAGGATACTGCGAGACAGTCGCTGGTTCCTTTCCATCTCGGCAGCAGTACCCCGGGATAAGCGTAGCTGATGCCGCTCTTTTGCGGGATAGAATATCTGTAAAACCGTGAACAGGCGTGCTATGTTTTGGGCACGTCAATCTACATTGACATAGCCGAAGAGATTAGATGGTTTGGGCTCGATTTTTACAGAATTTTCTCTAAGTTCTTCGCATTCTACAACAGCGATAAAAGGAGTTCTATTACGGTGGTCAAACTCGAAGGTGTATCTCAGCGACGGTGAGAAATACTCGTCGTTGATATCCTTCTTTTTATTCTCTGCTAGCCTCATCGCAATGCTCCTTATAGACCGTATTGGTGTTTCAATCTTTATAACGTTGGGAAATCGTTAAAGGTTAGTTCTTTTTTTCCAATATAGCCATTGATGTTACTCTTAGTTGTTACTCCGGCATTACGGATTGCTAAAACTAAACAGAATAAAACACCATACTGCCTTGAAGGAAAAATCTGCATTGGCCTATGGGGATTATCGAGAGAGCAATAACTTTGGTGAGTCAGGCTACGAGGTCCGTGGGGACGTTCTGATATTTCAGTATTATTTGAGGAAAAATCCGTAGAATGATTTTGTGATAGTGACTAATTAAATCTTGCTTCTCTAATCTCGCTTGGTGCCCCCAAGGGAAATCGAATCCCTGTTGCCGGCTTGAAAGGCCGGTGTCCTAGGCCTCTAGACGATGGGGGCACGCTTCTCAAAGTATATCAGAGCGGGTGGTTTCCGGGCAATATTGAAAATCATGTATGTTTAGAATAACGTTATGCATAATTTTTAAATCCATTTTTATCCTTATTCAATTAGATGTCGAATATGTTAATATAAAAACCGATGCGCAAAATATTCGACTCTAATAAGAAACCCGGCGAGAGAAATGACTGGCTGGAGAGGGTGCTTAAGGGAAAGGCACTCCCTATTCTGGGTATCGTTACCGTAGTTGTTATTACCGTTGTTATTATTCGCTATCGTGAGAGCATAATTGAGCTTGGTGCCCTAAGTTACCCCGGAATATTTTTAGGCAGTATGCTCTGGAATGCCACGGTGCTTGTCCCCGTTCCTAGCTTTTGGATTTATTTTGGATTAGGAACAATACCGACCCTGCATTATGCCCTTATTGGATTGGCCGGCGGAAGCGGTGCAGCGATAGGTGAACTTACAAGCTACATGGCCGGTTACAGTGGGCGTGCCATATTGAATCTGGAAAAGCAGAAGACCTATGAGAGGGTGCGGAGGTGGATCAAGAGGTGGGGCTTCTGGGTGATCTTTGGATTCAATATGGTGCCCGTCTTTCCTTTTGATATTTTTGGGTTAGCCGCAGGTGCCCTGCGCTTTCCGTTGTGGCGATTCTATTTGGCTGCTTTGTCAGGAAGAACCTTAGCTTATGGAGCAATAGCCTTTGCTGGTGCCAAGGGATGGATTCCGCCGTTACCTTTTCTTAATCCCCCGCATTAGAGTGCAGCTTATAATCAAGGATGCGAAAGCGATGGCTAGCATGGCCGTGTATCCTGAACCCGGGCTGCGGGCATTAAAGAAATCGATAATCGGTCCGTTTAATCGGGCTAATGCTGAGCCGCCGGCGGTGGCCAAATTGACCAAGCCGATGTATTTCCCGGTATCCTCTCCTGGAACAAGTACTACCGCCAGGGCCCAGTTGCTGCTCATTAGCCCGCCAAAGCCAAGCCCCATTAGAACTGCGGCAATCAGCAAAACCTGATAGCTTTGAAAGAAGAAGAGGAGCACTATGCCGGCAGCGCTTATGAAACCGGAAATAAGGGCAACTGATCTATGCCCCAACCTGTCGGAAAGTCGACCCGCAGGGTATGTTGATCCGAGCATACATCCTCCTGCAATTAAGATGAAATTCCCGGTCATTGCTGCCGGATTTGCGACCCCGGCGACATCTCGGAAAAAATATAGCCCGAATACCTGAAAGGTGGTCAGGGGGATGATGAAGAAGAGGCGGGAGAGAAGGAATCGAACGTAATCGGGATTTGCCTTTGTATCGATTTTAAAGCTTTTTCTTAGTATTGTAGTAAAGGAAAGTTCTTTTCTGTATGGTCTGGCATGTTCTTTTATCCTTAGTACGGTGAAGGTCATGGTGCCCAGGAAAACTGCTCCCAGTATTCCCAAGCTGAGCCATAACCAACGCGTACCTACTATAGGTGTATAGTTTTCCATAATCTGGCCCACTAGCCACACGAAGGTGATCCCGCCTAGTATATCGATCAGGTTTTTTAATCCTGAGGCTAACCCCCTTTTCTCTCTCGGTACCAGATCGGGTATGAGTGCCTGATAGGGACCCAAGGCGGTGTTGGCGCTTGCCTGAAGCACATAATAGACGGCAAATAGTGTTAAAAGGCTCCCTGCCAACCCTATTCCGGGAAGGAAGGAAAGCGTGAGTATACCTCCGATGAGAACAAAAGGCCGTCGCAGCCCCCAATTGAAGCGGGTTTGGTCGCTGGCCAGACCCGCTATCGGCTGTACTGCTATGGCCAGGAGTAGGCCAGTAAAGGTAAGCAGCCCCAAGTATGTTGCCTGCTGCTGTTCGGAGACAAATTCGGCTATTCTGATGGGCAGAATAATGCTGTGAAGGCTACTCCAGAGCGCGGTCATGGCAAAGCCAAAGATGGTAATCTTGAGGTAGTCAAGACTGCGGAAATGCCACTCAGGTGCGACGTCTAGTCTATTTGCACGTTTATTAGCCATGCCTTGATTAAAGCACACCGGCGTAAAAACCACTACTATATTTTAGCCGGAGCAGTGGTTCAGCACCATATCCCGGTATGCGGACATGAGTTTTCTGGTTATGGGGCCGGGTTTCCCCGAGGCAACCGGCCTTCCCTCTATCCAGGTCAGGGGCATCACCTCGATGAGCGAGTTAGTAAAAAAAGCTTCTTGTCCTTCAAATAGCTCATCAGGACCTAAGGCCTCCTCCGCGGTCTTTATTTCAGACGCTGAAGCGATTTCCAGGATCAGATCTCGGGTAATTCCGGGAAGAACGCCACTATTTCTATCTGGTGTTTTGAGGACGTTGTTAATGACGAGAAAAATGTTACTCATGCTCGCTTCAGCGATTAGACCTTGTTCGTTAAGGAAAATGGCCTCATCAGCTCCCATAGCCCGAGCCTGTTGCCTTGAGATCAGGCTCTCAAGGTAATTTGACGTTTTAAGGCTGGTAATCGGTGAACGGCTGTTACGGCGGATGGGAGAAATGACCGCCCGAAATCCTCCTTGATATACTTCTTCGGAATAGGGTTGATAATGTTCTGCTGTAATTAGTACGGTCGGGTGGGTATATTTATTGGATTGACCATACTTCCCTTCACCAGCTGAAATGGTTATGCGAACACGGGCATCTCTAATCCCGTTGGCTTCGACCGTTTTACCGACTGCATCTTCGAGTTCGGCAATGTTGACACTAAGTCCTAGAAATTCAGCAGAGCTTCCCAATCGGTTCAGGTGGCTTTCTAGATGGAAAACCTCACCATTATAAGTCCGCATGGTCTCAAATAATCCAAAACCGTAGAGAAAACCCATGTCTTTCACGGATACTTTGGCACTTTTACTCGGGACCAGAAGCCCGTTAAGATAGAATATTTCATTCATAATTCTAATCCACAGGCCACTTAGGGTCTGAGTACGAAAGGAAATTCTTCAGTATATCATGTCCAGCACCTGTCATAATTGATTCAGGATGGAACTGGACTCCTTCTATTACATATTCCCTGTGCCTCACGCCCATCACCACCCCCTCACCTGTCACAGCCGTCAATTCTAACATGTTCGGTATGGTAGCTTCCTCCAATACCAGTGAGTGATAACGGCCAGCTTCAAATGGCCGGGGTAGACCCCGATATACTGTTCTGCCATCATGATAGACGAAGCAGCTTTTGCCGTGGGTAGGGATAGGAGCGTGAATCACCCGGCCGCCGAAAACATGTCCGATGCACTGGTGCCCCAAGCAAACTCCGAGGATAGGGGTGATTCCGCCAAAGTGGCGGATAACGTCGTTGGATATTCCGGCATCGAGCGGGGTACCGGGTCCAGGGGAGATGACGATATGGGATGGCCCGATGGCCTTAATTTGCTCAAGGTTTACTTTGTCGTTACGGTATACCAGTGACTCCCATCCCAATTCGCCTAGGTACTGGGCCAGGTTATAAACAAATGAATCATAGTTATCGATTACGATGATCATATATACTCCCTTTTAAAAGGTCAGGTGAGGATGTATTCAGAGCATCAATCAGGGCTTTAGCCTTATCCATAGTTTCCTGGTATTCGGCCTCGGGTTCAGAGTCGTAGACTATGGCACCGCCCACCTGAAAATAGGCTTTGCCCCCTTTTATCAGAAAGGTACGAATCACGATGTTAAGGTCTAAGTCGCCATTGAAGCTTAAGTATCCGATATTACCGGTATACACGCTTCTTCTGGTCGGTTCCAGCTCATCGATGATCTCCATCGACCGCACCTTTGGAGCTCCGGTTATAGAACCTCCGGGAAACGTGGCTTTGATAAGGTCGATGGCGTTCTTGTCCTCCCTGAGCTTACCTTCCACCGTGGAGGTGAGGTGAAAGACGGTGGGGAATACCTCCAGAATTACCAGCTCTGTAACCTTTACCGTACCGTATTGGCATACACGACCCAAATCATTTCTCTCTAGATCGACGATCATTATGTTTTCAGCGCGCTCTTTTGAACCCTCTATTAATTCTGTTGCCAGAATTTCGTCATGTTCGGGAGTTTCTCCTCTCGGGCGGGTACCTTTGATTGGCCGTGTTTCTGCGAGGTTGTCCTTAAGACGAAGGAATCTCTCCGGTGATGCACTGACCACAGTGATTTCATCGAAGTTGAGATATGCAGCGAATGGTGCAGGATTGATCCTACGTAGCCTTTGGTAGAGTTCGTACGGTGTTGTTAATAGTTCGGCCTCAAATCTTTGGGAGAGGTTAACCTCAAAGATATCTCCATCAATGATATATTGACGGGCTTTCTCGACAGCCTTAACGTACTCCTCATGGGTAAACCCACCCTTGAGGCGGAGAGGGAAGTTAGAAGCCTTGCTTTTAGTTTTCGTTGCAGTGTCTTTTGCAGTCATGTCGGCTAGCCTGGCCTTTATTTTCTCGATTTGTTTTGCGGCCCTTCTTTCTCTTATCCCGGGCCGCTTTTCGGGAAACCCGGTTGAAACGATATAGGCCTTATCCTTTAGGTTATCAAATGCAAGCACCAGGTCATAGAAACCGAAATAACATTCAGGTAGCTTAAGGTCGTCCATCGCTTTTTCGGGTAATCGTTCAATAAAGTGACAGAGGTCATAGCTGAAATAGCCAACGGCACCGCCGACAAGCGGTACAGGTGAGGGACAACGATCTAGGCGATAAAAATTCAGGAAATCATTGACCATGTCGAAGGGGTTACCGTATATCGTACTGCTTTTACCCTCCTGTATAATGTCAATTTTTGAGCCACGACTGCACAGTAACAGGTAAGGATCCGAGCCGATAAACGAGTATCGTCCCAGTTTGTGCGGGTCCATTCCGCTGTCCAGGAAGAAACTGAACGGCTCGTTTCTGAATAGTTCGAAGGTATCCGGCATCGATGCTTTGAGGGCGATTTCTTCTATTAGCGGAAAACGAGAAGTATTACTCATGGAACGATATGGCCTATTTGGTTCACGGGCTGTTTTCTTGTTTTCTCGGTATGCCTGCATCATACAACAGGGAAAAGTCTTCGTCAATCGATGCCCACTCTCATTCCAGCCTTAAATCACGGTCGTGGCTGTGTTATAATAATGCGTGAGGTAAACAGTTACAGTGATTGAGCGTTTGGAACAAATCGAGCAGCGCTACCGAGAGCTTACGGAACAAATGGCTGCGCCAGAGATAGCCCTGGATGTAAAGCGGTTGCAGGAACTCGCTCGAGAGCGGGCAACATATGAAGAGGCGGTAGCTAAATACCGGGAATATAGGTCGACCTTGGATTCGCTTGAGAAGACTAAAGCAATGCTGGATGAGGACCTTGGTGGTGAAATGGAGGAAATGGTACAGCAGGAAATAGCAAACCTCGAGACGAAGCTAGAGGAGTTGCAGAAAGACCTTAAGCTAGCTCTTCTTCCTCGGGATGCCAACGATAATAGGGATGTCATCATGGAAATAAGGGCTGGGACGGGTGGTGATGAAGCAGCGCTGTTTGTTGCGGAGCTTTTTCGCATGTACAGTCGCTATGCGCAATCAAAGGGATGGGCAATTGACATTGTTGATACCAATGAAAGCGAGCAGGGTGGTTTTAAAGAGATCATATTCGAGGTTAAGGGCATGGGAGCCTTTAGTCGTTTGAAGTATGAACGGGGCGTACACCGTGTACAGCGCGTGCCCACGACCGAATCCGTGGGAAGGATCCATACCTCCACGGTTACAGTCGCAGTTCTGCCTGAAGCAAGTGAAGTGGAGATCTCGATAAACCCCAACGATATAAAGGTGGACTTCTACCGTAGCGGAGGGGCTGGAGGTCAGAATGTGAATAAGGTAGCTACAGCAGTTCGTATCACCCATATCCCTACCGGTATTGTGACCACCTGTCAAGACGAACGTTCGCAGTTACAGAATAGAAACAGAGCGATGGCCGTTCTGCGGGCTCGCCTGTTGGATATGGAGCAGAGGAGACAGGAAGATGAAATAACCGAACAGCGGCGCTCACAGGTAGGTACCGGAGGTCGGGCGGAAAAGATACGCACCTACAATTTCTCGCAAGACCGTGTTTCCGACCACCGTATTGGTTTAACCATTCGTAATCTGCCCCGTGTTATGGAGGGTGATTTGGACAAACTCATTGATAGCTTGGTCAGTTACGATCAGGCTAAGAAGCTTGAAATGCAGGCGGTATGAAGGTAAAAGAGGCGATTAATAAGGCTAAAGAAAAACTGTTAAATAACCGGGTTGAAGATGCTTGGCTGGAGTCGGAGCTTTTACTCAGGCACGCATTGAAAATAGACCGCGTCCGCTTATATCAGGAATTCAACAGAAGCTTAACCGCTAAAGAGGAAGCAGTCTTCTGGCGGATGGTTGATCGCCGCAGTATGGGTGAGCCTTCACCTTATATTACAGGTTCTCGCGAATTCTACGGGCAGAAGTTATACGTAAATCCCAGCGTACTGATACCACGTCCAGAAAGCGAACTACTGGTAGATAGAGCCCTTCACATTGCTCGGGAACATCCAATTGCCAGGGTGGCAGAAATTGGTACCGGGAGCGGTGCTATTGCCATTGCCTTGGCCCTGAATATACCCGGGGTGACGGTATACGCCACCGATATATCTTTACCGGCCCTTGAGGTTGCCCGGCTCAATTGCCGTACTCATGGAGTCACGAACAGGGTGTTTCTGCTTGCCGGTGATATGCTAGACCCCCTACCGGCAACGGTTGATCTCATTGTGGCCAATCTGCCCTATGTACCGGACTCGGAACTGGCACGACTTGGCCTGGCTGACTTCGAGCCGATGGAGGCACTTAATGGTGGTTTGGATGGGCTGGAAAAATTGCGAAAGTTGTGCGGTGAGGTAGGAAGCAGGCTTGCCCCCGGCGGTTTTTTGCTACTGGAAGTGGGAGAAGGTCAGGCGATAAAGGTTACCAAGCTGCTAAGGCAATGTTTCCCCGTCGCGCGATTAGATGTTACTTCGGACTTGGCCGAAATCGATCGAGTAGTCGAGCTATCATTGACCTCTGGTGGGGCGGTTGCTTGACATGGCACCATTGCAACGTGCTAAAATGAGTAAAAGCTAGTGGCTTTTTTCAGTATGATTTTATCCACATAAATAACTATTTCTGCTGGTATTTTTAGCCGACTTTTGTTATTATTCGTAATGTATCATGTCAGTTGGAGCGACAGAAACTCAGAAGCAGCGTCTGCGGGAATTGGGCGTAACCGAACTTGAAGGCAGAGTATTCCGGGATATTAAGGAACGGGATGCCGTTTTCAAGGCGATGGAAAAGAAATTGGTGGTTACGGAGAGACAGCATCTTAAGGAACTGCATGACCGCCCATATCCCCCAGCTATGTGCCGATTGGAAAGGGCTCTTAGCGATAGGCTTATTTCGGAGGGCTTTGTCCAGGTCGTTACACCTATAATAATCGGCAGGGATTTTTTAGAAAGGATGTCAATATCTTCAGATAACCCCTTGACAGAGCAGGTCTTCTGGGTTGGCAAGAATAAATGCCTCCGACCCATGTTGGCGCCCAACTTGTATTATTTGTGGAAAAGGCTGATAAGGCTTTGGGAAAAACCTATCCGGATCTTTGAGATAGGCCCGTGCTTTCGTAAGGATACCAAAGGTAACGAGCACCTGAACGAATTTACCATGCTAAACTTGGTTGAACTGGGCCTTTCCCTGGAAAGCCGGGTTAGGCGTTTAAAAGATCTTGCAGGTATTGTGATGGAAGCCGCTGGAATCAAAGACTATAATATTGTTACAGAAAAAAGCGAGGTCTACGGGGAAACCATAGACATTAACGCAAGGGAAGGCATCGAGCTATGCTCGGCTGCTATGGGCCCCCATCCTCTGGATGATGCATGGGGCATATTCGACCCGTGGGTAGGACTCGGATTTGGCCTGGAGCGCCTGACCATGGTGAAAGAGGGATATAATAATATCCAGAGATTAGGGCGTGGTTTGATGTATCTTGACGGGGTTAGGCTGAATATATAAATAATTCCGATATAGGAGGACAGACTGTATGATATGAAAACAATTGACAGTTAATCTGACCAGTCTGATTCCACCAATTATAAAGGCTGGTTCTTCGGGAATCAAACAAGGGCAAAATTTTAATATTAAGGAGAGTTAAACAATGGGAAACGAGGCAATACTGGCGGAAGCGAAACAGTCGATCGTCGATTATGACAAGGACAAGGCCGAACAGACAGCTCGAAAGGCACTGGATGCGGGGATTGCCCCCAACGAGGTTATAACACAGGGATTTGTGCCCGGTATCACCGAGGTCGGCGACCTTTTTGACCGGGGAAAGCTGTTCCTGCCTGAATTAATGCTCGCAGCCGAAGCGATGAAAGCGGCCTCAGCTATTTGCATGGAGGCTTTACCTGCATCGGAGATTAAGGCGACCAAGAAGGTAGTTATCGGAACTGTTGAGGGGGATGTGCATGACATAGGCAAATCGATGGTGGTCTCATTCCTGCTGGCCAACGGTTTCGAAGTGTACGATATTGGTCGCGATGTTCCCATTGCCGACTTTGTCAAGAAGGCTAAGGAAGTAGGTGCTGACGTAGTCGGTAGCAGTGCTCTGTTAACCACTACAATGCAGAATCAGAAGGTGCTCGAAGAAGAGCTGAAAAAAGCCGGTATCCGTGATAAGGTAAAGACCATTGTGGGTGGAGCGCCTGTTAATGAGCCATGGGCTAAGCGAATAGGGGCGGATGCATACGCAGAAAGCGCTGTCGATGGACTGAACAAGATAAAGCAACTGACTGGTTTGGCCTGATAGACTGGCATTGAAACGTGGTAAGAGACAGTGATCGTTTTTTATTAGATGAAATATTGGATAAGGCCCTCAGTATCGAGCCGCTCGACAGGAGTGAAGTTCTTTATCTACTAAACCTGAAGCAACCTCGAGAGCTGGATAAGCTTTTTACTGCTGCGCGACAGATTAGGAACCGTTTTTTCGGGGATCAGGTATATATTTACGGCTTTTTATACTTCTCAACTTGGTGCCGTAATAATTGTGCTTTCTGCAGATACCGTGCCTCGAACAACTTGTGCCATAGATATCGTAAGAGTGATACTCAGGTTATTGAGGCAGCACTCGAGATGATGGATTCGGGAGTGCACCTGCTGGATTTAACCATGGGTGAAGACCCATTCTATTACAGTGGCAAGGATGGCTTTGATTCTCTGCTCGGTTTGATTAAGGAGCTCAAGAGACAGATTCCTTTACCTGTGATGGTGTCCCCGGGCAGTGTGCCTGACCGCGTGTTAGAGAAGCTTTTTGAGACGGGAGCAGAGTGGTACGCTTGCTATCAAGAGACACACAATGAGAAGCTCTTTCACCAGCTTCGTTTGAACCAGAACTATCAAGAGAGACTAAGGGTTAAGTATAAGGCGGCTAGGCTTGGGTTGCTGATAGAAGAGGGTATTCTGAGTGGGGTGGGGGAATCTCTGGAAGATGTGGCCGATTCCATGGAATTAATGAAGGATATGGGAGCCCACCAGGTACGGGTGATGAATTTTGTTCCTCAAAGGGGGACTCCTATGCAGGGCTTCCCTCCACCTGCGAGAATGAGGGAGCGGCTCATAATTGCCGTGATGCGTATATTGTTCCCCGATCGACTTGTTCCTGCCTCACTTGATGTCTATGGCATAGATGGTTTATGCGGAAAACTGGAGGCTGGAGCCAATGTGGTAACTTCGCTGATTCTTCCTCGTTCAGATATGGTCGGGGTTGCCGAGAGTACTCGCGATGTTTATGAGGGGTATCGTACTGTAGACGGGATAACACCCACCCTGAACAGGCTGGGTTTGTCCAGGGCACGTCTGGATGGATATATTTCATGGATTGAAGAAGAGAGGAAGCGCTATATCAGCAGGTATTACTCTGAAGAAAAGGTATTAATGTGAAAGTAGGCATAATCGGTGGAAAGCTACAGGGAGTAGAGTCTGCCTTTCTGGCCCGACAGGCTGGATGGAAAGCAGTTGTGGTGGATAAAAGTCCCTGCCCACCGGCTTCTGGCATATGTGATTTTTTCTACCAGTGCGATGTGGTAAATGATACTGCCCGTCTTTGTCGTCTGATGCAAGAAGAGGCACTTGATCTCATAATCCCCGCGCTTGAAGACCCTCTGGCACTGAGATCACTTCAGATATGTGCCGCTACGGTCGATGTCCCCCTGGCCTACGATGCTGCAGCATACTCGATCACGAGCTCCAAGAATCGCTCAAATCGATTATTTAAAAGACTTGGTATTCCCATGCCGCTCAACTGGCCATATTGTGGGTTCCCGCTGATAGCAAAACCCTCGGTTTCTAGTGGAAGCCAGGGGGTGGCGAAAATCGATAATGAGAAGGAGCTAGGCCAATTTTTACGCCGTATCGATTCCAGCTTGGGAGACTGGGTTTTACAGGAATACCTTGATGGGCCTTCCTATTCAATAGAGGTGCTGGGCGCTAATGGTGACTATACCGTAGTTCAGGTAACCGAACTGCAAATGGATGCGCAATATGATTGCAAAAGGGTCATTGCTCCAGCCTGTATTCCCTCTTCTTTAGATAAAAGAATAAAAAAAATTGCAATCGATATTGCTGCTGGCCTTCATTTGAAGGGAATAATGGATGTAGAGCTAATACTTGATAAGGATGTCCTGAAAGTCCTTGAAATAGATGCCCGCCTGCCCAGCCAGACACCGGCCGCAGTTTACAGTTCAACCGGAATTAATATGCTGGAAATGGTCGCGGAAATTTTTATCCATGACATACTTACACCGGTTCCGCAATTGAGCGGAACAAGAAGTGTCATCTACGAGCATGTCAGGGTCGCCGGGAATAAAGTTGAAATTCTTGGAGAACATATCATGACCGAAGCTGGCCCACTTGATATGATACCCGGCTTTTGCGGGGCTGAGATGGCGTTGACCAACTTCAATCGCGAAAACCTGCCACTGGCTGCCACTTTAATTATTACCGGCGACGATTTCGAGCAAGCCTGGATAAGACGTGGAACAGTCATAGAAAATATCGTTGAATATCTCAGTAAGGCCGGAGCCCCCGATCTTATTTGCAATGGCACAGTTCTTTCTGCTGGGCTATTGTCCAGAGGTTAGGCAAGTGGCGCGTTTAAAAAAAGAAAATGTAACCGGTATCAGCCAGAATATTTCGGGTTACGATGCCCAGCTGGTGCGAAAAACTGGCCTGTCGCTTAAGGAAATCGCTATCCGCTCCACAAGGAAGGCCTTTAGAGATGGACCGGATGATGTATTTTCTAGAAAGGTTGCCGTGATACCTGTAACAGTGGGTAAAGGGGTTATCGAAGGCTTTGTAGAGGCAGTAGTAGGTATCTTGGCTTACGTTGGGGCAGATGTTTTCCGCACAGATAGTAGTGACGTAGCTGGACTGGCAGAGGGGGTTGAAAGTAAGGCCGATATCATTTTTCTTGCTGACGACAGCCAGTTTATTGCCCTCAATCTCCAGGAAAAGAGGGTGATTTATAATGTAGTAGCCACGGCGAGGGGCTACGTTACTGCCCTGGAGGCCATGGCGGGTGGCGTGAATAGCAAGCAAGTGCTTGTGTTAGGAGCGGCTGGCAGGGTGGGCTGGAATGCAGTATTGACGCTAAGGGAAAGAGGAGCGCAGGTGAGAGCTTTTGATCCTGATCAAAGTAAAATTGGCATGTTAATAAAAAACCATGTTTCAGTAATTAATGAGCCTGATCTTGAAGAGGCGTTAAAACGTAATACCCTGTTATTCGATGCTTCACCATTGGCAGACAATATCAGGATTAGGCATGTTAAGGCGGAAACAATGATTGCATCACCCTCGACACCGCTTATGTTGGATCCTGATGTTTATAGTATGGTTGAAGAAAGATTGATACACGATAGCTTGGAGATCGGAGTGGCGAGCATGTATATCGAAGCTTGTGTCAGCCATAATGACTATGAGGGGGGTTGATCGGAAAGATTGCACAGACTCTAAATTTGTGTAGCCGAGTGTAACTCTCGGACTCCCCGCCATAACTCAAGATATTATGCAGAAAAAGATTTTTTATCCAAAAAGGGTTCCGCTTTTCAGCCTTGTGGAAAAGATCAAGCTTTGGCCCTCGCGTGGCGGGGTCCTTCACGGGATTAAAGGGTTTCAGGCCAAAGGGGACTCTTATGCCCTCATAACCACACATTGCAATAAGCAGATAGTTGTGCGTAATTCCAAAAATAGTCATGCTGCCCGTTGGCTCAGGAACAAGTGGTATGCGAAGACATGCGAGAGATGCCGGGTGCCTCAGTGGAAGATTGATAAATATTCAGTGACGGTTTTTAAGGGCGGCCGTTTTTCGTCGTTTATGTATCAGCAACTTGAAGGAAAAGAAGGTGAGTCGGTGGGATAGAATCATTGCTAGGCTGAGAATGAAGAGGTCTTTGAGAATTAAAAAAGGAGGTTGGTATGAGCTAATTGCAATACGGTTTCTATTAAGGGGTAGTGGTGTTTTTAATTTGAATAAAGGAGGTAATTGGTGATGGCAAAAACGATGCAGCGTTTAGGTGACGGCATTGTTGTTGAGATGACTGCGGATGAAGTAAGAAAGGCGGTTGAGGAAGGGACCAGCGATGCTGCGGGGAGGGCTGAAGTACCTGAACTTAGCGAAGATGAAATTAAACACATCGTGGATATATACACCAGACCGGAGAGGATTGTAAGTGTGGAACCGGGTAAAGAGGTGGTATTATCTCACGACGAAGGTACGGTTAAAATAAACGCGGGTGTATCCGGTGGAGCCGGCCTTGGTATTGATTGTGGCAGGTTGGTTGCTTCAGAATTGTATGAAAGGGCGCTTGGTGCCGACATAATTGAGTACGGGCATATAGATTACAGCTATAAACCTTTAAGGCCTATTCTGGCTGATGAACGCATTCTTGTCGAGCGTACACTTCTGGTTACAACAGCTCCTTTCTGGTATGGAGCTATGCCAAACCTGGGTCTGTATACCCAGCCCGATGGTCCGTTTCCCAATCCTACCGAGCTTCTTAACAAGGGAATGATTAATGAGGCCAGAGAGAGCGCAGAGGGAATGATAGAGCATGCTGTAAGGGACATGGTCTATGTCGGGAGCGGCATCTACGAGGCAGGTGCCGACTGTATTAACTTTGACACTACAGGAGCATTTGGAGACGTAGACTTCATGGCTACCCTGACAGCTACTGAAGAGCTTAAAAAACGACACCCCGATATAATTATAAATATTGGTATGGCAGGGGAGTTTGTTCTGGGTATCCACGGCGGACTGAAATATGACGGAGTTCGTCTGGCTGGCCTGTGGCCTCATCAACAGGTAAAGCTGGCTGAGAAGGCTGGAGCGTCTACCTTCGGCCCTGTGTGCAATATAGTCACTTCAAAATCTTGCCCCTGGAACATCGCCCGTGTTATTACATACATGAAGGCGTGTGTGAAGGCTTCTAAGATACCAATTCATAATAATATGGGTATGGGCGTTGGGGGCATTCCATTGAGTGATACACCGCCAGTCGATGCTGTGACCAGAGCTTCCAAAGCGGCGGTAGAGATCTGTCAGTTGGACGGAGTGTAGGTAGGCATCGGAGACATCCATGGTATGCTGGAGGCTCACGCCATGGCATCGGGGATGGGTGGAATGCGTACCGCCGGAGATCTGGTGGCACGAATGGAGATGGCCAAAGGCATGAGGATCAACGAAGCCAAGGAATTTGTTGCCAAGAAACTCAATGTATCTATCAGGGAATTATCTGATCCTATTGTCATGGGTGCAGTGCGGGATGAGTTAAACCTGGGGCTAATCCAGCAGATGCCGGATAGGCCAAAAGGGATGGAAGCCAAGTTCCGCATCGCTGAACTACTGGGGATCGAGATCAACTCGGTGAACCGGTTTAAGGCGAAAGCTGGCCTGTGAATTGGAAAATACACTTAGGAGGTGACTCAAATAATAGTAGTAGGAGAATTAATCAATTCAACGCGAAAGTCGGTTAAGGTAGCACTTGAGGCCAAGGATGAAGCTGCTATCCGGCGTCTGGCGAGGGAACAAGTGGAGGCTGGGGCTGATATTATAGATGTCAATACCGCTACCAGCATGGAGAACGAGATTGAGGATATGAAGTGGGTGATCGGCCTTATTCATGATGAAGTGGGCAAGGTTCGCCTCGCCATTGATAGTCCTAATCCCAAGGCGATGGAGGCCGGGCTTGCACTTTGTCAGGAACGTCCGCTCATCAACTCCATTAATAACGATTCCAGGGAAAGGGCATTTATCGAGATAGCAAAGAAAGTCGAGGGCGATATCGTGGGGCTTCCCATGGGGGGAAAGACCGGTATGCCCAAGACTCTCGAAGAGCGTCTTGAGGAAGTAGATATCATGATCTGTAACCTGGACGATGCAGGTATAGACGTCTCGCGGCTTTATATTGACTCCATAGTAATGACTATCGGAAGTAATCAGGAACAGGGACGTGCGGTCATTGAAAGCACCAGGGAGATCAAGAAGCGTTACGGAGGCCGTGGGGTTAAGACATCGGTGGGTTTATCCAATATTTCGTTCGGTTTACCTCACCGTACCCTGATTAACCAGGCCTTCCTAGCTATGCTCATCGAAGCTGGGTTGGATATGGCGTTCATCGATCCCAAGGATACGGGAATGATGAATATTATGCGTGCTTCGGAGGCAATAGTGGGCACCGATGTTGGCTGTCTTAAGTACCTCAAGCATATTAGGAAACTCGTTAAGTAAAGTAGTTTCCTGCGGACTAATCGATGGCGATGTTCGCATCGCCATCGATTATTTCAGAATGGATAATTGATTTAATCGCTGAATCAGTTTCTCTCTGTTTTTTCTGACTCCCTTACGGCGACTATTTTCTGGGTGACCTGAGGCGGTGTCTCCTCGTAGTGGCTGAATTCTATGGTATAACTTCCCCGCCCCTGAGTTATCGATTTTAAGTCAATGGCATAACGCAGCATCTCTGCCAGTGGTGCCTGTGCCTCAACGACGTTAACGTCTCCCTCGGGGTTCATTCCCAATACTCTGGCTCTTTTGCCATTCAGGTCGCCAATGATATCTCCGGTAAATTCCTCAGGCGCTCTTACCTTGACGTTCATTATTGGCTCGAGAAGGATAGGATTACCCTTGACAAGCCCCTTTTTGAATGCCTGGGCACCCGCGATTTTAAAACATATGTCCGATGAGTCAACCGGGTGAAAACTGCCATCATACAGTATAGTCCTTATGTCGACTACCGGATAACCGGCGAGCTCGCCCTCGATAATTGCTTCGTTAACGCCTTTTTCGACCGAAGGTATATAGTTCTTGGGAATGCTTCCACCCACTACTCTATCGACGAATTCATGGCCGCTCCCACGTGGCATAGGTTCCAATTCTAAAAGGACATGTCCGTACTGACCGTGTCCGCCGGTCTGTTTTTTATGTTTATGTTCTGCCTTTGCTGTCGTGGTAATGGTCTCTTTATAAGGTACCTTCGGAATCGCCAATTGCACATTTACACCGAATTTTCTCACCATCCTGTCTGCGGCTACAGCCAGCTGGGTCTCTCCCAGACCGGAAAGAATAGTCTCATTGGTATCTGTATCCCTGTTAACGCGAAGTGTAGGATCTTCCTCAGTAAGACGGCTGAGGGCAGTGCCCAGCTTATCGACATCGCCCTTGCTTTTTGGATGCACTGCCTCACTAAAGACCGGTTCCGGGAATTTAACAGGAGCGACCATCAGCGGATTTTCTCGATTGCCAAGGGTGTCCCCAGTGCTGGTACCACTCAACTTGGCTACACCTCCGATATCGCCGGCGGTCACCCGGGGAACTGCCTCCTGATTTTTTCCTCTCAGAATAAATAGCTGTCCAATACGCTCGACCTCTTCCCTGTTCACATTCCATACTTGAGAATTGCTCTCCATGGTTCCGTGATAGACACGGAAGTAGGTTAGCTTGCCCACATAGGGATCGGCGCTTGTCTTGAATACCAGCGCAGCGAGCGGGGTGTCCTGTCCAGGTTTGATCTTCTTCGAAGCGGCTCCAGATTTGTCGACAATGGCTATATCTCGTTCTGCAGGAGATGGTAAGTAATCATGAATAGCATCGAGCAGGGATCTAACGCCTATATTCTGGAGGGCGGAGCCGACCATTATAGGGACAATCTGGCCGCTTCTTGTTCCTCTGCATAGCCCACTGTTAAGTTCATCAAGGCTTAACTCTTCACCGCCGAGGTATTTCTCAATCAAATTATCGTCGATTTCGGCCACAGCCTCGATTAATTTTTCCCGCATTGACCTGGCCTGTTGCTCCAGAGATGAAGGTACCTCGCCTTCCTTTTCTGGAGAACCAAGATATGCTTTCATGGTTAAAAGGTCAATTACACCCTGGAAATCCTTTTGTGCGCCAACAGGGAGCTGTACGGGAACGCATTTGTTGCCGAACCTGTCCTGGATCTGTTCCACGGTTTTAAGGAAATCGGCATTTTCTCGATCCATTTTGTTAACGAATATCAGTCTTGCATGTTCCGCTTCTTCGCTATAGTTCCATACCTGTTCGGTACCCACCTCTACACCGGATGCGGCGCATACAACAATTACCGCTCCTTCACTGACCCTTATTGCCGCCTTTGCCTCACCGACCAGGTCTGTATAGCCCGGGGTATCAATAATGTTGATTTTGGCATCCCGCCACTCGCAGGGAAGCAGGGAAAGGTTCAGGCTTATCTTGCGTTTGACTTCATCGGGATCATAGTCCGAGGTAGTGGTGCCATCGTCTACCTTACCAAGGCGGGTGGTAATGCCCACTGTGTAAAGTATAGCTTCAGATAGCGATGTCTTGCCGGCACCGCAATGAGATAAAAGGGAGGTATTGCGTATATTCTCCAGCTTATGTTCCTTCATAAATTTCCCAGCTCTCCTTAAATTTCATTCTTCCTGCTCATGGTCTACTTCGGTCAATTCGTAAGGATGAAAAAAGTAGTCCAGATCCTCTTGAAGAGCGCTTAGCTTCTCTTTAGGAAATAGCTGCTCATCGGTGTTAATCCTTACTCTAGTTTCTCCTTTTGATAAGCCTACTATATGTACCCGGAGACACTCTTTAGCCGCCTTGTCTGCTAACCTCTTTGTTTTGAACGTTAAATTGCCCCTGGTAATGAAAGACGACGAGTCACCGGATACCGTGTAGGTTTCCAGTCTATTCTCATCAAGCGTTACGCCCTGATTTAAGGCAAAATCCCGGACCTCATCATAGAGTAACTCCGGATTGATGTCTTGATACGTTTTTTTTAGTTCCATGTATGACCTACATAATAGTTACCAAAACTTTCCCATTATAGCTTATTGTGTTTACCGTATCAATATATCCAGCTAAATACCGTATTACCGATAACTGGCGTTTCTGGTATAAGTGCGTGCTGAAATTTTGGTCGTGAAACTAACGTTTTTGTAACATTTCAGAGGCAGGCAATCCGGTTACAGACTTCGGAAAAGATGATGGAACTCTTTAGCAGCCATCCAAATATGCTTAAGCGGATTAAAGCAGCTGTACTCCTCGATCACCTGAAAAAATACTTGTCTGGAGAATTATGCTTGGTTAGTTCGCCTTTTCCTTCGAAAGATGGCAGCTACCGATAGTATGCTGATTACAATTAAAAATATGGGTGGCCGAAAAGAGGAACTGTCGCTTTCTCTCGGGGATATTGCGGTCGACGGCATGGCTGATTCTTTTGAGGTAATTTCCTCATCGCCTATTTCATAGGCGGCAAGAGTCGTCCCGATAAATTCCTTGGGTACCCAGCCGAGCGGATTGTTTTTCCCGGTCGCTTCTGCCCAGAGCCACCCGGGTTCGTCATCCATTTCAAAAGTGGCACTTGCCTTTTTATAATCAGGGAGATATACCATGGCTGCGGTATGTCCTTCAGCAAGGGCTATTGCCGAGCGAAAACCGGCACCTCGATACATTACCGCGAGCAGTACAGCACTGTCTTCGCAGTCCCCCTTTCCAAAACCGTCCTGGCGAATGACTGAGGCCATTTCATCGGCATTCTGGGCAAATTCGTCGTAATGAAATTGATCAATATCTGGGGTGTAACGTACACGGTCGCGGACGAAACGGAAGATCACCTCCGCTCGCTCAATATGATCAGAATATTCGGTAGCGATCTGCTCGCCCAAGTGGTAGGCAAGGTCGAGTTCCTTCCCCAAGCTCTCGAAGGCTATTGCGGGGCGGAACGAGGTCTCGGATAGCTGGTAGAAGCCGTTTTCTCCAAAGGCCCTGGTACGGTATATCCCCCAGTCGTCATATATTCCCTCGGCTGTTTCGTTGAAGCGGGATGACGGTTTTGCCCATACCTGCTGACTAGTAAAAAACCCTGCTATTAATAGGGATATGGTTACTATTATAAGGTTGGTCTTTTTCATAACGGTGTGGTTAGTGCGGCATGTAGTATCAGCCCGAAGAAGATAAAATAGCCGAAGACATATATTCCCACGGCATTGGGGCTCTTGGTGATGTTGAGGAAGGGTATTTTAGGAGTAAGCTTATCCACTATGCGTAGGAGTGCCATTCCGATTAGCAGGCTGATAGCAAAGCTGACGGCGACGAGCCCCCATGCCCTGAAGTCAAAGATAAAGGCCATAGGAGCTATGCCCACTGCAGTATATGCCGTGGCTGCACCGTGAATCACTAGGCCGATCAATATGAAGAATCCAGCGATGAACAGGCCTGTAGCCAAAGGGCTTTCCCCTATCCGTTCCTGCTCCTTGATTCCGGGCGTAATTTTATCTAGTGCTCTAATTCCCAACCAGGCAAGCAGGGCGCAGATGGCAACCAGAACTGAAATTCTGGCCACCCACATCAATACAATCAGCCAGTAAGATGTAGCCATGCCTATCTGAAGCACGGTAAGTCCTCCTCGGTTCCAATATAGGATTTAATAGCAAACGCTTATAAGGCTTGGCCGAATTTTTCGTAAGAAACAATCTGGTTGAGCTTCTTCCTCGGTCTCTGTTTAGGAATCTTTGCTGGATAACCAAGAGGGGTCATTGCTACTATAGAATATCCCTGTGGAATATTTAAAAATTCGGTGGCCTGCTCTTCGTCAAACCAGCCGATATAAACTGTTCCCAGTCCCAGCGACTGTGCCATTAGAACCATGTTTTGCATCGCCAGCGCTATATCAAACATATACCAGTCACCCTTATCTGAGGAAAGTTTTCCGTCAATATAACCGGATTTATCCCTTTCTGCACAGGCGACAACGACCACTGGTGCTTCTCTGACTCCCCTGGCAGCTGGGTTGTTCCGCGGCATCATATCGGCAAGTTTATTCCTGCTTTCGACATCACGCACTACGATAAAGTGCCAGCACTGGGTATTATCCCAGGATGGTGCCAGACGCCCAGCTTCCAGGACTTGCTCTAGAACCTTATCATCTACCTCCGTAGCTCGGTAACGGCGAATGCTTCTTCGGGATTCAATCGCTTCCCATGTATCCATTTCATACTTCTCCCAGGCTATTTTATCGTGACTTGTACGTCTTATTCAAAAGGCCCTCGTTTTTATGAAAGCCTATTTTGGTTCCCAGGCGTTTTTCCCAATCAATGGAACGAAACGACAACCACCCAGATCATCCACTCGGTTTTTATTTTCGCCGCGGGTTACCCTGTAAAGCTCCTGGACGTAGCGTGAGCCTACCGGTATTATCATCCGTCCGCCGATAGTTAGCTGGTCAATTAGCTCATCTGGAACCCTGGGAGCAGCCGCGGTGACAATAATTGCATCATAAGGTGCTTTGTCCGGATAACCCAGTGTTTCTAAAGCTGGATACACCTCAATATTTCTATAGCCCAGATCATCAAGTGTATGCTTGGCCTTCTCAGCAAGCGGACTAATTCTTTCTACAGTAATTACGGTCTGGGCAAGCTCTGCCAGTATAGCGGCCTGGTAGCCGCTTCCGGTACCTATTTCCAGTACTTTTTCATTACCCCGCAGTTCCAGCGCCTGTGTCATCATAGCGATGATAAGCGGTTGGGATATTGTCTGGTCATAACCTATAGGCAAGGGCATGTCTTCATAAGCGGATTGCTGTTCCTGTGGCGGAACAAATCGCTCCCGGGGAACGCGGGTCATTGCTTTAAGCACCCTTCTATCCGAAATTTCGCTGCCCAGATGGGCAATTAACCTGGCTCTTGCTTGATCAAATTCCATTTTATGCCTTAGGGCAGGGTGAAGGCTAGGACTACGAGTGCGCCGATTATAATCCCTGCCAGGATGCCAATCCGCTTGAGTTCGGCGCCGATTTGCAGGTGGGGCATTGGCCTTTCTATAGGGTATGAAGGAGCAGTACTCGTAGTAATTCCTTTCTCTGGAGTGGATGGCTGTCTTCTTGGCTGTGATGCTTCTTGGGTGCCGTCAAGTGTGCTTACCCGTATTGCCTTGCCCTTGTCCTGGATCGGCTGCTTTCTTTTACGACGTGATTTTTTAGGCAATTAGGCCCTCCCGCTATTTAGCTCTAGGATGGGATTCTTCGTAGGTCCTGCGTATATGATCAGTGGTTAGATGAGTATATACCTGTGTGGTTGAGATATTGGCATGGCCTAGTAGCTCCTGGACCGACCTTAAGTCAGCACCGCCGTTTAGCATGTGCGTAGCGAAACTATGCCTGAGGGTATGAGGGGTTATTCCCTTAAGACCGGCTGCCAGCGCATATTCTTTTAGTATCTGCCAAAGACCCTGTCTTGTTAATCGCTCGCCGCGCGCGTTTACGAAAAGGGCAGTCTCCGTCCGATTTGCCAGGCGTGGGCGGGACTCTTCCATGTATTCTCTAACCGCTTGTGAGGCACGTTGATGGATGGGGATGATTCGTTCTTTTTGCCCTTTGCCCAGACACCGTACAGAGCCCTCATCGACATCGATATTCTCAAGGTTAAGCGAAACCAGCTCGCTAACTCTCATACCGCTCGCATAGAGAAGCTGTAGTATCGCTTCATCCCTTTTAGCTTCCGGCCTGGATTGCTTTATCGGTTGCTCTAAGAGGCGGCGGACTTCGCTGATAGAAATCGGCCTGGGCAGTGAACGCCCTGCCCGCGGTGAATCGATGTTATCGAGAGGATTATTCTTAACGGCTCCCTCGCTCTTTAAAAAACTGAAGAAAGACCTTAGCGCAGCCACCTTGCGGGCAATGGTGCTGGGCGCATAGTTCCTCTCTTTCAGGTCAAGTAAATACCTGAGTAGTCCCTGGCGTCCGAAGGTCTCCCACGATGGTATAGCACCGCTCTTGTTGGCTTCTTCGGTGGCAAAATGGGCCAACTGTTCCAGGTCATTTTTATAGGCGGCCAATGTGTTCGTGGAAAACCCCTTTTCCACTTTCAGGCAGGTAATAAAGTTATTTATGGCCGCCTTCATTTCACAGCCTCACCGCTAGGGCATATTTATTTTTATTAACATAACACATTAACATAATATGTATCAAGCTTTTTCAATGATTGCTCTTTTACTTATTCTTCAGCTTCTTCTGCTTCAGGTTCTTCCGCTGCTTCTATCTCTTCTTCGGCAGGAACAGCTTCGACCTCTTCCTCTTCCTCTACCCTTGCCGCTGCCATTTCTGTTACCTTAACAATCAATTGCTCGGGATCATTGTGTATGGTGATATCTGGTCCCAGTACTAAATCCTTAACATGTATTGACTGTCCCAGATCGGTAAGCGGATCCAGGTCGACCTCTATCTCATGTGGCAGCTTATCGGGCAGGCACTCAACATTGAGGCTCGTGAGTGATTGTTGTATAGAGCGTCCCTTTACCTCCATTGCGGGAGCTTCACCTATCAGAACAATTGGAATCTCTGCCTTCAGCTTCTCTGTTCTCTTTATCTGGTAAAAGTCCACATGCAGCATTTGTTTCCCCAGCGGGTCCTGTTGGATCTCACGGATAAGTACCTTCCGGGGTCGCTTTTCTCCTGCGATTTCCAGATTAAAAAGGGTTGTCATTCCAACCTGGTCTATGACCTTTTTCAGTTCGGCAGTATTGCATTTTAAGGCCAGCGACTTTATATTGTGTCCGAAAAGATGGGTTGGGGTGATACCTTCCCGGCGCATAAAACGGGTATTTTTACCGATTATATCTCTACCTTCTGCTTTAAGTGCGATATTGTCCACCTTTACCTCCTTCCAATCTCCTCTATTTAATCAGAGATGGGGTGATTAAATCAATCTTACTTATCTTGGGCGGTAGGTTATTGGGTATATTAATTGCTGTGCCGTAGCGCCCTGTTTTCCTTTAACGAATTTAAAAACTCCTGCTTTAAACGGGGATAGAGAATAGCACCTTTAAAGTTTCTGGGAATGACTGCGAAGCGCAGGTAATCCGGCCGGAATCCTTTGCTAACATTCCGGTTTGCCTTTTCCAGAAAATCGGTACTGAGCATGGCTTCATAATGACCTTCTCCCTCGCTAAGCTCTATCGTCACACACAGGCTATCGTCGTGCTCACTCTCCAGTCGAATTCCCACTACTGCGAGATGGAACGACCCCGGCCTTATCTCGAAGCAATCGGTCACAAATCGGGTCAATTCGGCAGCAACTTGATCGTATGAGTAATTTACCCCTCCACGGATAAGCAGTTCTGAATCACGGGACATCCAGTAAAAGTCCGCCTTTCCGTCATCTTTATTGATCAGGGTAAAGGCGATGTCTTTCAGGCCGATATACCAGCCATCGTGAAAAACTGCCTCCGTCGCCTCGGGATCGTTCACGTATCCGTTCATGACGTTGGGCCCCCTGGTTATCAGATAACCGGGTTCACCTACCTCACAACACTGCATGTAGTTATTTGCGCCAGGATCGATAGATCTTACTACTTTGAGGCTGGTGAAGGGAAAATGTTCTCTCCCAATATAATAACCTGTTAACCCTTCGCCACAATAGCAGTGTGACCAGCCCGCTTCGAAGGCATCTTGCAGGCGACTGTCCCCCATATTTACCGGTGTCGCCACTACCTCGAGGCAGGTTTCCGTGGAACCGAAACGAACTCGAGGTAAATGACCACTGAAGTTTCGCACGTACTTGACTGTCTTTGGTCCTACCGGAGCAGAGCCAATCATGATATCCGTTTTGGCCATAGCATCCCTTAGCCTGGCTTCCTTGATTGGCAGTCTTTCCGTGCTTACGAGCGAGGCTAAGAATTCTATATGACGGGCGACAAGAGCCGCAAAAAACACCCCCCGCTTTTTCTCGGCCGCTTCTACCAGGATTTGCCAGTAAGGTGTTGAGTAACGCTCAACCAGGTGGATAATCGTATCTGGCCGGCGCAAACCCCAATCCGAGAGGGCGGTCGAATTGGCATGGTGGAGAGGGTTGACAAGGAGTAGGTCGAGGGGGTCACTGTCTTCCATGCCAAGCCATGCCTCAAAGGTGAGCCGATTGGCAAGATAGCTCCGGTGCGAAAGGCTTACTCCTTTAGGGAGGGCGGTTGTACCCGAGGTGAACACGATTATTCTTTCATCTCCGTATGATATATCTGGGGGAATCCAGCCATTGGGGTATTCCAGTCGATCGATATCCTCGGCGGATAATAGAGCTATTCCTGGTATTTCTGCCTTTATTGATGGCAGTCTTCTGCCGAAATCCGAGTCGTATATCAGCAGTTTTGCGCCGGTTATGCCCGCTTTATATCGGATTCGCTCAATATCATCGGTTTGCCAGTTTATGGTTACGGGTATAGATCCCACCAGCACCGCTGCCAACCTGAACGCGAGGTCATAAAGGCTGTTTGCGGAGAAGCAGTGCACTACCCTTGTACCCTTTTCTATTCCCAGGCGGATTAACCTGGAAACAGCTGATTGAGCTAGCTCCCAAAACTGCCCCCTGGAGAAGGATGTCTCAACTAACTTTCCTCCATCGAAGGAATAATACTTAAGGAACGGCGTTTCATACCGAGCAAAGGCGGCTTGATATTCTTCAAGCGGCGCTGAATAGCGTGACAGCGAATTGATCGGTTTTCCGTTCGAAAGAAGGTAAAGCCCCTGTCTTTCCATGCCGTTATTTGCTTTGAGCACTTCCTTACTCCTCTTGATTGTGATTATTCTTGGTTGCGGAAAGACCACATGGCCAGAAGGATCAAGGCGGTGCCAATGACAGCCAGCATGCCTATATTGTTCCAGATAGACATGGTCGTTCCGAACAAGTCGATGCCATAGACAGCCCCCTCCAGATCCCCAAGCACTATCTGCCGGATGCTGGTTATGCCGTATGTTGCGGGATTGACTATAGTCATACCGCGTAACCACGACGGAGCCTGGTTAAGTGGGACGAATACGCCGGAGAGGAATACCATGGGAAACATGAGCATCTGGGTTATTACTTGGAATGCCTCCATGGATTTGATGCGGGTCGCAAGAAGTACCCCGAAAGCCCCCATGGTAATTGCCAGGAGCAGCATCATGGGTAGCATGAAGGCAGCGGTATTTACACTGAGTTTAACATCGATTACCGGCGCAAAAAGCATGATTATCGAACCCTGTATCATCGCTACTGTTGCTGCTCCCAGGGTCTTACCCATCGCAACCGAGGCACGATTGATTGGAGCTACCAGTACCTCCTTCAGAAAACCAAACTCGCGATCCCAAACCACTGAGATGCCGGCCATAAAAGAGCTCATCAACACCGTCATTCCAATAATTCCGGGGAAGATAAACTGGGCAAAGTTGACTCCTCCGCCCAGGTTACCCATTATAGGGGCAAAACCGCTACCGAAGACGAAAAGAAAGAGGAGTGGTAGGGAGACGGCCCCTACCAGCCTTATCCTATCATGCCAGAATCGCAGCATATCGCGATACCAGATTGTATATATTCCTCTTATATTGTTCATATTTTTCTAGCGCCTCATGCGGCGCCCGTGTTGGCGTACCATTGCCTTAAAAGAGCTGCTTACACCCTCTTCACGCATCTCTCTCCCTGTAAGATTTAGAAAAACGTCATCCAGACTGGGGTTGCGCAGGCTAACGCTCAGTATCTTTGTGCCAAATTCCCTGATAAATCTGGGTAAGAATTTTTCCCCGTGTTCCACGGCAAATATAAGTTCATCGTCGTCTCGTCTCGTCTCGATCTGATAACGTTCTTTGATTTCATCGGCAGCCCTGTTATTGTCATCCGTTTTCACGGTTACAATGTCCTTGCCGATTCTGCGTTTTAAATTCGCTGGCGAGTCCATTGCCACGATTTTTCCATAGTCCATAATGGCAATTCGCTCTGCCTTATCGGCCTCGTCCATGTAATGAGTGGTCAGGAAAATGGTAGTGCCTTCCTGTCTCTTCAGTTCCAGAATATATTCCCAGAGCCGGTTACGTGTTTGGGGGTCTAGCCCAATTGTGGGCTCGTCGAGAAAAAGCACTTTAGGGTAATGCAAAAGCCCCCGGGCCAGTTCAAGGCGACGCTTCATTCCTCCCGAGTAGGTACGAACATCATTTTTACGCTTGTTCCATAGCTGGGTTAATCTGAGTACTTCTTCGATCCTTTTCTCTCGTACCGATGCTGGTACATTGTAGACCATGGCGTGGAAACGCAGGTTCTGTAATCCGCTAAGCCTTTCATCGAGACTGGGATCTTGGAACACAAGCCCGATAGACTGACGTACCTGATTCTGCTGACGAACAACATCAAAGCCGTTAACGTTAGCTTCCCCGGAAGTCGGCTTTGACAGTGTACAAAGGATATTAATGGTTGTTGTTTTACCAGCCCCGTTGGGTCCCAGAAAACCGAACAGCTCTCCCTGTGAAACTTTAAAATCGATATGGTCTACTGCTACTAGGTCATCGTATTTTTTAACGAGGTTTTTTACTTCTATTATATAGTCGCTCATGTATCACTCATGTATCACTTCTGAATATTTACGGCATGAATAAATCACATTTAACTGGAAGTAATGATGTTTGGGGTTCCGCCGGGATATGCCGAATTTCCCATAAAATTCTAACACTTTGGCCTCCACTTGTGAAGGAAATACCGTTCAGGGGTGATGTTGACATACTACAGCGAGTAACCTATCATATCAAGCAGTAACGGATCTGGAGGTTACTTTAGGTGTATCGGAGAATACTGGTTACACTGGATGGTTCTGAACATTCCGAGGTTGTCTTACCCTATGCTAAAGTGCTTGCCAATAAGCTTGATATAGATATATCTCTAATCCACGTTTGTCGCCAGGGTGAGCATGCGTTAATACCCCTTCACCGCGCATATATAGAGCATAAAGCTGAGATCATCACTCAGCAGATCAAGAAAACTGGTAAAAAAGGAGTGGCTGGAACTAATAAAAGAAAGCTGGAAATAAGAAGCGAGCTCCTTTTCGGTAATTCTGCAGAAGAGATACTGCGTTATTCTGAGGAAAACAGTTTCGACCTGATTCTAATGGCGACTCACGGCTATTCTGGAATGAAACGGTGGTCCATGGGAAGCGTTACCGAAAAAGTAATTAATGCTACCCGGGTGCCGGTCTGGCTGGTTCCTGTCCACTGCCGTAAAATGGCTGCTAGTGATGCATGGCCTGATGGGCCAATACTTGTGCCGCTCGATGGCTCGGAGCTCGCGGAATCCGTGCTCAGTCACGTTGAATCGCTGGCTGGACAGGGCGGGATCGGCCCGGTTGAGGTAGTTATCCTGCGTGTTTTAGAATCACCTGTAATGTCTGACCATTACTTCAGAAATATACCAGAGACACGAGATCAGGTTGAGGAATATCTATCCAGAATAGAAAAGCGTTTGAAAAAGTCCCATCTCGAGGTAAAGTCCAAGGTTATTACTGGAGAACCCGCCGACGAGATTATCGATTACGTAGAGTCTGGTAGATTCAGCCTGATCGTGATGTCTACACATGCGCGCTCTGGTCTCAGTCGCTGGGTTATGGGAAGCGTTGCCATGAAGGTAGTTAGCGGTGTCTGTTGCCCTATTCTTTTGGTCCACCCTCAATAAACTTTGATCTATCATAAGCAAGGTTTATAACATGCCCCCATCTTTATCGGTAAACACTAATTTTCGGGAGTCATTAATCTTGAATCAGGGTTCTTTCTTTTGTGTTTGGCTTTGCCGGCGGGCTGCGATCCATATTAAGACACCGCCCAGTATAATAGCGGTTAATACCTTGGCTACTGTTGGTACATCCATATTCATAAAATATATGATACTATAGATTCCAGACAATGCGCTGAGCCCGTACATCACCAGATAAATCTTAATCTGTTTCCCCTTTAGCGCTCGCCAGATTAACCATCCAACGAAACCGGCAGCCAGTATTACAGCTAACGCGATTAACATCAACTTACCTTTTGTTCGAAATATTTACCCAGTGAGCCGAATAGGCCCGCCAATAACACGAGGCACCCCAACTTTCCGGGTTCCGTCAAGTATCTGACATATTCCCAGGCAAGGTAACCAAGGCCGACAACTGCTGAGATCGTTCCAATTATGTATAAAATATTGGCTTTGAGTTTCTCCTCCATAGCTACCTCATCTTTTCCGCAGGTATTCGATCAGGAAATCCACCTTCCCGGGGATAGTAGAAATCCACTATTACCTTGCGTTCAACCTCGTTACGATCAACTGCTACTGTATACACATAGGAATATTCAGCTGTCGGTTCGCCGATCCCGATGTCACCGCTGGATAGTATCCATTCAACCGATGTTTCATTGAAAGGGCTAACTGATACCTCTTCAGATAGTAGGTCGATAATTTTTTCGCCTTTTTGCCACAGGGACGCTTCTATAAATACTGAATAGGTAGAAAAGGTGTGATTTTCAACCACGTACTCGAAGTTAATATTTTGGTCCCAATCGGCGCTTATACAACAATAGGCATCTTGGGTGCTTTCTGTATCTACAGGATATGGAACCTCGTATGCATAGTCTTCGCGAATCCAGTAATCGGCAGTTATTGTCTGTGGGGGATATTCCCCGACCGATATATGGAAAGTATCATAGATACCTAAGTATCCGTCGACGACAAATATGGCAACAATACCGGCAAAGCAGCCTATAGCAATGTAAAGGAATAGACGCCCTGGATTGCTTTTCATGTTTTTAACGTCTCGTTATTTTGGCGGATTGAATATACTCCCTTTAATGGTGTTTGTCAATACTCCTAAATATTCTACGATAATAGGTGATAGTTAAAGCATTTCATTAATTGGTTGGAAGATAAAGGTAAAACTGGCTTAAGGTTTTCGCGAAGAAGGGAGCCTTTTGAGGGCTCCCTTCTCACTAAAGAGAAGATTATAGGTTGGGGGCTCAACCTGTATTTAACTCTATACTTACGTGATGCTTTAGACAATATACATTTGGGTGGTTTTTATACTACACAAAAGGGACCACTTTTCATTCTAATCGCACCTGGCATAAAACGCCTTAACAATAATAGTTTTAAGTTTTATTCAATTCAAATGCGCGTGAATTAATTTGGTAAAAGATCGCCTTAGGCTTTTTATAGATGATTGACAAAGATGTATAATACCATAAATATTTTAGACGCGATGGATTTTAGAATGAATATCTTCAGAACTGTTGTATTTGTTTCAGCTTCGCTGGCTGTATTGCTTGCGCTTACCATAAATGCTGAATTATCTTTGGCTGAATCGGAACCTGTGACTGTTGAAGTACTCTTTGATACAGGGCACGAGTTAGATGCAGCAAATATGTCCGGGTACAGTACCATGATCACCGACCTCGGTTCACGAGGCTTCATATTTAACGAGGATAGTGATGGCGATATTACAGCAGAAGACTTAAAAGGCAAGCATGTCCTGGTAATAATAGAGCCGGATGATGCGCTATCAAACGATGAGATAAATAACATTCATGGTTTTATTGAGACTGGCCATGGATTACTGCTACTTACGGATGAACTGTGTGCAGGTGGTATATCGGCGGTTAATAAACTTCTCAGTCCCTACAGAATACAGCAGTCAACTTCAACCGCACTGAGCAAACCCGGCGATTACACGGACATTATGTATCATGCAATCACATCCGGGATTTCACGATATAATCAGGACTCGCCAGGGGCAACGTTTGAGATTGTCAGTGATACAGCATCCCCTATAATAAGGGATATATCTGGTAATATACTGGCAGCTGCCTGGGAGGGAAGTGGTCGGGTGGTGGTAATATCTGATGAGGGATCTTTCTGCCATAGCTCATACAATAATTCGGATAACTATAAGCTAATGCGTAACATATTCGATTGGTTATCTCATGTTGTTCCCCCGAAAGCAGAATTCTCTGGCCAGCCGGTTAAAGGTGAGGGTCCGCTTAATGTAAGATTTACCGATGAGTCTATCGGTTATGTTGACAGTTGGGCATGGGATTTCGGGGACGGCACAACCAGCAATATCCAGAGCCCTGACCACCTTTATTATCATGCCGGGAGATATACTGTTACCCTCGAAGTTACAGGTGTTCATGGTACGAGCAAAGAGGTCAAGCAAAGTTACGTTCACGTGACTCAGGGACCGGGAGAGATAGCAGGTATTTCGCCATCCACATCAATGACATTTTCGGCAAAGATCGATCCCATAATCATCACTGCTGAGGAGAAGCCAACAGTTTCCATGAATGTATATAATAGGGGTGACAGTGCGGAAAGCTATAAGGCTACCCTAAGTATTAATGATAAATTAGAGGATGTTAAGATTATATTTGTTCCCGCCGGGGTTTCCAAAACCATAGTTTTTAATACCTCTACTGTAGGGCCGGGTCTTTATGAACTATCCATTGGCGGGAATATTGTTCAGTTTGTCGTTACTGATAGCGGGACAACTCAATTGAAAGCCAACTCTGCCAATAGCGGGATCACTTCTGATGCCGGCCTGGTTGATTCAAAAATTGGAGCCATTGTCGCCGGTAGTACGGGAGTTGCCTTAGCCGCCTTATTTATCGCCAGGCGAAGGCGTCGCAAGGCTGCCTTCCAGGAAGTAGAAAGAGGATTTAAAAAACTGCTGGATGATCTTAATAATTTTGGGAAAAACGATTAATTGATTGAGTTATTTTATGAAAATCATAGCGTGGGTACCCGAAGCTGAAAAAAAATCAAAATCCTAAATCTTTACCTGAATTTAGATTTAAAAAGTGGTACCCCTGGCGCGACTCGAACGCGCGACACGCGGTTTAGGAAACCGCTGCTCTATCCTCTGAGCTACAGGGGCCTGGAGTGATTTGCCCTTAAGAGGGCTTTTCTAAGTTCGTTATGTGCTTTTACTGCAGTGGACCTGTTGGCCTTGCCTGGTATAGCACCAGTACATCCTCTCCGCACTTCTGGTGGAGATAGGGGGATTCGAACCCCCGACCTCTGCGATGCGAACGCAGCGCTCTCCCAGCTGAGCTATATCCCCCTTCGCAGCAAAATTATAGCATATCCCCTTTTATCATTGCGAGAATAAGGGCCTTACTTTGTGCTGGACAGATAGGTAGTTGTTGGAGTAATATAGCATTAAATAATATCCTGTGCGTGTTTTATAACATGGATGCAAAAGAAAATATCAAAGAAAACGTCCTAAAAACGGTCAGAGAAGGTGATATCAGGTATATCAGCCTATGGTTTACCGACATTCTGGGTTTCTTGAAGAGCTTCACCATTACACCACGTGAGCTTGAAGGCGCTTTGGTTGATGGAATGGGCTTTGATGGCTCTTCGGTAGAGGGCTTTGCCCGTATTGATGAAAGCGATATGACGGCCCTCCCAGACCCGAGTACGTTTCGCATTCTACCCTGGAGTCAGCCGGAATGCAAAGTTGCGCGTATGTTCTGCGATATTGTCAAACCCGGTGGTCAACCATTCGATGGTGACCCCCGCTATGTGTTGAAGAAAAACCTGGCACGTGCCGGCGCTATAGGATACGTCTTTAATATCGGACCTGAGCTCGAGTATTTCTATTTCCGAAATGGTAAGGGCACCGATATCCTTGACGAGGGTGGTTACTTCGATTTAACACCCCCTGATGTTGCCAGTGAGCTACGCCTAAAGACAGTAGATGCCCTGGAACAACTTGGAATTGCTGTTCCTACCAGCCACCATGAAGTAGCTACCAGCCAGCATGAGATTGATCTTTCTTATTGTGATGCGCTTACTATGGCTGATAATGTTATGACATGCCGTCTGGTGGTGAAAGAAGTAGCCCAGAAGCATGGTGTATATGCTACCTTTATGCCCAAACCTATCTTCGGCACTGCTGGAAGTGGCATGCATGTTCATCAGTCATTATTCTCGGGTGAGAAAAACGTTTTCTTCGATAAGAATGACCGGGATTATCTCTCCAAAACGGCCCGTCATTATATTGCTGGACTGTTAAAGCATGCTCCCGAGATTACATCGGTGGTGAGTCAGTGGACCAATTCATACAAGCGCCTGGTTGAAGGCTATGAAGCGCCCGTATATATTTCTTGGGCAAGGCGGAATCGTTCTGATATGGTGAGGGTGCCCGATTATCAGCGGGGAAAAGAAAAGGCTACCCGGGTTGAATTCAGAGTACCGGATCCTTCTTGTAATCCTTACTTGGCATTCAGTGTTATGCTGGCTGCTGGGCTGGAGGGGATGGAAAAGGAGTATCCTTTGGCTGAGCCTTCAGGTAAAAACGTATTCGAAATGACCAAGGAAGAGCGAGCGAAAAGAGGTATCGGGACCCTGCCAATGAATCTCTCCGACGCCATATCATTAACTGAAAAAAGTGAGATCGTGAGGAGGGCTCTCGGCGATCACGTTTTTGATAGCTTTATCAGGAACAAAAGGATCGAGTGGGAGCAGTACCGGATACAGGTAACCGAATATGAGCTTAAGAGATATCTGCCTGTTCTCTAGCTCGGTCTGTTTTCTTAGCATGGACTATGAAGTTTGAAACCATCATTGGGCTTGAAGTGCACGCCCAGCTACTTACCAGGAGTAAGATGTTCTGCCGTTGTAGCGCGGAATATTCGGATGCCCCGGCCAATAGCTTTGTCTGCCCGGTATGTTTCGGTATGCCGGGTGTCCTTCCTACCATAAATAAGCAAGCGATAGAATATACGATCATGACGGCTCTGGCACTCAATTGCACCGTTCACGAGCACACGAAGTTCGACCGTAAGAACTATCCTTACCCTGACTTGATGAAGGGCTACCAGATATCCCAGTATGATGCCCCGCTGGGGCAAGATGGCTGGCTTACCATTGGTGAGGGAGAAGAAAAGAAGAGAATAGGCATAACACGGGTACATCTGGAAGAGGATGTTGCCAAGTTACTGCACCGCACCTCGGTTGACGGAAAACATTATAGCCTGGTTGACGTAAATCGCGCCGGAGTTCCGTTGATGGAGGTGGTCGGTGAACCTGATTTAACTTCACCGGAAGAGGCCAGGCAATATCTAATGAAATTGCGTAATATACTCCGCTATCTCGGCGTATCAACTGGGAACATGGAAGAAGGCAGCTTCCGATGTGATGCCAATATAAGCATTCGCCCTGCGCATTGTAAAGAAACAATGGCAAAGGTTGAGGTAAAGAATATGAACAGCTTCCGGGCAGTGTTCCGGGCTCTACAGTATGAGGAGAATCGACAGCGCAAGGCGGTTGCTGATGGTCAAAGTCTGGTACAGGAAACACGGGGCTGGGTCGAAGAGACTGGCAAAACAGTTTCAATGCGGAGTAAGGAATACGCCCATGATTATCGGTACTTTCCAGAACCGGACCTGCCCCCTATCATGCTTAGCCGGAATTGGATTGAGGAAATCAGGTCAAGGATTCCCGAAATGCCAGAGGCCAGGCGTGACCGTTTTGTCGTCCAGTATGGTTTACCGCTTTATGACGCCAATCTGCTCACCGGTACCAGGGAAATGGCCGATTATTTCGAGGCCTGCCTTGATACGAAAAGTTATGGGAGGATGCCGCCTGAAAGCGGTGCCAAGGAGATCAGTAACTGGCTTTTAGGGGAGGTTAGCCGTATAATAAATGTGACTGGTTGCGATATAGATGGTTTCGGTAAAAGCGTTAGTCCCGAACGTCTCTGTGAACTTGCTTTATGCGCGCGTGGGGATATCAATATAGCCACTGCTAAGTCAGTGCTTGAGGAGATGTTCAAATCCGGAAGAAGTCCCGCTGATATCGTACAGGAGAAGGGTCTCAGCCAGATCACCGATGATCATAAGATAGAGTCGGAAATCGCTGCCGTAATTGCAAATAACCCACAGGCGGTAAACGATTATAAGGCCGGTAAGAAGCAGTCGCTTAAATTTCTGGTGGGTCAGGTAATGAAGGCTACCAGAGGTAGAGCCAGCCCTCAGGTGGTAAATGAATTACTAAGCAAAAAGTTAGGGGAAGATTAAATGCAAACCTATCTAAATATAGCGCAGATTGTTCTTGCGGTGGCATTGATTGTGGTTATTCTGTTTCAGGTTAGGGGTGGGGGACTTGGAGGCATATTCGGTCAGCAGAGCAGTGTTTACCGTACTCGCCGCGGCGTTGAAAAAATACTTTTCAGGATGACCATTGTTTTCGTTTCTGCGTTTCTGGTTATCTCGGTCCTCACACTCAGGATTGGCTGATGGCACCGGTATTTGCTTTTTAAAGTTGACTCGCCAAGCATGTTAGTGGGATAGCGGGCCAGCATAATGAGGGACACATAGCAAAATTGGTGATTAAATATTCAGCAAATTGATGAGAGAAAACAGTCCCGAAGCGGAGAATATACGTGCTATAATGTCAATAGGGTATATCTGGGGGGTGAGGTTTTACCTTAACCCAATTTAAATGCATAAGGAGGCAAAGAACACAGGATGATTATAGGCGTTATCAAGGAGGTGAAGACGGAGGAGTACCGGGTTGGTGCTCCACCTCTCGCGGCGGGTGTGCTGGCTCAGGCTGGTCATAAGGTGCTTGTTGAAGCTGGAGCAGGCTTGGGCAGCGGTTTTAGTGACGACGAGTATTCCAGGGCTGGTGCTACTATTGTCAAGACAGCAAAAGAGGTCTGGGAAAAGGCCGAGATGATTTACCATGTCAAGGAGCCCATTGCCAGCGAGTATCCCTTTTTAAGGAAGGGGTTGGTTTTATGGACCTATCTTCACCTTGCTGCGGCTAAAGAGCTAACACTCACCCTCATGGAGAAGGGCGTAACCAGCGTTGCATTTGAAACGGTAGAGCTCGATGACGGCAGTACGCCATGCCTCGACCCCATGAGCGAGGTTGCCGGCAAACTGGCTACGCAGGTGGGGGCCCAGTATCTGGGTAAAATGTATAAGGGAATGGGCAAACTGGTCGGAGGTGTGACCGGAGTACTGCCGGCAAAGGTGGTCGTGCTCGGCGGTGGTATAGTTGGCACTAATGCTGCCAAGGTTGCTCTTGGTATGGGGGCAAGTGTGGTCCTCCTCGATATCAATATAAAACGGCTTCGTTACCTAAATGAAACATTGCACGGTGACTTTAAGACACTTGTGTCAAACCCGGCCAGCGTAGCTGAGGCAACACGGGATGCCGACCTGGTCGTAGGGGCAGTATTGGTGAAAGGTGCCCGAGCTCCCATTGTGCTTACTAAGGCGATGGTAAAGAACATGAAATCCGGCTCGGTAATTGTCGACGTCGCTGTTGATCAAGGCGGGTGTGTTGAAACGACCCATGCTACCACCCATGACAATCCGGTATATTCAGTCGATGGGGTTATTCATTACGGGGTTGCCAATATGCCTGGCATGGTCCCGCAGACTTCCACAGTGGCTCTGTCTAACGCTACCCTTCCTTATGCCTTGAAGATGGCCAATATGGGTGTTATTGAAGCTATGAGGTCCGACTCGGCGCTGGCAAAGGGAATGAATGTTTATGATGGCAAGGTGACAAATAAGTTTGTTGCTGAGGCCTTGAATCTGGATTACACTCCTTTTCAGCCTTAAGGTTGAAAGCCCTGTAATTTGAATTATAAAAAACTAAAAATATTGCTAATTAAAAATGGTCAAAAGGAGGCTAAACAGCATGGTAGACAAGCAAGATTTGATGAAGAAAGACAAGGCGCACTGGTTTCATCCGCTGGGGTTGCCCGCGGAGACGCC
>Ga0068714_10000891_pt1 | contig 49187 bp, 35 predicted proteins | sample MTBNYHSulfiMetaG_FD_62988 | JGI IMG/M metagenome (GOLD analysis project Ga0068714, IMG submission 62988) | Enrichment culture microbial communities from rom New York Harbor, USA that are MTBE-degrading - MTBE-NYH (New York Harbor Sulfidogenic)... | ecosystem: Environmental > Aquatic > Marine >... | reverse complement strand
TTCCTTTGGGGCTGCCACCATGACCCACTGACTTTTCGGCGCCGGTTGATACCTCGGTAAGAGTGGTTGCGGCTCTGAAGAAACTTACCGATGAGTCGTCTTCCAGCGAACGCTCGGAGTGTCAATTCAATTATGGGACCGTTAATAATTCGGCAGATGAACAGATTTCTCCTTATGCCACCGGGACGCCGCGTTTCTTGAGGTAATCCTTCAGTTCCGGAATGCCGATGATGTTGAAATGAAACACGGAGGCTGCAAGCAGAATCGTGGCGCCTGCTTCCACGGCTTCGTAAAAGTGCTCGATCTTTCCCGCTCCTCCGGAGGCAACTACCTCGGCGGAGACGGCTGCTTTGATCTTTCTTATCAGTGGGAGATCGTAGCCTGTTTTTGCGCCGTCCGTAGTCTTGCTCGTGGGAAGGATGGTCGCCACGCCGTAGCCGTCAACCTTTTTTGCCCATTCAACAGCGTCCGAGCCTGTCGCAGTTCGGCCGCCGTCGATGTAAACTTCGTAGCCTGAGGGCAATGCGTTGTTGACCGCGGCATCGATGGCCACGGTAACACGCTCGCTGCTGAATTCCTTGACCATGTCCTTGATCACTTCGGGTTTTCGGAATGCGGCGCTGCTCGTGGAGATTTTGTCCGCCCCCGCCTTCAAGACAGCGGCTGCCGATGCGACGTCGCCGATCCCTCCTCCGGCGGTAAAGGGGACGGTAGCCGCTTCGGCGACTCTTTTCACAACATCCAACATTGTCGCGCGGCCTTCTATTGTGGCCGTAATGTCCAGGAGTGCGATTTCGTCGGCTCCTGCCCTGCAGTAAGCAAGACAGCACTCAACAGGATCGCCGGCATCCCGGATGTTCACGAACTGCACGCCCTTGACGACCCTTCCATTCCGCATGTCCAGGCAGGGCATGATCCTTACGACCATTTGCATTCCTCCTTTGAAGATTTGTCTCAACGATTCTCCGGTACGTAGCCTTGAACCAGGACGGCGCGAATTTCCGCCCCTGCGTCACGGAGAGGAACTATGTCCTGGTATTCGGGAGATATGAAACACCTCCTGTGGTCTGCCTCGGAGGGGAATTCGATGATAACGATCCTGTCCGGGTTCCTTCGTTCCAGTTCCCTTCCCCCGAACAAGGGCTTGATGCGGCCGCCGCGAACCAGGTAACGCCCGCCGTGGGTCGCGATGATGTCGGAAAGAGCCGCGATATATTGTTTCCATTTCTTCAGATCCCTGAGCTTGGCCTCGGCTACCATATACACGGGCATCGTCTTCCTCCTCCCACTATCATATGCACTATTAGCACACTAGCTCTGAATAGGGAAGTCCCGCGGGGTTCGCAATCTGCCCTATTGATAACGGATAAAATCTCGGGTATGCTTCCCTCTCCCCTTAGTCCCCTTCCGCCGGGGGAGGGGAGGAGGATTTCAACTCGAAGAATGTGGTTGGTTTTTTGAACGAGGGAACGTTTTATGGGTGCAGTCAAACCATCGTCAATCGGGTTTCCTCACCGCCTCGAAAGCCCTGCCGGACTGAGGGTGGAGATCAACGCCAACGGCTCTATCCGGCGCATGGATCACCGCGACATCATGGTGAACCTTTTCCTCGGCACAGAAATGGAAGGCGGCCCAGCCAACATCTTCCTTCGCCGCCTGGGGAAGCCTACCATGTTCACACCTCTCCTGGGACCCGGTTCTCCCGCATCGATAGGTGTGAATCAAACGGGGATGACGGCCGAAGGGGAATGGGAGGGAATTCGTTTTCTGGTGTCGCTGCGGCTCGCCGAATCCGCTCCGGCCTGGTTCTGGCACGTGAGTCTGGAAAACAGGGGCCGGATCGAGGAGACGGTCGACCTCATCTACTCCCAGGACATGGGCCTTGCGCTGTACGGTTTTCTCAGAATCAACGAGTACTATGTAAGTCATTACGTGGACCATACACCTTTGGCTCATCCTGAAAGGGGCTTTGTCGTGGCTTCACGCCAGAATCTGGCCATGGACGGGAGGCATCCCTGGACCGTGGTCGGAGCACTGGGAAAGGGAAAGGGTTATTCCACGGATGGGCTCCAGTTTCACGGCCTGGAAACACGGGCCGGCGGCTCTCCGCCTGGCCTCCTAAAGGGGCTGCCGGCAACGCGGCTTCAGCACGAGCACTCCATGGTGGCTATCCAGGAGACGCCGTTTAGGCTGGAACCCGGGAAAAGGGCGAAAGGGGGGTTTTTCGGCTGGTTCGAAGAAGACCATCAGGGAGCGACTTCTGAAAGGGATATCCTCTTTGTCGACAAGGCTCTTGCCCTGGCCGAGGCCATGCCCCAGACAGGGTGCGGCTCGGCCGGGGGCGTCAAATCGCCTCCAACCCTCTTCGGCCCCGCCTCCCTTCTGAACGCCCTGGAACTCAAAGAATTCGAGCTGGCACCCCTGTTCGGCGAGAATCTCCGCGAGGTTGAGATGGAAGAAGGCAAAACTCTTTCCTTCTTCAGCGGCTTGAACAGGCACGTGGTGCTGAAAATCAAGGAGTCAAGAGTCCTGCGTCCCCACGCCAACATCCTTCGCACAGGGAGCGGCCTTGTTCCGGACGAGGCGTCGCTCACTTCAACCGCCTGGATGAGCGGGGTATTCCATTCCATGGTCGCGCAGGGCCACGTGAGCATCAACCGGTTCCTCTCCGCCACTCACAGTTACCTGGGCCTGCTGCGGGCACACGGCCAGCGCGTGTTCGTGGAACTCGGCGGGGCCTGGCGCCTCCTCGACTTGGCATCGGCCTTCGAGATGGGGCCTCAGGACTGCCGATGGATTTACAAGCACACCGGCGGAATGATCACTGTGCGCAGCGAGGCGGCCGCCGTCCGCCACGAACTCACCCTGACCCTGGAGGTTGTGTCCGGTAGTCCAATGCGCTTCCTTGTGTCCAACCATGTGGCCTTGAACGGGGACGACGGGAGCAATGCGGTTCCGGCCCGCTACACGGTGGACGACAGCGGAGTGTTTGTCCGCCCTGTTCAGGATTCCGATGTCGGCCGCCGCTTTCCCGACGGGCGGTTCAGGATCGAACCTTACCCGGGTACCGTCATCGAGAAAATGGGAGGAGACGAACTGCTGTTCCTCGACGGCCGGTCCCGCCACCTTCCTTACCTTTGCATGATCAGCGCCCCGGCCCTTTCCGCCGGTTTCAGAATCAAAGGCTGCCTGGTCTCCGAAGACCAAGGAGTCACGGGAGAAAGGAGCGGGGGTCGGTTCTGGACCGACATCACCTCCGGTCTCCGCGTCAAACCGCCTGCCGAAAGCCTTTTCTCCAAAAGGGTCGAGGGCTTCACGGAGATACTGCCCTGGTTTATACAGAACGTATTGATCCACTATCTGGCTCCTCGCGGCCTCGAGCAGTACACGGGGGGCGGGTGGGGCACGCGCGACATCTGCCAGGGTCCCCTGGAGATGCTGCTGGGGTTGAGCCGGCTCGATCCGGTCAGGGATATCCTTATCAGAGTGTTCAGTGCCCAGAACCCGGACGGCGACTGGCCCCAGTGGTTCATGTTTTTCGACAGGGAACGGAACCTGCGCGCGGAAGAGTCCCACGGCGACATCGTGTTCTGGCCCTTGCTGGCTGTGTCCCAATACCTTACAACTGCAGAAGATATGAGTTTTATCAATGAGATAGTGCCATTTTTTCATCCTGAAGGTGAGGGTAAGGCCGAAAAGGGATCCATACATCAACACTTGGAGCGTGCCCTGGCAGTCATAAACAATCGCGTTGCCCCGGGCACCCGGCTCGCAGCCTACGGCCTTGGAGACTGGAACGATTCCATGCAGCCCTACGACCCCGCCATGCGCGAACGCCTGTGCAGTTCCTGGACGGTGACCCTACACTACCAGACCCTCAAAGCCATGGCTGTGGCCATGGAGCGTATCGGGTTCAGCGACCGGGCAATGAAATTCGAGGCCATGGCAGCACAAGTGGCCGAGGAATTCCAGCGATGGCTTGTGGTGGACGGCATCCTCACCGGCTTTGCCTATTTCCGTGAAGACGGACGCGTTGATTACCTGCTCCATCCCCGCGACAGGGTCACGGGTGTATCTTACAGCCTCCTTCCCATGATCCATGCCGTCATCAACGGGCTTTTGACCCCCGAACAGGCGAAGAAACATTTAGACCTCATTCATGTTCACCTTCACGGCCCTGACGGGGCTCGGCTCTTCAACCGTCCCATGGAATACAGGGGAGGCGTCCGAAAACATTTCCAGCGTGCCGAAAGCGCCGCCTTCTTCGGCCGGGAAATCGGTCTCATGTACACGCATGCCCACCTGCGTTACGCGGAGGCTTTGGCCCGGTGGGGCGACGCGGAGGGATTTTTCCTTGCCCTCTGCCGGGCGAACCCCATCGACATCCGCACCCTTGTGCCCGGAGCAACGCTTCGCCAGGCCAACTGCTACTACTCCAGTTCGGATGCCGCCTTTCGGGACAGATACGAAGCGTTTTCTGAGTACGAACGGGTGAAGAGAGGAGATATCCCCCTTGACGGAGGCTGGCGGGTCTACTCGAGCGGTCCCGGCATCTGGACAAGACTCATGATGCAGAATTTCCTTGGTTTGCGAAAAGAGAAATCCCTGCTGGTCCTCGATCCGGTGATTCCCCCGTCCCTGGACGGGCTCAGGACGGAAATGGAATGGGAGGGCCGCGTGATGGAGATCACGTACCGCGTCGGGAACGCCGGCTGCGGCCCCGTTCGAGCGAAGCTGAATGGCTCGCTGCTGCCTTACACCCGCGGAGCCAACCCCTATCGTAAAGGCGCCGCTGAGGTGCCCATGAGTGCGTTTCGGGAAAGACTGGTCTCAGGCATCAACCGCTTGGTCGTGCACATCGGGTGAAGATGGAAGGAATTATCTCACTCAGAGAACGCAGGATTCACAGGGAATAGAAGAAGGCAAGAAGAGCAGAAGGTGAGCAAAACAGCCCCGAGGCCAGGAGGCCGGAAAGCGAGAAAGCCAGAACGCTTTGTAGCCTTCCAGCTTCCCGGCAGCCTAGTCAGCCAACGGGGCGTGGGGAACAGGAAACGTTGCCGTTAGATAGGGTAATGTTACTAGAATTTCACTACGATTTCTGCCGGGCATTCAGTGCACACGAAGGAGTCGGACCGGAAGTCTTCTGTCTCCCGGCCGTTTATTCGAACGCTCCTTGCGGGCCGGGGCAAAGGCGGCTTGACCACGATGCCTCCCGCCGGCAAGTCGAGATCACCACGGATCCTCACGTAAAGCGTGTCCGCACGATCCATATGCAAGTTATAGGAAAGCTTGCCGTAATAGGTGGGCAGATTGCCGAGCCTTACCTCGAATCCCTCCGACAGCCAATCTTCAGCTACTCCTGCAGCGATGACCAGCGATTGGTCGGCCTGGCGCTCGTAAGCGAACAGGGCGCAGACGGCAAGGATGTACTCTGCGCTGATCCAGGTATGGGGCATATCGCCGATGAAGCTGGGGCTGGAAGGATCGAGCCAGGAGATTTCCGGCCATTGGTTCCAGGGCGGGATCCGGCGGTCGGCAAGCATGAATTCAGCGAGTTCCAGGGCTTCACGGCGCCACCCGAGGCGCACCAGGGCTCCGATGTTGCGGATTTCGTAAGCAGTGTAGTTGTTCGAAACCGCCTCGCCGCGGGCGCGCTTCCGGAATGCCGCGACATACCTGTCGAAGGTGTTGGCGGTCTGAGACGGCGGCAAAAGGTGGGCTTCATCCAGCAACCCAATGGCTATTGCGGTGGATGTGGGATCGAAATCGACGAGTTCCACGGATCCCGGTACGTAGTCGATACCGTGGCGGGTGATGACGGCTGCCAGTGAGGTACGCACGTTTTCAGAAAAGGAATTCCAGAGAGCTGTAAGGCGGGCCGCCTCTTCAGGACGGCCGAGCGCTTTGGCCATGAACGCCCCATCTCTCAAACCGCGGACGCCCCAGAAATCGTCCCAGTAGGAGTGAACCGGGTGGGCCATGTAACCCTCGTGGCTCATGCTTTCGGGCAGAAGACCGTAAAAGGCCCGTTTATCGGGGGTCAGGTATTCGGCAGTAAGCCGTTTGCTGCGCAATCCTTCCATGAAGGCCAGGGCTCTCATTGCAGCCGGCTCCATTTCCGCCAGAAAGGCCCTGTCTCCGGTGAGGCGGTAGTACTCCACGACAGCATAAACGAATTCGCCGTAGGCGTCGAATTCAGGAAGCCATTCAGGACCTTCAAGGCCCGTGCAATCAGGGATGTTGCCGTCATCCCGCTGATAGCCCGCATACCACCCAATGAAATCCCTCATGGCTTCAGGAATGCCCGCACGCAGCAAAGCGGCCCCCATGATCGCTCCGTCCCGGATCCAGGATCGGGAATAACGGCGAGGCCCGGGGTGAAAGGCAGGCCCGTTCCGGTTTATCAGGATGTGGGCCGCGCATGTCCTGAGGGTGTCGGCGATCTCCCGGGCTTGGGCTGGAAGGTGGATTTCCGCTGTTTCGAGCCTCTGTTGCCAGTTCCGGGCTGCGCTTTCAAACCCTTGGGGGCCGGAAACACTTTGAAAGGGAAAGTGCGGAAAACCCTCGAGGCCGGGTTCGGCAGGGCCGAAGGGGATCGCGAGAAAGACTTCCTTTTCAGAGCCGGGCTCCAGGTCCATGTCGAATGTAAGTGCGCCGGAGGCGTATCCGAACTCATCTCTGACTGACGTCCATGGAGGCAATTCCCCTTCCTCAACGTATTTCGTGATCCCTCCTGCAGCGAAGGGCGCGACACCGAAAGCGGCCGGTATATTCAGTGGTATGACCTCCTTGTCCCCATTCACGCGAACCGCCCCACCGTGGAAGGACAACTCCCTTATCGGGCTCACGCCGCCTAAGGACTTCCATTGCTGCCATGTCGGGGTCACCTGAAAGGGCCTGATCGCGGCGAAGAGGCGGATCGACCGATCCTCTTCAGCCCTGCTTTCGATGCGGTAGCCGATATACAGGAGCGGCGGTTTTCCGGCTGCAAAAGCGGTGATTTTCATGGTGAAGGTCCCGGCCCTCCATTCAGAGTAAGGCAGCGGCAGGTACCCGTTCGTCAACCCCTGGGTCAGGTTCACATCCGCCCAGGTGAAAAGGCGGCCGTCTACTTGGACAAAGGGCTCGATAGAAAACGATCCTTTGTCCACCTCCACCATGCCCTCCTCGTTCAGCAGCGCCTGGGTGTTGGCTTCCTCCACGCCGACCGTCGTCCAATGGGTCTGTCTTCCCAGGAAATACTTCGGATAACGTCCCGGAGCGTCTTCCTTTGCCATGTTCTCAAAAAACCGATGGATCGTCCGAGAAAAGTCCCAGGTTTTGACTTCAACCCGTCGAACACCGAAGCCCCGGCCTTCAACGCTCCGCCTCAGGTTAATGCGAACGTAACGGGATACCATCTTGGGAAGGTAAAGATAACTGCGCTCGGTGTCGGCCTGAGTCGTAGAGAAGACGGTGAGCCAGGAAGCCTCGTCATCCGAAACTTCGAGGTCGAACTGCCCGGCCTGAAGACCCTGCTCCCACTGGACGACCAATGCCCCGAATTCCCTTTCCTTCAGGAAATCAATTAGAAGCCATTGAGGGCCGGCGGACTTCTCGCTTCGCCAGTTCGTTCCTTCCGAGCGGTCCACGACATTTTGGGGATCGTGGCCGGGAAGCGAGCTGGAGGCACGCACCACCGGTGTCATGTGGTACGTGTCGTCCCGGAACCACAACTCGTCGATCCAGATCGTGCCGCTCCCGCCCTGCCCGGCGGCGATGACGAGTTCGACTGCCGCCACTCGACCGGGGGGCCCGCCACCCAGAGGGCCCCAGGCAAAATCGATTTGGCTCCCCCGGATCAAGAGGGGCTCCCACGTTCCCGGGAAGTCGAATGATTCGACGCGATACCGCCAGACGTTTTCGTTGGTTTCGTCCACAAGCTTGAACTCAAAGGCGTTGTTGGGAGCGAAACCGCGGATGTGGAGACCTAATGTGTAACTCTCTGGAATTTCGATCCGAATCAATTTCCGGGCGACGACAAACCCGCCGCCGCCCCGGAAATCGAAATCGAGGCGCATGGCATTGCCCTCGACCCCCTGGCCCTGGGAAATGCGGAGCTGCGCCTGCCCCGAGGTGATTGCAGTCCACCCGGAGAGTTCTTCGAAGTCATCCAGAAGTCTTTCATCCATTGCAACGACCCTTTATGGAATTCTCCGGGGCAGGTCTCACACTGAGACTCTGCTTTCGACCGGTTGATATTCCCACGCACCTTCTTCCTGGAGCTCCAGAATCCCGTGGTATCGATCCAAGTTGACGAAGCTTTCCTCATCTTCGAAGACCACGTAGCTTAGGGATCGCTCGTCAAGTATGCCTAAAACCCTGTCCACCCGATCGTAGCTCAAGGTGGTGGTCGGCCTGTCCAGGTATACGAAAGGCGGACCGGCCACAAGGACGCGGGCGATGACCAGAAGTTGCTGCTGGTCCAGGGGCAGGGTGTTCTCCCAGTGTTGCCGTTTGTCCAGGCCTCCGAATCTGGCAGCAACCGATTCGATGTTCAGGATGGCCAGGGTTTCCAGAATTTTTTGCTCCGCGACCTGGACCTCAGCCAGACGGCTTTCCTTCGGGGAGTCCTCTTCGGGCCAGGGCCGCATGAGCAGTTCGCGGAGGGTGCCCGGAGGCAGATAAGGGACTTCGGTCAGGAGAAGTATCCTGTCCAGCTTTGGGCGGATGATTCGGCCCTCGCCGGCTTCCCACAGCCCCGCGGTTGCGTAAAACAGGGCAGCTCTGGCGGTTTCGTCCGGTCCCCGAACCAGAACATGGGTGCCTCGGGGTATTGTCAGCGACAGGTCCCTGATCAAGACACGACCGCTTCGGGGCGAGCGGAGGGTAAGTCCCGAGTAGGCCACCTTCCCCTCGTGGTGAGAAACCGCAATGGGAAGAGATCTGTCTTCGGATCTCGCTGTTTCCCTGGCGTGGAGCAGGTCGGCGAGCCTGGCCAGCACAGCCGTGTAGGAGGAAAGCGACTGAAACTGATTGACTATGATGGAAAAGGCTCCGAGCAAGTGCGTAAAGGCAATGGCCGACTGGGTGATCACTCCAAACTGCACCTTTCCGCTGATGAAAAGAGGGGCGATGATCAGGGCGGGGATGATCTGGATCATCCAGCTGTAGCCTGTGGTGAAGAAATTCACGTTCCGGTTGATCGCGATGATGCGGCGCATGTTTGAAACCAGGTCGTCCAGACTCTTCAGGCTGAGCTGTATCAAACCTGCTTCGCGGCGCGAAGTCGCCAGGGATTCCGCATTTCCCCTAAGGTAAATCAGGGAAGCCCGCAAATTGGCCTCTTTATCCAGTTGGTCGTAGTTCAATCGGATCAGGGAACGGCCGAAGATGTACGTCAGAAGCGTACCCGCCGAAGCATACAACACGGAAACGACGAAAAGCAGGGGGCTGATGGACCACATAACCCCCGAGAAGGCTATCACCGTGAGGCTTGCGTTCAGCAGGATAAGCATGAGAGAAAGGGTGGTGACACTGTAGGTGCGGATGTCATCGGCGATACGCTGATCTGGATTGCCGATCTCCCCCTTGATCTTGAGGTGGTAGTAAACCCGGTCGTTGGCATAATAGATTATGCTCTGACGGGTGGCCCATTCCCGCCATAGCAGAGCGAGCCGTTCCTCGGTAAAACGGTAGAAGACGGCTACCAAAGTGGAAGCAGCGAACACGCCGATCCAGGCGAAGGCCATCCGAACAAAACCGGCGTAGTTGCGGTTCTCGATGGCCGTCATGAAGTCACGGCTCACGTAGCTGTTGAGCACGTTCAGGGCGTTTATGCCCAAGAGAAAAAACATGAGGGCGGCGAACATCCACTTTGCCTTCCGGCCGACCTGCACGGAAGTGGCGAAAAGCTTCAGGTTGAGGACGAAGCTATCCCAGGTTCGCCTGTTGAACGGCAGTCTTTCCATTTCGTCCAGAGATCTCCAGGCAATCTCGCTGTTAACGGAGCGATGGGGGATATTACACCAAGCTCCCGGGGCGCTAGAAGAAAAATATATTTTACACTCGGAGGGGACAAAAACGGGAGGGTATAAGAAAACCGCTTTGAAGGTCTCTTCAATTCAGTTCCGCTAAATTGCTTCAATGGTCGAAGGAGGTTTGGCGGCCACGTTGTATGTCACGCTCACCACCCCGGGAACTTCCGATGTGAGCCTCCCTGCAAGCTTCAGGAGCAAATCGAAAGGAAGGGGGGTAGGGGAGGCAGTGACTGCATCTTCGCTGTCCCAGCAGCGGACCTCGATCTGAAGACCGTACTCCCTCTTTCCGCCCCTCATGCCCGTGACCCGGTCTTCGTGCAATATGGCCATGTACTGAAAAGCTCCGGCGCCGGCCAGCTCTTCTTCAACCACCACGGTGGCTTTTCGAACAAGGGCAATCCGTTCGGGATTCGCTTCTCCGATCACTCTGGCGACCAGGGCAGGACCTGGAAAGGGGGGGCGATTGTACATTTTTTCGGGCATACCAAGGGCTTTTCCCACGGCGCGAACCCCCGGCTTTCGAAGTTGAATGAGGGGTTCAATGACCTTGTAACCATAAAGCTCCTCAGTGTCGATTCCGAGCTGGGCAAGGATGTTGTGCTGGCGCTTGATCCCGGCAACCGTTTCCTCTACATCCGTGTAGATCGTTCCCTGGAGGAGATAGAGCGCACCGCTTTCCCTCACTAGTCGGCCGAAGACGGTCTCGTAGAAGGTGTCGGTAATGGCCTGACGTTTTTGTTCCGGATCAGTCTTTCCCCGCAGGGCCGAGAAAAAATCATTCCGGGAATCTACCAGGACGACCGGAACGCCGAGATTTCTCATTGCAGACACCACGGACTCAGGCTCTCCTTCCCTCATGAGGCCGTTGTCGATGAAATAGGTAATGAGTCGGGGACCCAAGGCCCGATGGGCAAGGATGGTCGTCACCGAGGAGTCCACGCCGCCCGACAGTGCATTAACCGCTTTCGAATCACCGACCTGAGAAGAAATCAGCTCGCACTGTTCCTCGATGAAAGCATGCGGGTTCAAATCGCCGATTTTGATTTCCTGTACGGACATGAAAGCTCCTCCCCCAGCGGAATGATTTTGCGCTCTACCTCTATAAGCAAAAAAGAGGGGAGTCAAGAAAGAAGACAGGGTGCGGGGACATTGCAAACTATTCGGAGAGTTTGAGAAGCATGCCGGTTCGCTTGGCTCTTCTGACGGCCGCCTTCACAAGAATCAGCTCCAGAGCCAGGTAGGCTGCAAGGGTGGCAGATCCCTTTGCGAGGGCATGGGGGAAGGTCGGTTCAAATCCGTAAAAGTGCCGGAAATATTCGAGGAAATAGGTGAGAGGAATGAGTTCCGAAACAAACACGACCCACTGGGGCAGAATTGAGACAGGGTAGTAGATTCCGCAAACAAGCATCATCAGGCTCACCAGCGACCAGGCCGCCACCTCGGCGCGGAGACCGAAGGTGAAGACAAGGATGCAGACGAACAGGCCTACCATGGCTGCGCTCAGAAACATGCCCAGAACAAGCACGCAAAGGGGAAGGGAGCCCGGCGTGGTGAAATCAAAGCCGAAGAGCAGATAACTCGCTCCCATGAGGATCAGGAAAACGGAACCTCCTCTGATTACGCCCACGATCAGGGAGCCGATGAGCAAATGGCGGAGCCCCACCGGCGCGATCAGGCTGTGTTTCACCGCCTTGCTCCACACGTCGTAAAGCAGCGCATAAGACACGTCGAGCTGGCAAACCTGGACGGCGCTCATGGAGACAACGCCAACCAGGATAAAGGCCTTCATTCTGGGTTCGAGTTCGGCGAACTCGGCCAGAAGCCCCACGGAAAGAAAGGCTACGAGAGGCCAGAACAGGATCTCGAAGAGGGTGAAAACGTTTCGCCTCGTCATGATCAGGTTCTTGAAGACGAAGGCCCCCGTCTTGGTCATCTCACCTTGCATAAGCGATAAAAACATCTTCAAGGTCCGACTCCTGAATGCGAAGGTCATGAATGGTAATCCCGTTGTTCGTTAGAAGTCCGAGGATGTGGGGCAAACGCTCGTGGTGATCATCCACCATGATGCGACAGGATGTCCCGTTGAGTTGAAGGCTGTAAACCCCGTTCAGGGCTTCAAGAGAGGCGACCGGGAGCCGGCCTCGGAAGGAGATGCTGAGAGTGTCACCCAGGCGCAACTCCCGTTTGAGCTCCCGGGGATTGCCCGTTGCCCTGATCCTGCCGTCCTTGATGAAGGCCACCCTCTCGCTGAGCGTTTCGGCTTCTTTCATGTTGTGGGTGGTCATCAGAATTGTTGTCCCCTTCTCCTTATGGAGGTCTTGAATGGTCTGCCTGATCCGGCGCGCCACGTCGGGGTCGAGACCCACTGTGGGCTCGTCGAGCAGGAGCAAGTCCGGATCGTTAACGAGCGCTTTGGCCAGGGAGAGCTTCTGCTTGGTCCCGGTGGACAATTCCTCGAAGCGGACCCTGGCGAAGTCGCAAAGGTCAAAGAGATCAAGCAGTTCGTCCACTTTCTTCCTTCTATCATTGGTCGGGATACCGTAGAGCATGGCATAATATTCAATGTTTTCCCGGACGGTCATGCTCCACAGGAAGTTGGCGTGACCCGATGAGAGATTGATGCGCCGGGTGACTTCAGCGGCGTCCTTCAGCATATCCCTTCCAAAAATCCGGACTTCTCCCTCTTCCGGCGTGAGCAGGTTTGAAAGGATGGAGAGAAGCGTGGTTTTGCCTGCGCCGTTGGGACCCAGGAGACACCAGAAGGCCCCCACGGGAACGGCAAGATCCACTCCCTTCAGAGCCGCCTTCCTGCGCTTCCGAAACCACCCGGATACAAATGTCTTTCGAAGATTTTCCACTTCAACGGCAAACTTCAAGGGATGCCCCTTTCAACACGAGTTTAACCTTCCGTTCTGACATGGGAATACAAAATAAACGGACCTAACATACTGTCAATGAAGGGATTCTATATCTTCCCAAAGGAGGGAAATTGTGCTAATAAAATACACATGAATTCAGGAAAAACAAAGGGGGCATCATTGGTGCTTGACGGGGATGGGCTCAGGGAACAGGTCCTGTACAACTGCAACATATCGGATGCGCGCTATGCCGGGTACTACTCTATCTGCGGCCTTGCTCTCCGGCTGAGGGATCTTTACAAGTGGGAGAAGAAACTGGAACCCTGGGAGGAAGAAGACCCCTCGGTGATGCTCGACTGGATCGGCCACAAGGAAGAAGACTGGGATGCCTTGATCGAGAAAGACTTCCGTCCTTTGACGGTGCTGGGCGCCACTTGCGATCCTTTCGATGTCAGCGCGATCAACGAGTTGCTCGATCCCTGCGGGCTTTTTTACGGGGCAGGGTATTTGCACAGCCTGAAACCGTCCTTTTTTCTTGCCCGCCTTGCGGAGAAAAGAGAACTGGAGGGCTCTTGTGCATATCTTCTGGGCGAAGAACTGGCCAGGGATCTCCTGATTGTTCCCGCCCTGTCTCAGGAGAACCGTGTTATTGTCAGAAAGGATGCGGCAAAGCTTTTCCTCTGGAACCAGATTTTCTTCATAAAGAAGTCGGCGCGCCAGGCCCTCTCCTTTGCGCTCGAAACCTTTGGCCTAAAAGAGGATGATCACGCTAAGCTGAAAGAGCACTTTCACCGCATCGCTTCCGAAGAGACAGAGGTATACCTTCACCATGAGATCGGCGAAATCAGGGAGAGCGGTTTCGACCGGGAGGTTTGGCGAGATCTGATCGCCACATATCCTCACACTCCTGTCGAACTTCTGACCCGGGGAGTGAAGGACCTGCTGGCGGACACGAACGAATTCGGAAATTTGAGTTTCATCGCCCGGGAGAAGAGGGCGGCGTCTCTGGGCTTTCACGTGGCTTTTCTCGACGGGGCAAGAAAGGAGCTTTTTCCCGAGATCATCGACGCTTTCAAGGCGTTCATGGAATCGAGGGAATGGCGCCCTGTTGAGGACGCTATCGCCGCCGGTCGTGAACGGGGCCTAGGAATTGCGCGGAAAATGATTTCCCTCCACCGGGAAGGAAGAGAGAGAGAAGACACGGGCTGGGTTGAAAAAGAAATATGGAAGCAGTTTTTGATCCCCCTGGGCATTGTCAAGGAAGTCGTCGGTGCCGGAAAGAAGAATGGATGAGTCTGGGAGTCGAAGCAAGGAAGGTGAGGCACCCGGGGCGGGGCGAGGAAGTTCAGAGAGGAGTGCACAAAAACCGTCAGCCGGTGGAGCCGGTGACGACCTCGTTGGCCCAGTCTACGATCGGGATAAGCCTTTCAGATGACAGTTCCCTGGCCGCCTCGTAAGGAAGCCACCGGTACTCGTCATGTTCCGGTTTTCCGATCTCGGGGTTTACGGAGAAGGTTGCCCGGGACTGCGAAGTGGCTGCAACGTAATACCTCGCGATTTTTTTGCCCCCGCTCCAGTAAGGTTTCGTCTCCTTAAAGACATGCCCCCACCGGCAGGCCAGATCCGTGATTCCTGTTTCCTCCTTGACCTCCCTCTCAGCCGTTTCAAGGGGGTCTTCCCCCGGCTCCACCACTCCCTTGGGAAAATCCCAATTCCGGTAAGCCCTCAGGAGGAGGAATTTCCACTGTCCTGATTCTCTCCTCACCACGACCACACCTGCCGACAACGTCGCTTGCTCCATTTCATCTGCCCCCTGAAGATCCTTTCCTTACATTGTCACGGTTCAGGGTGAAATGCAAAGAATGGCGATCTGAAACGGCCTATTCAAGGGTGGACATGGGTAGTTGAGAGAGTTGCTTCAATTTTCAAGATTTGTGGTAACAGTTCGGCCGCCAGAACACCAAGCCGTGAAGAAAGGATATGATGCTCAAGCCATTATCGAACAGAGGACTTGCCAAAGAGAGACAAATCGTAGGATAATAGATATCTTGAAGGGTTGATGAAGCAGGAGACCGGGTATTGGCGGACGAAAGACGCAAGACGTCGAGAATCAATGTCGCATGGCCGATTTCGGTGATTACGGAACAAGGCACGATCGAGGGAGAATCAGTCAATATCACTCAGTCCGGGGTATTTGTTCGGAGCAAACAGCTTCTCAAGGAAAACGAGACCTATCGCATTGTGATCAGACTGCCGAACAAGAAGCGCGTTTCCCTCAAGGGCAAATTGCTCTGGTCCAATCTCAACGGGGATGAACGATCCAAGGCTTTTGCGGACATGGGTTTTTCTTTTGTAAAGATCGAGGAGCAGGATCAACGGGTTCTCAGGGCAATGATTTCCCTTTACGGGGAAAACGAAAAGTAGAATCTTGTCACAAGGACGCCAAGTCACAAAGTCCATATATGTTTGATAAGGGCTTAAACATCGTGCCCCTTCTTTGTGCCTTTGTGTCTCAGTGGCTGAACTGTGGCGCAAGGCAAGAAGCGCCCGGGAGCAAGGATGTTATGAAAAGAGTTCTGTGGGGAACGGCGTTCTGTTTGCTTGTATGTTTTTCCGTGCTGGCGGAGCAGAAGTATTCTTTATCTGGGACGGTCATCTTCGACGAAGGAGACAGGATATTCATTTCATTATACGACCGTGAAGAATTCCGGGATTTCAAGAGAAAGCCTCTACCTCCAGAGCCGTTCACTCTGGCGATCGAACCGAGCGTTCAAGAAAAGCAGGCAGGCAAGGTTCCTTTCAAGTTTGAAAACATTCCATCCGGAACGTATGCACTGCTGGCTTTCCGGGATCAAAACAGGACGGGGTCGTCGCTTCGGCCGGACAGAATTGCGTCTTCTTACCGCATGATGAACTTCTCGGGTCGATGGGATGAGGTGAAGTTCAGGCTTGACAGGAATATTACCGGAGTGACGATAGATTTTGTGCCCGACGATTCTCCACGAAAAACAAAACAATGACTATGACGGCTGGAAATGGATGTCACGGCATTGCGTGCTGAATCGTTGCGTTCCGCGACAATGTGGTCGTCGTGGATAGGGATTCCAGCCTGGTCTGCATAGGAAACTCCCGGATGCGAGACGGCGAGAGCCGATCTGATGGAGCGAGTCCCTGCGGCGCGCCGTCATGTGCGCTTCACTCCCATGGCAAAAGTGATTCTGCGCTTTTACGAAGAGCTGAACGAGTACCTGCCTCCCGATAAGCACAAAAGGGATTTTGTCGCCTGTTTTGACGGTCCAATCTCCGTGGGGGAGTTGATAGAGCGGCAGCGGATTCCGGGAGATGAAGTGGATCTCGTTCTTGTGAACGGCCAATCAGTCGCCTTTGACCATATCCTTCATGATGGAGACCGAGTGAGCGTCTATCCGGTTTTTGAGCGTTTCGATGTCGGAAGTGTCACCATGGTGCGCAGGAGGCCGCTCAGAAACTTGAGGTTTGTGGCGGACAAGACACTTGCGCAGACGGTGGAACGCTTGAAATGCATGGGGTTCGACGTATATTGGACGGACGACCTTGATGTCGAAAAGGCGATGGACATCTCCACTAAGGAGGAAAGGATCCTTCTGACCACAAAGGCAGATATTGCTCGATCCGGCAATGTGATCCGCTCCCTTTACGTGGGTTCGGGCACGGTGGAAGAGCAAATTTGGAAAATTCTGGAAGACCTGTTCATGACCTCGTAATAACGGCGAACTCCTCGGGTGCCCTTCAGTTCATCCTGACTACGAGAGTCTGACCCGGATAGATAGTGCTGGCAGGTGTCAGGTTGTTGATGCGCAGGAAGTCGGCCAGGTTCATCCGGTACCGTTGAGCGACGAGGTACGGGCTGTCCCCCTTTTTCACGCGGTAAACGGTCTCCTGCCTAAAGGAGGATTCCCTCGTCCCTTTAGGAACCTTGAGAACCTGGCCAACCTTAAGCCGGGAATTCCTGAGGCCGTTCAGGGAGCGGATGGCATGGGTAGTAGTTCCGTGCTGTCCGGCAATTTTCCAGAGGGAGTCCCCTCTTGCAACAATATACGTGCCGACTTGGCCGCCAGGCAACGCCGTCGGCTGCAAAGGTCTTGCTCGCGCAGTCGCAATAGCGTGCCTGGTAGGTATCTTCAACTTCCATCCGACTTTGAGGTAACTGCTTTTCCTCAGACCGTTTTCAGTCATTATGGCGCGGACAGAGGTCCTGTACCGAGAGGCCAGCCCGGACAGGGTGTCACCGCTTCGTACACGATGGACGTAGTAAGACGGCACAGGAGGGCGCCATGCAGGAATCTCATCGATTTTGGCAAGAAGAACCTCTCCTTTACCCTTCGGTACCTTGAGGGCATATGCGGAATTCGGAGTAGAGTCGTGACGGAGTTCAGGGTTCAAGTCCCTCATGGTTTCATAGTCTAGACCGAGGCGATCGGCGACGGTTTTCAAGTACACCTGCTTGTTGATGGTGACCTGCTCCAGTTCGACCGGTTCCTCGGGGGGAGGGAGTTCCAACCCGTAAGCCCCCGGGTCTTTGAGAATGTGCAGCACTGCGAGGAACCGGGGAACATAGGAAGCGGTCTCCCGGGGAAGGTGCTCGTAAAGGTCCCAGAAGTCATCAAGGTAGTTGACTCTTTGTTGCCGGATGCGTTTCAGGACGGCCCATTCGCCGCAATTGTATGCGGCAAGCGCAGTGGTCCAGTCGCCGAACATCTGGTGGAGTTCCTTCAGGTACGCGATGGCGGCGCGAGTGGATTTTTCCGGGTCCATCCTCTCGTCGATCCAGGAGTCTCTCTCTAATCCGAATTTGTATCCTGTGGAGGCGATAAATTGCCACAGACCGAGTGCTCTTGCCCTGGAAAGGGCTCGAACCTTGAAGCCGCTCTCTATGAGAGGCAGCCACGAGAGTTCTTCCGGCAGACCTGCTTCCTTGAGGGCTTCCACGATAGCGGTCCGATATCTGCCCGAGCGCCGGTAGGAGGCGAGCAAGAATTCCCTTTCTCTGCCCGCAAAAGACTCGATGGCCTTTTCCACATGATTGTTCATCACCAGGGGGATGGCCTTGTAAGGACCCTGGGCCGAGGTCGCCCTTGAAGCATACGCTTCGATGATGCGCTTGGATATGGTGAATCGAAGGTCTTCCTTCTGCTGGATCAGTTCCGCATCGTCGTCGGCGTCGACCTCGAGAATGAGTGAATAGGCAGTATCGAGCGCATCAATTGCTCCTTCCAAATCGCCTCGCTCCCAAAGTTCGTTGGATGTCTGGCAATACTCAAGCGCTGAATCGAGTGTACTTTGATGGTTCGTCTCGACGGCAGGGGAGAGAGGAGGTTCCCCCGTTTCGACAAACTCCATTTTTTCCGTCTCCGGAGGCGCCGGAAGTTCAACCTCTTGATCCCGGGAGAGCTGAATTATCCGGGGAGGAGCGATCGGCTCAGTGATCTGATCGTGAGAGAGATCGGTATCTTCGATGGGCTTGTTCATTCCTGCAGAGGCACATCCAAGAAAACAAAATATCAAACCGATCATGAACGCCCGGTTGCCCCAGGGTGGCTCCATGCGATCACCTCCCTTCTTTTTGATTTCGCTTTCTCCCGGTTCTTCATTCTTCGCAAAGAGGACAAGGAGAAAAGCTTATGTGTTAAGAATCATGTGCAGATACGGCAGATACGCATGCAGCTTTTGCGGAGATCCGCTCGCCGGATTTGTAACAGAACCAAGACATTATAGGAAAGACTGCAGAAATGGTCAATTAAAAAGTGATCGCCTGACAACCTTGTTGCAGAGACTCGGCCCCCGCCTTGCCAAAGGAAAATAGTGCGCTATATTGAACGCAGTTTGGCAACTCCGGCCCTCCGGGCAAGGTGGAGTGAATTGTCGACGCCCTTGGAAGTGAGAAGTCTCCAAATTCGAAGTTTGCCGGCCCGCGGCCGGCACGAAATTTAGAACAATGCATGATGACAATAATTCCACGGATTCAGGCAACAAGAGCATATGGTATCGTGATTTTTGTCTCACGGGGCTGTTCATGAATGATACCTTCATTTGCCCGCCCTATGAATCGGTGCCGACAGTTCATTCGCATCATGGCCAGCTTTGGGCCGGAACGCCTGCGGATTTCATCGAACGCCTCTACAAGGATTTTGACTACCGGCAGGATGATGTTTGGGTGATTTCGTATCCGCGATCCGGAACCGCGTGGACCTACGCGATAACATGCGCCGTTATCTATTACGGTGACATCGGAGCGTTGGAGAAGGCTCAAAGTGAGAAAAGAATTTTGAAATTCCTGCCCATCGAGGTCGGGAGCGAAGCATCCGTGCACGAACGCATCGATACCTGGAAGAGTCTTCCCTCACCCAGAGTGATACCGACTCACCTGCCGTTGAGGTTGTTCCCGGAGACGGCCGTCGAACATGGGGCAAAAATAGTCTACGTCGAGCGCAACCCCAAAGATGTCGCGGTATCCTTTTATCACTTCCACCGCTCACACAGACTGCTCGGATTTTACAAGGGCACATGGGACGACTTTTTCGAGTGCTTCATCAGCGGGCAGGTGATATACGGAAGCTGGTTCGAACACACGGCAGGATGGATGCCCAGGGTGCGGCAAAACGAAGGCAGGATGCTCATGCTCCGGTACGAAGATATGCAACGGGACCCCGGGGCGGAAATCAGAAGGGTGGCTGCCTTATTGGGCCGCACCTTGTCATTGGAAGCGATTTCTGCGGTCGCGTCTCATTGCTCTTTCGAGAACATGAGCGCAAATCCCTTCACGAACCGAGAAGGGGATCCGATCATGGATTTTTCAATCGCACGATTCTTACGAAAGGGAGTTGCCGGGGACTGTAAAAACTACTTCACGGAGGCACAAAACGAAAGATTTGACAGGGAACTGGAGCGCTGGAAACAACTCGACAGTCCAACCGCCAAGGCAGAAAAACCGATGCTACGCAAGAGGTAGTGCAAAAGATTTTCCTTTTGAGATAGATGTGACTTTCAAGCTATTCGACGTAGATCATCCTCTTGGTCATACCTCCATCGGCTATCAGCACACTCATGCCGTCACGCAATAACCGAAGGGCTGTAGCCTTTCCGATTCCTTGTGCGCCGCCTGTCACCAGGGCCGCACGTTTCGTGGCTTCATCCGTCATTTTCTTACGTATCACACATAGAAGGATTCAAATCCCATTCGATTCGGTAACCGGTGTCGTCTTTTTCGAGACAGACGATGCCTCCGGTTCCGATTCTCACCAAACCCGCGCTTTGATTGCCGGCAACCAGGTACGAGACGAGTCTTTCAAGGTGCGGCAGATGCCCGACATACATCGTATTGTCTTCTTTGATGCCTGCGGCAAATTCTGCGACGTCGTCATTGGGATTCAACCCGGACACCTCAAAGGTGGCGTCGGCGCCGATCTTCTCCGCCAATATTAGGGCCGTCTCCCTTGCCCTTGTCTTGCCGCTGTGATAGACCGTCCTGACCTCAACACCCGCCTTTTTCAAATGGGCTGCGATACGCTCGATCTCCATTCGCCCGCGTGCCGACAGGGCGCGGTTAGGGTCGACATACTCCGACAGAGCCGAACCATGCCGGACAAAATAAATTGGCATTTCCAGGAAACCTCCAGCCACTGTGTAGGATAGGGATCTGGCACCCCTTTTGGTCGATGAACTTGTTGAATCAACTGCGCGAAGAGAGGGTACCCATCACGGCCTGAATTGTCAACCAAGGTGCAAAAAGGTCTTTTTCTCCAACGGCTCGCCGGTCCTAATCGGATAGGGTGACAATTGGCCGCCTCGGGTTTCTGAGAGCATGTCCCAAGCTATTCAACCTGTTTTAGGTGTCCGCCCTTTGCTGGAAAGGGGTTGGGGAGAGCGGAAAACAGCCACCCACAAGATGATGGATAAAGCTTTGTCCTTGACACACAAGACCTAATCCCGTAATGTTCGATTCGAAAAAGAGATCTCTCATCAGCGTTATCTACTCAGACCCCAGGGCAGGGCACTCCAGCAGAATGATCGAACGTGAGTTTGACATACCCTTCGTTGCTGATCTGGCACTTCGAGAAAAGCAGATCCAGCAGAACTACCGGCCTATCATCGCCGTGCACAAATGGTTTGCCCGACGACCGGGGACTCTCTTTCGCAGCCTCCTGCTGTCGGAGTTTTCACCAATGCCGTTGCGCGAGGCCTTTTATCAGTCCAATAAGCTCCAAGGAATTCGGATTGCCGATCCGTTCATGGGGGGAGGTATCCCTCTTCTTGAGGCAAATCGGATCGGGTGTGATGTCATTGGGTATGATATCAACCCGATGTCCTACTGGATCGTCAAGCAGGAGATGGAACCTCTCGATGTGGTGAAATATAGCATGGCCTCTCGAAATCTGAGGGTTGAGCTTGAAAAAGAGATCGGCCATCTCTATCGTACCCAGTGCATCCATTGCGGCAATCTGGATGCTCATGTGAAGTACTTCCTTTGGGTCAAGACTAAAGCCTGCAACGGATGTGGATCGGAAATCTCGCTTTTCCCCGGATATCTAGTCGCACAGAATCGAAGACATCCCAAGAACGTTTTTGTTTGTCCAGCCTGCGGCGACTTGAGCGAGGCTGACGATCGATCAAATCCGGGAGTCTGCCTGAAGTGCGGCAACCCGCTTTCCATTCCGGGTCCCGCGAGACAAAATGCATGTCAGTGCCCAAGCTGTGGCAAACCGAACAAGTGCTCCGATCCCGAAAAAGGCCCCCCCAAACATCGGATGTTTGCCATCGAATATTATTGCCGGAAATGCAAGTCCTCCCATGAAGGCCGATTTTTCAAGAAGCCCGATGACCGAGATCTCCAACTGGTTGTAGAAGCAGGGTCCAGACTTGGCCGGATGAAGCCGAAGTTCATTCCGGATGCCCAAATCCCCGAAGGTGATGAATCCAGCAGGCTTCACAGGTGGGGTTACAAATACTACCGGGAAATGTTCAATCCCCGACAATTGCTGGGCCTTGAAATGAGTTGCAGGTTTATCCAAAGCGAGCCGGATCAACATATCCGGGAGGCCCTTGCCACAAATCTGTCAGATCTTCTCCGATACCAGAATATGCTCTGTCGCTATGACAAGATGGCCCTGAAATCCCTGGACATCTTCTCCGTGCACGGTTTTCCGGTTGGTCTGATCCAGTGCGAGTCCAATATCCTTGGAATAGCATCTCAAAGGGGTGCCAGCATCGGCAGCGGCGGGTGGTCGAATATAATAGACAAGTTCACAAAAGCCAAGAACTACTGTTACGAGCCGTTTGAGATCCTTCACAGGGGGCGGAAGAAAGTCATTGTAGATATTCCTGAAGAGTGGATTGGTGACGTTAGACCCAACGGGGGCCAAGGATCCGGCCGAAAAATCGAGTTGTCGTGCTCGGACGCGACAACAAAAGCGCTGCCGGCCGCAAGCCTTGACGGCGTTTTTACCGATCCTCCTTACTTCGGGAATGTCCAATACGCTGAGCTAATGGACTTCTGCTATGTCTGGCTTCGGAAGTTGCTCGGCGAGAGTGTGAAGTCGTTTGAGCCCCCTTCCACGAGAGCCCGCAACGAGCTCACCGGGAACGAGCAAATGGGAAGAGATCTCGTGACTTTCACGGAGGGACTCTCACCCGTGTTCCGGCAAATGGCACGAGCTCTCAAGCCTGGATCTCCAATGGTATTCACGTATCACCATAATGCGCTGAGTGCCTACTATCCAATAGCCGCAGCCATTCTGGACGCCGGGTTGACCTGTTCAGCCTCACTCCCTTGCCCGGGAGAAATGGGGGCCTCTATCCACATCAATGGAACAGGATCGTCCATCATCGATACGGTTCTCGTATGCCGTACAACCGGAAGAGTGCCCAGACGGTGGGTCCCGGATAATACTGAGGGTTTGTCAGTTCTTGTTGAAGAAGATATCGACAAATTGCGACTCGCAAACGTTGCTCCAACGGTTGGCGACTTGAGGTGCATATATTTCGGCCACTTGATCCGACTTGCCATATGGAACCTTCGAAAGCAGTGGAATGGAGATATTGAAACCCGAAAAAAGCTGGATTTGATCCAATCCTGGATCACTGAGGCTAAAGGTATGACTCTGCTTGAGAGGCTCATTGAGAGCAAGTCCTCCGGCATGCCGCAGATTCGGACCTCAGAAGTCAAGGAAAGGAAACCGGAAGGATACGAAGCAGAAATTTCGTTCTAACCGAACCGGAGCCGCCTAAATGCAGAGACCCTTTCAACTTGATCCGGCCGACCTCGAAGCGAGGCTGGATGAAATGTTGGAGATGACTTGCTTGGATCTGACTTCCGAGTTCTTGCTCATGCCGTCCGGCCCCGCCTATATGAAGTACGAGCAGTTCCGCGAAGCATTCGAGACGCTGAAAAGAAATACCACGGCATTTTCAGAGTTCAATGAGGCAAACTCGTTCAAGGCCTTGCGCGAAAACAGCAGGGTCCTTTGCGTCATCCGCACGATTCTCGGGATGACACCGCCTGAGTGGGCCGAACTTGCCCGTGCGGAATCCTCCATTGATATCCCACAGAATGCTGCGCGAACCTTGGATCGCAAATGCCGGGAAGACGTCGGATTCGTGAAGCGCTTGGATTTGCGATTCAGAAATTCTTCGTCTAAGAGTGGAAAGGATCCGGAGCGGCCTTTAACCTTGCAGCGAATTGAAGCGCTGTTGAAAACCGCCGTGTACTATATCAACCAGGGTGCCAAAGAAGTGGAGGGCGCGATCCATCGTATGGCAAAATTCGACACCCATGAGGGTTCTGAATCTCTCCGTTATGCAGCAAAAGAAAACATCCCTTATGCTGTCTTGTTGTACGAACGCTACCTAGGCCGACCTTTTGCCGCCCATCGTGATTCTGTTTCGGAGCTTGTGGGTGAGGTGATTGAAAACGCTGTCGAAGACCGTCTCCGCAAGAGCGGAGTGACCTATCGGAAAACCAGGCGGGCTGAAAAGATACCGGGTTTCGGCCAAGCCCCTGATTTCTGCATTCCGGATGAGGTAAATCCTTCAGTGATCATCGAAGCAAAGATCACGAGCGATGACGGCACGGCCCGGGACAAGGTGACAAGGATAAAGGAACTGGAGACGCAGCGCAATCGACATGTTGCAGAGGGAAGGCCCCATTACGAAGTTGTTGCCTGCATTGACGGCCGCGGTTTTCGCCAACGCCGTGAAGATATGCGGCAGTTGCTGCTGAGGCTGAACGGAAAAGTGTTTACCATGGCCTCCCTCGACTACCTGATCACCTACACTCGGATCCGTGAGTACGTCACTATCCCTGCGTGACACCGCACTTGCGCATTCGGTCTCGCGCGATATGAAGGGGCATGATCACGCGGGGAGGCACGAATGAGTTACTGCGGCCCTCGCGGCCGCGAGAAAATAGGCTAAGACCCGGTGGATGCTATACGACCCAGGCGCCAATGCGGCGCAGCACCTTGTCGACCTTGAAGGCGACAGTTCCTTCATTCAGGACCTTGGGCCTTGCGTAGACCGCCGTGTCCAACAGGCCTTCCGCATTCGCTGTGGCCAGGACGCTTCTGCCCTTGGTAATGTCAAAATATTCATCCAGGTTCATGGTTTTCTCCGAAAGGAAGTTTCCGGTCTGTCTGGAATACAATTATGCGGCGATTGCCCGCTTCCTTCCACAATGCGAGTCTGATGAAAATTCTATGAGATGCCACAACAGAAAATAAGGTGAATCCTGTATTTTTGCATGTACATGAGCAAAATCCGTCCCGGTGATTACATTTTACCCGCAACGATACTCCGGAGGTTTTCATATGAGTTTCAAGAAGCTGGATTTTCCCAATCGGCAAGGGCAGAAACTTTCGGCCCGACTCGAGCTGCCGGTGGATGAGAAGCCGCAAGCCTATTCCATTTTCGCTCATTGCTTTACCTGTTCGAAGAATCTCAAGGCCGTAGTCCACACGAGCCGCGCTCTGACAATGAGAGGTATAGCCGTCCTGCGTTTCGATTTCACGGGACTGGGTGAAAGCGAAGGGGAATTCGCGCAGACGACCTTTGCAACCAATGTCACGGATATCGTCGATGCCGCGGATTATCTCAAAGAGAATTTCGAGTCTCCCAAGCTCCTGATCGGTCATTCGCTAGGCGGAGCAGCGGTGATTCAAACGGCGAAGCTTATTCCTTCATGCAAGGCCGTCGCCGCTATTGCGGCTCCGGCAGACCCCTCGGACTTGGGCCGCATGCTGATCAGCTCCGACGAGGAGATCCGAACCCGCGGAGAAGGGGAAGTGAATATCGCAGGCAGAGCCTTCCGCATAAAAAAAGAATTTCTGGAAGAGCTCGATAAAGTGAAAATGGAAGATACCATTAGGAATCTCAATCTGCCCCTCCTCGTTTTGCATTCTTCAGCAGACCGGGTGGTTTCCATCCGGAACGCCGAAAAAATATTCAGTACTGCCAGGCATCCAAAGGGATTTGTATCCATGGACGGAGCCGACCATCTTCTCACGGACGGAAAGCACGGGCGTTACGCCGGAAAGGTGATCGCCGCCTGGGCAGGAGAATTCCTCGGGCTTGAGCAAGAGTCGCCGAAGGAGGTGGATCTCAACGATAATAGGGTGAGAGTGAAAATAGGCAAGACCGGGTACCAGACCGAGATCATCGCCAACAGGCACAGGTTGCTCGCCGATGAACCCATTCCCGCAGGGGGTTCCGACACGGGACCCAGTCCGTACGACTATCTGGTCGCAGCCCTGGGGGCTTGTACTTCCATGACTGTTCGGATGTACGCGGACAGGAAAAAGTGGCCTGTCGAAGAAGTGATTGTCAGGCTCAAGCACTCGAAAATTCATGCAGAGGATTGCCGGGACTGCGAAACAAAAGAGGGTAGGCTGGACCGGATCGACCTGGTGATAGATCCGTCCGGGCCTCTCACGGAGGAACAGCGCCAAAAGCTTCTGGAGATCGCCGGCAAGTGCCCGGTGCATCGAACTCTTAAGTCGGAAATCGACATTAAATCAGAACTCGCTGCTTCCCCATCCAAGGGGTGAGGCACTTCGGCCATATTCATTTCTTTCTCACGAGCGTCAATCCGTCTCCAAAGGGAAGCACGCTGAGGTCGACGCGATCGTCCCCATGAGTCTAACCACGAGAGCCATGAACTGCCCCTGCTCCGGCGAGATATGCATCATGCGCATGGGGTCTTTGGCTGTTTCTTCGCGGAGGCGCCGCAGGATTTGCGGCTCCCTGAGAGAAACATCTTTCATGTAGGCGTAAAGATCCTCTGAAAGGAAGAGCGTTCTGCTTGCCATGGATCACCCCGCGCTTGTGGAGAAGGAAGTATTTCGCTTTCCAAAGGTTGTTACAAAAACCGGGATGTGTATATGGGAGAAATCCTGTATTTTTCTACCCCGCAATCGGTAGGTCACTGATCGCGACCAGGATGCCGGATCTTTGGCGCAGGCTCTTGCCATTTGGAGAGTCTGTTACCGTCCTTCAGAAAACGGCGGAAGGGTCAAGGAAGGCTCTGCCATGTCTTCTTGGCGAGCTTGTCGTAGTAGTCCAGGGTTTTTCTTGCTATTGCTTTCCAGGTGAAATGAGCCTCGACCCTTTCGCGGGAAGCTTCGGCCATGTCTTTCAAGAGATCGGGGGAGTCAAGCAGGGAGTTCACCGCATCAGCAAGGTCCTTGGCGAAACGCTCCGGGTCTTTGGGCTCCGGGTTCGCACCACTGACCGGCTCGAATTGCACAAGGCGGCCCGTCACCCCGTCTTCAACGACCTCAGGAATGCCACCAACTGCGGAGGCCACCACCGCCGTGCCGCAAGCCATGGCCTCGATGTTTGTGATCCCGAAAGGCTCGTAGATCGACGGGCACACAAAAAGCTTTGCGTTAGCGTAAAGAGCGATCAACGCTTCTCGCGGCACCGTGTCGGTGACCCAGATGATACAGTTCTTCATTCGACTGCTCACCATGGAGACCTTCGCTGCAATCTCATCCATGAACTCGGGCGTATCAGGAACGCTCGCGGCCATTACTACCTGAAGCCCCTGTTCAAAATACTTTGCCGCCTCCAGAAAGTGGGTGATGCCTTTCTGCCGGGTCAACCGCGAGACCATGAGGACATAGGGTCTGCCTGGATCGATCCCGTAGGACTTGATCGCATCGGTGTTTTTTACCGGCCGGTACCGGTGCTCATCGATGCCGTTGTGGATGATTTCTATGCGATCCATTGGCACGCCGTAGAGGTTGTGAACGTCCTTCCTCATAGCCCCGGAGACGGCTATAACGCCGTCGGCCTCGCGATAAGCCGTCCGCTCGAGCCACAAGGAAGCATCGTAGCCTGCCCCTAGCTGTTCCCTTTTCCACGGCCGGTGAGGTTCGAGGGAATGAGTGGTGAGAACCAGGGAGGCCTTGAGCATCTGCTTGAGAAGACATCCAGCGAGGCAAGTGTACCATGTATGGCAGTGAACAATGTCGGCTTTTTCGAGACTTGCGATCATGGCCACATCTCTCGACAGGGTGTCCACGAGGCCTTGAAGATTGGCGCTGTGAGGTGAAATGCGGGCGCAGGATTCGAAGCCGATCACTTCCTTCCGGCCGTCGAATTCGTGCTGGTCGCCGAAGCAGAGGATGGTGATCTTCCCTTCGATAAGCTTCTCGAGTTCGGCCGTGAGGTATTCGACATGCACGCCGGCCCCTCCGTAGTTGTAAGGAGGGTACTCTCTCGTGAGGATTGCGACATTCATGGTACGGCTCCAAAAAAACGGCACACGGCACAAGGCGCACGGTGCACGGCAAACAAAAGGACGGCTCAAGGCGCACGGCGCAAGGCCAACAAGAAGACGGTGCAACACCGTACTCCTCGCGCCGTTTTTCTATACAACTTCCTGATCCTTTTCACAAGAAGACGGTGTCAGTTGTCGGCGATCGGTTTTTGCGTCGTTTTCAACGGACAAATGACAACCCTCAAGGGACACCACAATTGAGAAGGGGTGGAAAGGAAAAGTTTTGGGGCAGGGTTTACGGAGAGCAGTTTGTGTGTTATTCATCTATGTCCCTGTTTTGACTTCCGGGTCTCAAGAAAAAGCTCGGTCCCAGTGTTCCGGGCGTTCTGCGATCATGTCCTCCTATTGTCATGCGTTCTTGCAGGCGTTATTAACGAGGTGGAATATCGTCGTTTGTGGCTACCCCTCCCCTTTATCCCCTCCCACAAGGGGAGGGGAGACCCGGATTTTTGCTGGAAAGGGGGCAAGCGGGTGAAGGTATAATGGTGAAGTTTGGAGGTTTGTGAGATGAAGGAAGGAAGGAAAAGAGTCGTCATCGAAGGGGTGAGCCCGGAGATAGACGGGGGTCTTTTCCCTGTCAAGAGATCGGCGGGAGAAAAAGTGGTGGTGGAGGCGGACGTTTTTACAGACGGCCACGACCTGGTTTCCTGCCTTCTCCTTTTCAGGAAAGAGGAAGATCTTAAGTGGGAAGCTGTAGCCATGGAACCTCTTGTGAACGACCGATGGCGAGCGTCGTTCAGGGTCGGCCAATTGGGTCGATACCGTTACACAATCGAGGCGTGGGTAGATCGCTTCAAAACGTGGCGACAGGACATGAAGAAAAGGGTCGATGCCGGGCAGGCCGTTGCCGTGGACCTGCGGATCGGCGAGCAACTGATCGAGGAGGCCGCCGCTTCCGGTGAAGGCGCAGAGGTCGAGGCATTAAGAAAGCGGGTGGCTCAAATCGCAGACACCGTGGACCAGAAAGAAAAAATCACGATTATGCTGGATGAAGAGACGGCCGAGTTGATGGGCGTCTGCTCAGATAGACGATTTGTCACCATCTACGACAAAGAGCTGACTGTGGTGGTTGAAAGGGAAAAGGCCCGCTTCAGCACATGGTACGAGATGTTTCCCCGCTCATGCCCGGGCAAACCGGGAGTGCATGGGACATTCCGGGACTGCGAGAGGATTCTCCCCTACGTTGCTTCCATGGGTTTCGACGTCCTTTACTTTCCGCCCATTCATCCTATCGGGGTGTCTCACCGCAAGGGGAGGAACAACTCACCCTCGGCCGGCAAGGGCGAGCCGGGGAGTCCCTGGGCTATCGGTTCGGAAGAAGGGGGCCACAAGGCAATTCACCCTGAACTGGGAAACTACGATGACTTTGACAGGCTTGTGCGGAAAGCCCGGGAGGCGGGGCTGGAAATCGCGCTGGATTTGGCCTTTCAATGCAGCCCGGATCACCCCTACGTCAAAGAGCATCCGGAATGGTTTCGCTGGAGACCTGACGGGACCTTGCAGTACGCCGAGAATCCGCCAAAGAAATATGAAGACATTTATCCCCTGAATTTTGAAACCGACCAATGGAAGGAACTCTTCGCGGAACTGAAGGGGGTGGTCCTGTTCTGGGTCGAGAAGGGAATCCGCATTTTCCGGGTGGACAATCCCCACACCAAGCCGTTCCTGTTGTGGCAATGGCTGATAGGGGAAATCAAGAAAGACTACCCTGATGTGATTTTCCTGTCAGAAGCCTTTACCCGGCCCAAGGTGATGTACCGTCTTGCCAAACTGGGGTTTTCCCAATCCTACACATACTTCGCCTGGAGAAACACCAAGTGGGAAATCACCCAATACTTCCAGGAACTCACGGGCACTCAGGTGAAGGAGTTTTTCAGGCCGAACCTCTGGCCGAACACACCCGACATTCTTACCGAGTATCTTCAGACCGGAGGGAGACAGGCCTTCATGACCAGACTGGTCCTCGCTGCGACTCTAGGGGCGAGTTACGGCATCTACGGCCCCGCCTTCGAATTGTGCGTAAGGGAGCCCAGGGAGTTCGGCGGCGAGGAATATCAGGATTCCGAGAAATACGAGATCAAGTCATGGAGTATCGACGACCCCTCGAGCCTGAGGGACTTCATCGGGAGAGTGAATCGAATCCGCAGGGAGAATACAGCTCTTCAGAGCGACGAGACCCTCCGATTCCATGAATCGGACAGCGACCAGATTCTCTGCTTTTCCAAACACTCGGAGGACTTTTCCAACGTAATACTCGTGCTTGTCAACCTCGACCCTCACCATTCCCATGGAAGCTGGGTGAATTTCCCTGCCGAGGACTTGGCGCTCAACGCTCGCCGGGGATTTCAGGTACACGACCTCTTGAGCGACGCCCGGTTTTTGTGGCATGGTACAAAAAATTACATCGAAATCGATCCGCGCGTCAGCCCTGCTTTCGTGTTCAAGCTGCGCCGGCGCGTGAGAACGGAGCGCGACTTTGATTACTTCATGTAAGTGTGCTGCGTGATGGCTAACAAGCAAAAAACAGAATCGAATTACCGCCCTCGACCCTTGTGGTACAAGGATGCGGTCATATACCAGGTGCACGTCAAGGCCTTTTGCGACAGCGACGGCGACGGGATAGGAGACTTCAGGGGCCTGACCGGGAAGCTCGACTACCTCCAGGATCTGGGGGTGACTGCGATCTGGCTCCTTCCTTTCTGCCCTTCCCCTCTGAAGGATGACGGGTACGACATCGCGGACTACACCGGCATTCATCCCGCCTATGGAACGCTCCTCGACTTCAAGAACTTTCTCAGAGAAGCCCACCGTCGCGGTTTGCAGGTTATCACCGAGCTTGTAGTCAACCACACTTCCGAACAGCACCCCTGGTTTCAGAGGGCGCGGCGGGCCAAAGCGGGGAGCAGGTGGCGTGATTTCTACGTGTGGAGCGACTCCCCTGACCGCTACAAGGAGACGCGGATAATATTTCAGGATTTCGAAGGGTCGAACTGGTCCTGGGACCCGGTGGCAAAGGCCTATTACTGGCACCGGTTTTACTCTCACCAACCCGACCTCAACTACGACAACCCGCGGGTTCAGAACGCCATATTAAGAGTTCTGGATCACTGGCTGAGCATGGGTGTGGACGGCCTCCGCCTCGACGCCGTGCCTTACCTTTACGAGCGGGAAGGAACCAACTGCGAGAATCTCCCCGAGTCACATGCATTTCTAAGGAAAATGAGAGCCCACGTGGACGCCAATTTCGAGAACCGGATGCTCCTTGGCGAAGCCAACCAGTGGCCGGAAGATGCGTCAGCATACTTCGGAGCGGGTGATGAGTGCCACATGGCGTTTCACTTTCCCCTGATGCCCAGGATGTTCATGGCCATCCGCATGGAAGACCGTTTTCCCATCGTGGACATCCTGGATCAGACGCCCTCCATTCCGGAGACCTGCCAGTGGGCTATTTTTCTGCGCAACCACGATGAACTTACGCTGGAGATGGTCACCGATGAGGAACGTGACTACATGTACCGGGTGTATGCCCAGGACCCGCAGGCCAGGATCAACTTGGGGATAAGACGACGGCTGGCCCCTCTGCTCGCAAGCAACCGGAGAAGAATCGAACTCATGAGCAGCCTCCTCTGCTCCATGCCCGGCACTCCGGTGCTTTACTATGGAGATGAAATCGGAATGGGGGACAACGTCTACCTGGGAGACCGCAACGGCGTGCGGACCCCCATGCAGTGGAGTGCGGACAAGAACGCCGGGTTTTCCAGGGCAAATCCCCAGAAACTCTATCTTCCCATCATCACCGATCCGGAGTACCATTATGAGGCCGTCAACGTGGAAGCCCAGCAGGCCAATCGTCAATCTCTCCTCTGGTGGACGAAGCGCCTCATAGCCCTTAGAAAGCGGTTTAAGGCTTTTTCCAGGGGGAGCATCGAATTCCTGGATCCGGAAAATTACAAGATCCTGGCCTTTGTGAGGAGATGCGAAGAAGAACACATCCTGGTGCTGGCCAATCTGTCGCGATTTGTCCAGTACGCGGAATTGGACCTGTCCCGCTATGCGGGGCGGAGGCCCGTGGAACTGTTCGGTCGGACCGAATTTCCGGAAATAAGAGATCGTCTCTATCCGCTCACTTTGGGTCCCCACGGCTTTTATTGGTTCTCGTTGAAACAGGAAGGGGAAGGGCGGATCGACCTGTTCAGAAAGAAGGCCGACATCCCGGTGATTACCTTCTTCAAAGAAGGCAACCCGCCCTTTGAGAAGACCACAAGAAGCCGGGTGGAGGACGTGCTCCCGGGCTATCTTCGGAAAAGCCGCTGGTTCAGAGGGAAAGCCCGATCCATCAAAACCGCCGCTTTCAGAGAAGCGATTTCCCTACAGGGTGACGCAAGACCTTTGAGCCTGGCCCTGGTGCAGGTGGAGTACGAGGACGGGGAGGGGGAAACCTATTTGCTTCCGCTCGTCAGGCTGGAAGGAGAGAAGGCGCAGAGTATAGTCAAGACCTTCCCACATACGGTCATTGCGCGGCTGACGGACAAGGAAGGCGGAAAAGAATCGATCCTGTGCGATGCGGTTGCAGACAGGGAAAGCTGCGAGGAATTGCTGAGGTTCATAGCACCAGGAAGGCGCGTCAAAGCGGCTGAGGGCGAGGTGGCGGGCATGGTGACCAAGGCTTTTCACCGCCACCCGGAAGGGTCGCTGGAGCCGGCTCTCATGAAGGTCGAGCAGACCAACACCTCCGTGGTCTTTGGGAAGCAATACATTCTGAAGGTTATCAGACGCCTGGAAGAGGGAACCAACCCTGATTTGGAGATTGGGCGGTTTCTGACCGAAAAGGGCTGCGATTTCATACCTCCCTTGGCAGGGGCCGTCGAATACCGCAGACGAAAAGGAGAGCCGACTACCCTGGCCATTCTCCAGGGGTTCGTACCCAATCAGGGGGATGCATGGGCTTATACCATGGATGTTCTGAAGCATTATTTCGAGAGGGTCGCGGTGGAGCGTCCTGCGGTGGAGGGAATGAGTCTCCCCAAGAAGTTGTTGCCGGAACCGCCGGGAGAGGAGGTCCCGAGCTTCGTCTACGAAGCGCTCGGTCCTTACATCGAAACAGTTAGACTCCTCGGGCACCGCACCGGGAGCCTTCACATGTTCCTGGCTTCCGAAAAAGAAAATCCCCTGTTTACCCCGGAGACCTTCTCGGTTTTATATCAGCGGGCCCTCTACCAGTCCATGCGAACCCTGACCGGAAGAGTGTTCCTGCTCTTCCGCAGAAAGATCGACGACGTCCCTGAAGCTCTCGCACCCGAGGCTCACCGGGTCCTCGGGCTTGAAAAGGCGGTCATGGATCGCTTCAGGGTGGTGACACAAAGAAAGATCACGGCTCAGAGGATTCGCTGCCACGGCGATTTCCATCTCGGCCAGGTGCTGTGCACGGGGAAGGATTTCGTGATCATCGATTTCGAGGGGGAGCCCGCGCGGCCGATTACCGAGAGGAGAATCAAGCGCTCTCCCTTGAGGGACGTGGCCGGTATGCTCCGCTCCTTCCACTATGCGGTCTACGCGGCTCTTTTCGATCAGGAAGCCCACGGCATCGTCAAGCCCGATGACCTGCCGTACCTGGAATTCTGCGCAAACCTGTGGCACGGATGGGTGAGCAGGGTGTACCTGCAAGCCTATCTGGATGCGTCGTCCGGGGCGGAATTCCTTCCCAGGACAAAGGAGGAACTGGAGTTGCTGCTGGACGTGTATCTCCTGGAAAAGGTAGTCTATGAACTCGGCTACGAACTCAACAATCGACCGGAGTGGCTCAGGATTCCCCTTCGGGGCATTCTGCAGCTACTGGGGAATGAATAAATGCGACGTTAATAAGAAAGCGCTCCAAGAGGCAGCAATACTCGCGTTCAAGCGAAGGAAGGAGTAGAAGTCTTATGTCTGAAGTCTATTGCGACGTTTCATTGCTCACCGATGACGACCTCTTCCTGTTCAATGAAGGAAGCCATTTCCAACTCTACGAGAAAATGGGGAGCCATGCCGTCCGTCGCGACGATGTGGACGGCACCCACTTTGCCGTGTGGGCGCCCGATGCGCAGAAGGTTGCCGTCATGGGGGAGTTCAACGGCTGGGATAAAGGCTCTCATTTCCTCGGCGCCAGGGGACAATCGGGAATATGGGAGGGGTTCATTCCCGGCATCGGAAAGGGAATGAAGTACAAGTACCACATCTATTCCAGGTTTGGAGGCTACCGCGTCGACAAGGCGGATCCTTACGCCCTTTACACCGAGATTCCCCCTCTGACCGGTTCCGTGGTTTGGGACCTTGACTATGCATGGGGAGATCGGGAATGGATGTCCGTCAGGGGAAAGCGCAACGGAACCATGACGCCCATGTCCATATACGAAGTTCACATCGGTTCCTGGAGACGAGTTCCGGAAGAAGGGAACCGCCCTCTCACGTACCGGGAGTTGGGGCCGGTTCTCGCGGAGTACGTGAAAAAAACGGGGTTCACTCACGTGGAATTCCTGCCGGTCATGGAACACCCATTCTACGGGTCGTGGGGATACCTGTCTCTCGGTTACTTCGCGCCCACGAGCCGGTACGGAACCCCGCAGGATTTCATGTTTCTCGTGGACTGCCTCCATCAAAACGGGATAGGAGTGATCCTGGACTGGGTTCCCTCTCATTTCCCGAAGGATGAGTTCGGTCTTGGTTTCTTCGACGGCACCCACCTTTACGAGCATTCCGACCCGCGGCAGGGAATTCACCCGGACTGGGACAGTTTTATCTTCAATTACGGGCGCAACGAGATCCGAAGTTTTCTTTTGAGCAGCGCTCTTTTCTGGCTTGAAAAATACCATGCCGACGGTCTGAGGGTGGACGCCGTTGCCTCCATGCTTTACCTGGACTACGGCCGGAAGGAAGGCGAATGGATCCCCAACCAGTACGGCGGAAAAGAGAACCTGGAGGCGATCGACTTCCTTCGGCGCTTCAATCAGGAAGTGTACAAGAAATTCCCCGACGTACAGACCATTGCGGAGGAATCCACGTCATGGCCGATGGTGTCCCGGCCCACCTATGTGGGCGGGCTCGGGTTCGGAATGAAATGGGACATGGGGTGGATGCACGATACGCTGGAGTACATGTCCAGGGACTCTGTTCACCGCAAGTTTCATCACGAAAAGTTGACCTTCAGAATGCTCTATGCCTATCACGAGAACTTCGTGCTCCCCCTCTCCCACGACGAAGTGGTCTACGGCAAGGGATCGTTGATCCGGAAAATGCCCGGGGACGACTGGCAGAAATTTGCGAACCTGCGGGTTCTTCTGGGTTACATGTACGCCCAGTCCGGGAAAAAGCTGCTTTTCATGGGAGGGGAGTTCGGCCAGTGGAATGAATGGTATCACGAAGCGAGTCTGGACTGGGACCTTCTCGTCCACCCCTTTCACGAAGGCCTTCGAAAGTGGGTGGAGGACCTGAACGGGACTTACAGGGGCGAAAAAGCATTGTACGAGCGCGATTTCGAGCCAGGAGGCTTTCAGTGGATCGACTGCAACGACTCTCAGCAGAGCACCATCAGCCTCATGCGCAAAGGACACGCCGAGAATGACACCATCCTCGTTGCCTGCAACTTCACCCCCGTGCCGCGTCACAACTACAGAATTGGTGCTCCGAGAGGAGGCTTGTGGCTGGAAATCCTGAACAGCGATTCCACCAACTACGGGGGAAGCGGCCAGGGGAACATGGGCGGGCTCGAAGCTGCACCGCTGCCCTTTCACGGGCAGCCGTATTCGCTGAACCTGACCCTTCCGCCTCTCGGCGCAGTATATTTCAAGAGAAAGTAAGTATCCATGGAGCGATAGCGACGATGGAGAAATACATCTGTATTCACGGACATTTTTATCAGCCTCCACGGGAGAACCCGTGGCTGGAAACGGTGGAACTTCAGGATTCGGCCCGTCCCTACCACGACTGGAACGAGAGAATCACGGCCGAATGCTACGCAACGAACTCCGCTTCCCGAATCCTGGATGAACGTCAGCGGATCATCCAAGTGGTGAATAATTACACGAGAATCAGCTTCAACTTCGGCCCCACCCTGCTGACCTGGATGGAAAAACATGCGCCTGACGTCTACCGGGGAATCCTTGATGCCGACAAGCAGAGCGAGGCGCTCTTTTCAGGTCATGGTTCGGCCCTGGCACAGGCCTACAACCACGTGATCCTCCCCCTTGCCAACCGCCGAGACAAGGTCACCCAGGTGATTTGGGGAATCCGGGACTTCGAACACCGTTTCGGGAGGCATCCTGAAGGCATGTGGCTTCCGGAGACCGCGGTTGACAAAGAGACACTGGAGATCATGGCTGAACACGACATCAAGTTCACTATCCTTGCACCGAGGCAGGCCGGGAAGGTTCGACGCATCGGCGAAGCACAGTGGGTCGACGTGAGCGGAGAAAGAATCGATCCCACCATGCCCTATGTCCAACAGCTTCCCTCAGGCCGGAAGATCGCACTTTTCTTCTACGACGGTCCCGTGTCGAAAGCCGTGGCTTTCGAAGGGCTGTTGCGGAGAGGGGAGTTCCTGGCGGAGCGGCTCGCGGGGGCTTTTTCCGACAGCCGCGATTGGCCGCAGATCGTACACATAGCAACGGACGGGGAAACATATGGTCATCATCACAGGCATGGCGACATGGCCCTGGCCTATGCGCTTAACTTCATAGAGTCGCAGGGTGCGGCCAGGTTGACCAACTATGGTGAATACCTCGCGAAACACAGTCCGACCCATGAAGTCGAAATATTCGAAAACTCCTCTTGGAGCTGTGTCCACGGCATAGAAAGGTGGCGGTCGGACTGCGGGTGCAATTCAGGAGGAAACCCCGGGTGGAACCAGGGATGGCGCGCACCCCTCAGAGAGACGCTGGACTGGCTCCGTGACACCCTGGCGCCTGCTTACGAAGAAAAGGCAAAAGAGCTTTTCAAAGATCCATGGCAGACACGGGATGAGTACATCCGGGTCGTCCTGGACCGGTCGCCCGGGAACGGGGAAAGCTTTCTGAACGACCGGGCAACCCACCCCTTGAGCAAGGAGGAGAGGGTGACGGCCCTCAAGCTTCTAGAAATCCAGCGCAATCTCATGCTCATGTATACGAGCTGCGGATGGTTCTTCGATGATCTCTCGGGTATTGAAACCGTGCAGGTTATCCAGTATGCAGGGAGGGCACTGCAGTTGAGTCAAGAGGTGCTCGGCAATGCAGCGGAGGCGAAGTTCACGGAGCTCCTGGCACAGGCCAAGAGCAATGTTCGCAGGCACAGGGACGGAAAGAGGATCTTCGAAAAGTTCGTGAAACCCGCGGCAGTGGACCTCACCAAGGTAGGCGCCCATTACGCCATGAGTTCGCTCTTCGAAGACTACGAGGAAAAAGCGGGCATATCCTGCTTTACGGCGGATCAGGAGTCTTATGAGCGGGCCGATGCCGGAAAGTACAAAGTTGCAGTGGGAAGGGTCAAGGTCACATCGGAGATTACAGGAGAGGAGAAAAAGCTTTGCTTCGGCGTCCTTCACTGGGGGGATCACAACCTGAGCGGGTGCGCCAAGGAATGCTCCGACAAGGATCCGGACCAGGCCGCTGTCAAGGAGATTTTTTACTTGTTCGGCCATGCCGCATTCCCCGAGACCCACCAGCTCCTGGAACGACACTTCGGGCCTTCCATGTTTTCTCTTAGAAGCCTTTTCAGGGACGAGCAGAGGAAGATACTTGACATAATTCTGCAATCCACCCTGTCTGAAGCGGTCTCCGTTTACAGGCAGATTTATGACGGCAACGCACCGCTCCTGCGTTTCCTCACAGACCTCAATATTCCTGCGCCGGGCCCTATCAAGACGGCGGCAGAGCACGTGCTCAATGCAAGCATGTGGAAAGCCTTTGAAGAAGAGGAGTTGAAACTGGAGACGATCTATTCGCTCCTCAATTCGGCGGAACTGGAAGGCGTACCCCTGGACGCGGCGGGGTTGGAGATGGCCGCCAGGCGAAGGATTGAGCGCACGGCAGAGGCATTCGAGACCTTGCCGGAAAGCTTGTGTCTCCTCCAAGATCTGTATGCGCTGGCGAACCTGCTAAACACTCTGCCGTTTGAAGTGAACATCAGGAAGGTCCAGGACATTTACTTCCGCCTTTTTCAAAATGTCTACCCCGATTTTGCGCAAAGAGCAAAGAAAGACGAGGAGGCGCAGAACTGGCTGAAGTTGTTCAGGTCCCTGGGCGAAAAACTCATGGTGAGAGTCGAGTAAATGCGCCTTTCCGTGGCCACATACCGTCTGCAACTCCACAAGGATTTCGGTTTCAGCGAGGTCAGGCAGATCGTTGGGTATCTCTCCGATCTCGGAATATCAGACGTCTATGCGTCGCCGATCTTCAAGTCAAGGAAAGGAAGCCTTCACGGCTACGACGTCACAAATCCCGGCGAACTCAACCCCGAGCTCGGAGGCCTGTCGGGATTCGAGGAGACGGCGACGGAAGTCCGAGAGCGAGGGATGGGATGGATCCAGGACATCGTGCCCAATCACATGGCATTCCACGGAGAGAACGACATACTTCGGGACGTGCTCGAAAACGGGAGGCGATCTCCCTATTTCGAACACTTCGACGTGTGGTGGGATCATCCTTACACCGGCATGAGAGGGAGGCTTCTGGCTCCGTTTCTAGGCAGTTTTTTCGGGGAAGCTCTTGAAAAGGGCGAGATCCGGCTTCTTTACGACGAAAATGGTTTCAGTATCTGCTACTACGATCTTTCCTTTCCATTGAAGATAGAAGCCTACAGCCATGTGCTGACTCACAGACTTGAAGACCTGAGGAAAAGGATTGGAAGAAATAATCCCGAGTTTATCGATCTCCTGGGAATCCTCTATTCCCTGAGAATCCTGTCATCCCAAGAGAGCGACGAGGAGAGTCTTGACCATATCTCGTTCATTAAGAACACGCTGTGGGAGATATACACCCGGTGCGGGGAAATCCGCGCCTTAATCGACGAGAACGTGGGGATTTTCAACGGCGAGAAAGACCCGGGCGATAGAACAAGACGGTTAGCCCCTCTTCTCTCTGAGCAGATGTTCCGGCTCAGCTTCTGGAAAGTCGCAACAGAGGAAATAAACTATCGGAGGTTTTTCAGCATCAACGACCTCATTTCCTTGAGGGTGGAAAGGGAGAGGGTATTCAGCCACGTTCATGCATTGATCACCAAGCTCGTGCGGGACAAAAAGATCACGGGGCTGCGAGTGGATCATATAGACGGACTTTACGATCCCGAGAAGTACCTCCGCCGGCTGAGGCAGGAGGGGCCGGAGACTTATCTGGTAGTAGAAAAGATACTCGATACCGACGAGGAGCTTCCTCTTCAGTGGCCGGTCCACGGCACCACCGGATATGACTTCATGAACCAGGTCAACGGTGTGTTCTGCAGGAGGGAGAACGAACGGCCGCGCACAAGAGGGTATTTCTCCTTCACCGGTCTCAAGAATGAATTCGGCGATCTGGTCTTGGAAAAAAAGAAGCTGATTCTGGAAAGACACATGACCGGGGACATCGACAATCTTGCTCTTCAGTTGAAGGACCTTGCCAGCAGGGACCGTTATGGAAGCGATATCACTCTTTACGGGCTGAAAAGGGCGCTCGCTGCCGTCATGGCATCGTTCCCGGTTTACCGGACCTATGTGCGCGCCAAGGACATAAGACAGGAGGATCGGGTTTGTATTAAGAAGGCTGTCGAGAAAGCAAGGGCGACAAACCCGGGCCTCATGCATGAGCTCGATTTCGTCGAGCGGTTCCTTCTTCTGGAACACCCCCCAGACCTCCCGGAGGAGGAACAGGGGCGGAGACTCGGCTTCGTGATGAGGTTCCAGCAGTTCACGGGCCCCCTCATGGCCAAGGGCTTCGAAGACACCGCTTTGTATGTTTACAACCGGCTCCTTTCCCTCAATGAAGGAGGCGAAAGCCCGGGACGGTTTGGGGTGCCTATCGAACGATTTCACGCGTACAATCAGAGCCGCGTGAAGAACTGGCCCCACGCGCTCAGCGCCACCTCTACCCATGACACGAAACGGGGAGAGGACGTACGGGCGAGAATCAATGCCCTTTCCGAGATCCCGGATGAGTGGGACAATCAGCTCCGAGTGTGGAGCCGGATCAATAGAAAACGGAGGAAAAGGGTGGGGAGCGTTGATGTGCCCGACAGGAATGACGAGTATTTCTTGTACCAGACGCTCGTGGGAGCCTGGCCCTTTGACGAAAGAGGACACCCGGAATTCGTGCAAAGGATCAGAGCTTATATCATCAAGGCGGTGAGGGAGGCCAAGGTGCACACAGCGTGGCTCAAGCCGGACGAGGATTACGAGAAGGCTTACATCTCTTTTCTGGACGATATCCTCGAACCGGGAAGCCCATTTCTTGAAGCATTCCTTCCCTTTCAAAGGAAAATCGCGCACTGCGGCGTCTATACCGGCCTTTCCCAGGCGCTCATAAAGATAACTGCGCCGGGGGTTCCCGATTTCTACCAGGGATGTGACCTGTGGGACCTGAACCTGGTGGACCCCGACAATCGCCGGCCTGTGGATTACGAGAAGAGAAAAGGTTTCCTGGAAGAATGCAAGGCCAAAGCCGCGGATGACGCACTGTCGTTCATCGGAGAGATGCTTGCGACAAAAGAGGACGGCAGGATCAAACTATACTTGATCTACCGGGCCCTTCATGCCAGAAAGGAAAAGCGGGCTCTGTTCCAGGAAGGGGATTACATCCCTCTCGAGACTGCCGGACCGTTCAAAGATCACGTCATTTCCTTTGCCCGGCGAAAAGGGGGAATGTGGGCCGTCACGGTTGCCCCGCGGTTTTTCTTCACCCTGGAGGGTGAAAGTACCCATCCTTTAGGGGAAGCCGCGTGGAGGGATACTGCGCTGCTTGTCCCGGAACAGGCCCCGGAAAATTGGAAGAACGCACTTACCGGCGAAGAGGTGGGCGGCCGCGGCCGCCTTCCTCTCGCGGAGATTCTCAGGGCGTTTCCCGCCGCACTGCTGGTGAGCGAGGATAATCTGTGAGGGGTAAGACCATGGGAGAGGTATTTCAGTTCCGGTCGAGCGCATCCCTGGAAATGCTCACGGGAAGGAAAGCGCACACCCTGGAGGAGTTGCTGCACCTCGTCCGCACGTGCACGGAATCTTCCATCTTCTACCACACCTTCTCCGCCTTTCTGAAGATGCGGGAGGTGAACGTGCCTTACAACAGCGACTTCGCCCTCTGGGTCTACAGAGAACTCGGAGAGAAGGCTCTTGCCGAGAGGATGATGGCGGTGGACTTCTCGGAGTACAACACGGTTGAAAGCCTCAGGACACGGCTTGAAGGGATCATCGAGGGTCACAAAAACTTCAGGCCGACAGCCTTCGAAAAGAAGGCGGACGAGCCTTTCTACCTTCACGACGTGCAGAGATTCGTCTATCTCACCGACAAGTTCGCCTACGATTTGAAATCGTTCCGGGAAATCCTTCCCACCATAAGCCTCTACTCCCTGTATTATCATTTTATAGAATCGCGGCTGGAGACAAAACTTCAAACCGATGATTTCTCGAACTGGATAGAGAAGAGTCTCGGGCTCTCCGGTCTTGCGCATAGAATCAGGGGAATCGACATCAGCGCCTACGACCTGGAAGGCCTGCGCGGGCGGATCATCAGCTTGATCGACGAGGATGTTAGAACTTAGTGCGCTTCGCTCACAGTTGGAACAATGGCAAACCGGAGTGATGGAATGACGGGCTCAGAGTAATGGCCCAGGGCACACGGCGCAAGGCGCAAGGCATACGGAAAGAAAATCATTCCAATCTTTCCCGTGACCCGTGCACTCTGCCCCGTGAGCCGGCGCCTGGAACTCGGCGGACGAGGGGAATCTCCCGGAAGCGAGCAGATGACCCCGGCTGCGGTTCCTGTTTCATTCTATTGAACCGTGACCCGTGTTCCGTGTGCCGTGCACCGTCCCATTATGATCTCAATCAGGTATGGAGTTTCCGAAGCTTACCAATGGGGAGAAGGAATGAACCAACCGAGTCTGTTTGATTACAGGGACGTGGTAGGGCCGGACATCATTGAGGAACTCACAATACTCGCCGCCCATGTTGGCAGTCGGTCCATCAAGATGGTGAATTCCACGGCCGTGGGAGGAGGAGTGGCTGAAATGCTTCACCGCGTCGTCCCGCTCCTGAACGAACTCGGTATTCATGTGGAGTGGGAAGTGATCAAGGGAGACGAACCCTTCTTTGAAATCACCAAGTCCTTTCACAACGCCCTGCAGGGGAAGGAGGTCGTTTTTTCAGATAAAACCCTCAAAACCTATCTCGAGTACAACGAAGCGAACTTCAGGGCGATGAACTTCGACCAGGATCTCGTCGTGATCCACGACCCCCAGCCCGCCGCCATGATCCGATGGTCGAAGGGACGGAAAAACCGTTGGGTCTGGAGATGCCATATCGACCTATCCCATCCCAATCCGCAACTGTGGGAGTTCATGCATCCCCTTATTGAAATGTATGATGCCGCAATCCTGACTTCAGCCCTCTTTTCACCCGAGCTCTCCGTTCCTCAGTATCGCTTCCACCCTGCTATCGATCCTCTGGATGACAAGAACAGGGAACTCGACCCTTCATACGTGGACCAGGTTTTTGCCAAGTACGGCATTCCCAGAGACAAGCCGGTCGTCACGCAGATTTCAAGATACGATCCGTGGAAAGATCCCGTAGGTGTGGTTCAGGCATTCAAGATAGCAAGGAAGTACGTGGACTGCCGCCTCCTGCTGGTGGGAGACAAAGCGGCGGACGATCCGGAATCGGACAAGATCCTGGCTCAGGTGCAGGCTGAAGCGGGCGCTGATCCGAGCATTCACATCCTTCTCTTCAGCCCTTCCATTGCCGCGGAGATCAACGCCTTTCAAAGGGGCTCGGATATCGTTCTCCAGAAATCCCTGAGGGAGGGGTTTGCACTCACTGTCTCGGAAGCGCTTTGGAAACGAAGGCCGGTCATTGCCGGTGCGGTCGGAGGCATTCCTGTCCAGATAATCGACGGGCACACGGGGCTGCTAGTCCACACTGTGGAAGGGGCAAGTCTCGCCATCCGCTCCCTGCTCAACCGGCCTGAATACGCGGCCCAACTTGCCGAAAACGGCCACAACCGGGTGAGAGACGAGTTTCTTGTCACGAAAAGCCTGAAAAGATATCTTCTCCTTCTCCTCGCTCTGGACAGAAGGAAGGAGGGGACGATTTTCCTGAACTGAGTTAAGGGTGAGAAATCTTCTTGACTCCCACCCGTTTTTGCTGTTTTATGCTCGCGGATGCTCTGACCCGCCGTTTTAACCTCTAACGGGTAGGTTGCCTCGTGAGTTATTTCCTCAAATTATGTCAGCTTCCGCTCCCGGAAGGCTGAAGTCCGCCGGGAGCTGTTCGGCTTTTCCTGAAGGGAATCGGACCGCGTAATCTTTGGCGGCCTTGATCGGCGTGGAGGCCGCGACGATGTGGAGATGAAATCATGGCGATCATAACAATTTCGAGGGGAACGTTCAGCGGAGGCAAGACCCTGGCGGAAGGGCTGGCGCAACGGCTCGGATATCCTTGCCTGAGTCGCGAAGAGGTTGTCACCTGCGCGGCCAAGGAATTCGGCATAGCGAAGGAGGATCTCGCAGCGGCTTTCAACGAGCCTCCACCCTTCTGGGAGCAGGTGCCGGGTAAGCGGATTGCGTACCTGAAATGCGTGACCGCGGCCATCCTGCAGCGCGTCGAGAAGGGGAATCTTGTCTACCACGGCCACGCAGGGCATTTGCTCCTTAGGGGCATTTCCCGCGTGCTTCGGGTGAGGGTGGTGGCGGACATGGAATTCCGTATCAAGGCGGCCATGGACAGACTGAAGATCAACCGGGACGGGGCAATCGCCCGCATCGAGAGAATCGACAACGAAAGAAGGAGGTGGAGCCGGTTCCTCTATGGCATCGAATGGGGCGATCCCGATCTTTATGACGTTGTGTTGAACCTCGACCGGTTGAGCATCGAAGGCGCTTACGAGATCCTCATTCACATGACGGCTCTGCCCGAGTTCAACCTGACACCGGCAGCGGAAAAAGCGCTGAAGGATCTTACCCTCAGCAGCCAGGTGTGGGCGGCCCTGGCCAAAAACGAACTCACAAAGAAGCTGGCGGTCAAGGTCTCGGCCGACGGCGGCCGGGTGACCGTGGAGGGAAATGCCGGATCTCGAAAGGTGGCGGACGCAATACCGGAAATCGTGCGGCAAGTGCCGGGGGTGAGGGAAATCCGATGCGAAGTGGGAGTCGGCTCGGATTGGTACTGGTAGCTCCATTGCGGTGGGCCGTGTAGATGGCATTGCCGGCGCGGCTCGGGGGCCAATTTAGGGATTGACCTTCGGGCTTGAACGAATATAATGCTGTCGCTTCAGGGCGGCCCCTTGAAGGGATCGACCCGACAAGCTATGGACCAGGGAGCGGCGCTTCGAAGACCGCGTCCAAGTTCGTCCACAAACTGTAAAGCCCACATCATGCAGAAATAAAGTTGGCCTGAGAGAAATCGTGCCCTTTCCAGGGGATCAGGATCTCAGTTCTTGCAACGGGGGGTGAGGAAATATGACGCTTATCAAGGAACACCTCGTCAGAAGCACCTACGACAACGTGGGGTTGTCCAAGTCGAAATCTTCAGCGGTTGTTGAATCCCTCTTTGAAATCATCAGAAACACTCTGGCGTCAGGGGAAGACGTGCTCATCTCGGGATTCGGCAAGTTTTGCGTGAGGAGCAAAAGCGAGCGGCGGGGCAGGAATCCGGCTACGGGTGAAGACATGGTTCTTGGAGCGAGGAGGGTGGTGACCTTTCGCTGCTCCCCCGTGCTCAGAGACAAGATCGGGGGAAATGAGGCGGAAAAGCCCTAGCCCCCGCCGGGAATTTGCCGGGATGCTTTGCAAATAGTAGTGAAGGAGGGCGGATGTCCGAATCGGAAGGGCGTGCTGGGCAGGTAACTGAACCGAATCTTCAAGGATACAAGGAAGAGATATTACCGGTCAACAAGGCTAGACTGAGGCTTGAACGGGACCTTTATTTCGTCGGGACTACACAGCGGGGCTATGAGGTCGAATTCGACGTAAGATACGAAGAAGGCTGCTCTCCGACTGAGACCTTTCTCTTGAGCCTCGCGGGCTGCATATCGATAGACGTCGTTCACATTCTTCGCAAAATGAGATGCGAAGTGTCCAACTATGAAGTGGAAGCCCAAGGAGTGCGAAATCCGATGCCTCCACAATACTACAAATCCTTCGATATCATGATACGCATTTCGGGGGAGGGAATCACCCCGAAGAAGATCGATAGAGCCATCCACCTTTCAGTCACCAAGTACTGCTCGGTTTACCATTCTCTGCGAAAAGATATTCAAGTCAACGTGACCTATCGGATAGAGTGAGCGCCGACCATGTGTTGAATTCAACTCGGGTCTTTTGCCTACCCGCACCGCCGTTTCCCGTTCTCGCCGGTCCTTGAAAAATCTTTGAAGATGAAGCCACCCCAACGCTCCTGCCTCGCCGGGTTTGTGTTCGACTTGCAGGACACTCCAAGGGCATGGTAGATTGACATTTCGCCATGATTGACAAAAAGGAGGGAAAGATGGTTGCGATCAAAAGAATTTTGTGCCCCACGGATTTCAGCGAACCTTCCATGGAAGGGATCAAGGCGGGCAATGACCTGGCTTCACGGTTTTCCGGGGAGATCATCCTGCTCCACGTGATACCTCCGGTTCATTCCCTCACACCACCTTACGCCTCTACGGGCAAAATGCTCGCTGATTATTATGAGGAACTGGTCCGTGTCGCCGGGGATTCCCTGAAGGAAATGGCAGGAAGCGGGTTTTCAGAGGACGTTTTTGTTCAGCCGATTCTTAAACGGGGCAATCCCCCGGATGAAATCGTTCGCACCGCTGCGGAGCAAAAAGCGGACATTATCGTTATAGCGACCCATGGCTCTTCCGGGGTTCATCGAGACCTTTTCGGATCGGTGGCTGAGAAGGTCCTGAGATTGTCGACCGTTCCCGTGATGACCGTCCCTGCGCCGGAGAAAGGGAGCGACCCCAAGTAGAGACAGGGTGATCAGAAGACCTGCAGTTGCAGACCAAGATCAAGTCGCAGTCTGCACCTCCTATGCCGGTTTTTCATGAAGAAAGCAAAAATGGTTTTTGGAAGATGGAGGAGAACATGGAAAAGATGAAAGTCAGGGAGCTGATGAGACGGGCGGAAGAGTTCCCCCGCATTTCCAACCAGGCAACTTTCATGGAGGCGGTGGATGCCCTCGAAAAGGCCCAGCAGGAATTCAGTTCCGGGAAGGCGCCGCAGAGGATCCTGCTGGTCTATGATGAGGCAGGTCGGATTGTGGGCAAGCTGTCTCCCATGGACGTGGTGCAGGGGCTGGAGCCGAACTATGACAAGATCGACAGTCTGAAGAGCGTTTCCCATTATCGGCTGGCACAGAGTGTCCTGGAATCAATGAAGGAGCAGTTCCGTTTGTGGCAACGGCCCCTTGCCGAACTCTGCAAAAAGGCTTACAGCTTGAAAATCGAAAATTTTGTCAAGATGCCCAGCCCGGACCACATGGTGAAGGCCGATGACAAAATGGACAATGCATTCCACCTTTTTGTCGTGGGCCGACACGATTCGTTGTTCGTCAAGGACGGGGAGAAAATCGTAGGACTGATTCGCTTTTCCGATGTGTACAAGAAAATAGCGCAGACCATGAGGGAGTGCCCTTTGCCGGAATAGTTTTGCCGGCTTCCGTCCGAAGGAATAGGCCGGGTTCATGTGTTCGAGGCTACGGGATCATCTACGTGGGAAATCTTCATTGAACCCGTGCCGGCAAGGCGACGAGGGGACAAGGAGGGAGGATCTATCCATGGCAAGGCGCAGAGGCTACGAAGGGTTGTCCATGACGGCAGGCGAAGACAGGCTGATGAACTTGCTCAACCGGGTCATTCGCGGCGGAGTGAGAATCCTGGCAGTTCTGATGGTGTTGGTGATCTTGTGGGGAATCGGAGATGTCATATGGGTCACCTACCAACACCTGGTGGATCCCCCTTTCCTGATCCTGAAAATCACGGACATCCTGAACATCTTTGGCGCTTTTCTCGCCGTCCTCATCGCCATTGAAATCTTCCTCAACATTACGCTCTACCTGAGGGAGGACATTATCCATGTGAAACTGGTTGTAGCCACAGCGCTGATGGCCATCGCAAGAAAGGTAATCGTCTTTGATTTTTCCGAATTGGGACATGAGCATGTTCTGGCCACAGGCGCAGTGGTCCTAGCCCTGGGCATTACCTATTGGTTGATTTCGAAAAGAGATCAAAAGAACGGCAAGGAAGAGTAGCCCTCGCCGTTCGCAGCCATGAGGTGGTTGCCGGCGGAAAGCCCCTTCCGCCATTCACATACGGTCTAGGCGGGCGGTATAAGCCACAGCACATCGTAGGGTTGAAGGATGATGGAAAGCAGGTTCCGTTTCGTCCTGAACTCCTTTTCGCTCAAGAGGTCGCGCCAGGCTCCTTCGACTCCCCCTAAATCTTTCAGGGGTATCGCGACCTTGCACCTGGATCGGGTCACGTTGGTGAGGGTAAGCACCCTCTGGTCCTGTTCAGGAGAGGTCCTCATCACAGCGAACACTGCCGGAGATAGGGAAAGAATTTTCTGAGGTCCGTTGGAGTGGAATGCGCGGCGCTTGCTCCTTGCCTGGATCATTTTGCCGAGCCCTTCGTTGATTCTGTATTTCTTGCTCTTGGGATGCTTCAGAGATCTTAGGAGAGAACGACAATCCACAATGGCGCGGTTGATCACCCGGTTTTCTCGGGTTGCCTCCACCGCTTCGTGGTCGTTGTGCGTGCCGAAGAGGCTGTGAAGGTAGATGGCCGGGACTCCCTGAAGAACAAGAGCAATGGCTCGGGAGGCGAGAAACCGCTTGATCTGCATTCCAAGTGCGTCGCCGTCCTGTTTTTTGTTCAGGGCGCTGTACCAGGTCATGTTGATCTCATAGGGCACTTCACTGCCGTCTTCCGAGGTCTTGTAAGAAATAAATCCTCCGTGATCCGCCGCTCGCTTGCAAAGGCGATCCACTTCCTCCTGGGAAAGGATATTCTTTACCCCCAGGAGACCGATCCCGTCGTGGGAGTCAAGAAAATTGAGAAAGGTCGCGGTATCGGAATGGGGGGCCATGGAGTCGGCCCACTGGGAGAGGGCCCTCGCGTCTTCCGTGTAAAAGGTGTGGAGCACGAGCGGCGGCAGCGCGAAGTTATAAACCATGTGCGCTTCATCCCTGCCGTTTCCAAAGTAGGCGATGTTTTCTTCGTGGGGCACGTTGGTTTCCGTGACAAGCGCCACATAGGGTGCGACGATCGAGAAGATGTCTCGCAAGAGCTTGATGATCTCATGCGTCTGCTCAAGGTGGATGGACCGTGTCCCGGGCTGGTTCCAGAGGTAGGTGACGGCGTCGAGACGGAGGATATCCGCCCCCTGGCGGACATAGAAGAGAAGAATTTCAATCACCCTCAGGAGAACCTTGGGATTTTGGTAGTTGAGGTCTATCTGGTCCGGCGAAAAGGTCGTCCACACGTAGCGCGGTCCATTGAGGCTTTCATAGCGAGTCAGGATGGGTGTGGTCCTTGGGCGAAAGATCATGCGCCTTTGTGCGGACGTGAGTTCGTCCTCTGTAGCGAACCAGATGAAAAAATCTTCATAATCCGGATTGGCCGCCAGGAATTCAACAAACCAGCGGCTCTTGGAGGACACGTGGTTGATGACGCCGTCGAACATGAGCTGGTAGCTCGCTTCCAGGGCTTCGATATCGCGCCAGGATCCGAGGAGCGGGTCAACGGTCTGGAAATCGATAATCGAAAAGCCACGGTCCGATGAAGAGGGAAAGAAGGGAAGGATGTGAATAGTGTTGATGGTCCCCCTGAGATAAGCGTCGCAGAAATCACCAAGGGTCTTTAGCGGGGACTGTCGCCTTTTGTAGAGCAGATCTCCATAGGTGATGAGGACGACATCCCTTTCAGTGAACCGCTCTGCTGGATTGAAGTCGCGCTCTTTTTCCATGAGCTCTAAGGGCTTGTGGGCATGGAACACCTGCAAGATCCGCTCGATCCCGGCCAGAGCGGATTGGGCCACCGAGTCAGGATAGAGAACCCGCAACCGCCGGAGCATTCGATCCCGCACATCTTGGGGCAGATCGAGTCGAGGTCTGATAAAATCAGGCTCCGGATTGAAAGTGGTCCGTGTCGTGTCAAAATAGGCCATAGGATGTACTCCCAAATCCTTCCCGAACTCCCTTTGTCAAATGGAGGAATCGCCCCTCTTTGGAAAAGAGGGTCCGGGGGGTGATTTTCTCACCGATGATAATTCAATTTCAAGACTGTCAATAAGTGTGTCTCGGCGCTTTGAATGCGTTCGTGCTAA
>Ga0068714_10000890_pt1 | contig 49208 bp, 49 predicted proteins | sample MTBNYHSulfiMetaG_FD_62988 | JGI IMG/M metagenome (GOLD analysis project Ga0068714, IMG submission 62988) | Enrichment culture microbial communities from rom New York Harbor, USA that are MTBE-degrading - MTBE-NYH (New York Harbor Sulfidogenic)... | ecosystem: Environmental > Aquatic > Marine >... | reverse complement strand
GAAAGCTCATCAAGGCCAGAGGTACAGAGACCTCACAAACAGGCCGGATATACGGCAGCTAACCTGTCCCTGAGCATCAACAACAACGGGCCTTGCAAATGGGGAGGAGACCATATACGGGCCCGTGGCCGCCGAACACTGGGACGAAAAGCGATCCATTCCAGCTGTTAATAAAACGCAACGTAAGAAAGAGCGCGCGGCACGCCCTATGGGGGGCAGCCCCAACTCTCACAGTGCAAACTCCGCCGGATCCAGGATCGGCTCACGGCCGAGGATCAGGTCCGCCATCAGGCGTGCCGAGGCCAGCCCGGTCACCACGCCGTTGCGGAAATGGCCCGCGTTGACGAACAGCCCGCCGATTTGCGGATGCGCCGAGATGCAGGGAATGCCGCGGGCGCGGCCCGGGCGCAGACCCGCCCACTGTTTGACCAGTGGATAGCGGCCCAGGGCGGGCAGGATCCGCTCGGCGGCGGCCTGCAGCGCTTCACGCGCCGCCCCGGTGGTCGTTTTGTCAAAGCCCGCATCCTCCATGGTGCTCCCCAGCAGGATATGGCCGTCGCGGCGGGGGATGGCGTAGCGGCTGTCGGCAAGCACGATGCGCCGCAGCAGCCCGGGTTCCGCCCGGTAGAGCAGCATCTGCCCTTTCACCGGATAGACCCCGACGCTGCAGCCCGCCGTCTGCGCCAGCTGTTCGCTCCAGGCACCGCCACAGACCACCACCTGCTGAGCCAGATACTCTGCGGTGCCGGACCTTACCCCGACGACCTCCCCTGCGCGAACCATAAGCTCATCGGCCGGCCTCTGCTCCAGCACGCGAACGCCGAGGGCATCGATGCTGCGCCGCAGTGCACGGACCAGGCGCGGATTGCGCACCTGGGCGATATCGGGCATCCACAGCGCATCGCCGGCAAAGGCGCCGAGGCCGGGCTGTATCCCGGGAAGCTCCCGGGAGCGGACCCTCTCGATGTGATAGCCGTTCTCTGCCGCCCAGTCATGCCCCTGTCCAAGCTCGTCGGCCTCCAGCCCCAGCATCAACAGGCCGCTGGCGGTATACTCCGGGTCGACCCCGGTCTCGGTGAGGAGCTCTTCGGCAAGTGCTGCATAGTGCTGCTGGCTCCAGCGTGCCAGCCGGGTGATTGGGGCCTCGTAGCGCCAGGGGTAGAGCGGCGAGAGGATGCCGCCGCCCGCCCAGGAGGACTCCTCGCCGGTCCTGCCCCGCTCGAGCAGCTTTACCCGGCGGCCGGCGACGGCCAGTTCCCTCGCCGTCAACATGCCGATTATCCCGCCGCCGATTACGATCAGATCACTCATATTTCCGAAAAACCCGTTATTCATCGAATCTTCGCCGAGGGGACTCGGCTCCTACTCCTCACCCACTGGCGCACAACTATACGTTGCAAGGGCGGGCGGCGCCACATGACCACTGGTCCGTGGAACATTGCCGGTTGTCGGGGATCCTTGGACACTGAACAAGGCATCGAATATAGATGACTCATGAAACGCATGCACGGATTTACACTGGTTGAGGCGATGGTCGTGATTGCGATAATAGCAATCATGCTGACCATGGCGGTGCCGGGCTTCACCACAATGGTCATGAACAACCGCCTCAGCACCCAGGCCAACAGCCTGGTCATTGCGGTAAATCTTGCCCGAAGCGAGGCGATCAAGCGCAACACCAACGTTGTCCTGTGCCGAAGTTCCAGCGGGACGAGCTGTGCCGCCGCCGCCGGGGGATGGGAGCAGGGGTGGATAATCTACGTCGACGCCAATCTCACCGACGGCGCGAACGTACAGACCGGCGCCGGCGACGTCATCCTTCGCGAGTTCTCCGCCCTTCCCGGCAGCAACACGCTTCGTGCCAGCGCCAACTACACCGACAGCATCACCTACGTCCCTAGCGGTTTTTCCACTCTAGCCGGTACGCTGGTCCTGTGCGACGACAGGGACAATGATGGCGACACCGCGGATGCGAAGGACTTCGCGCGCGGCAGGGCCATCATCATCAACAATACCGGGCGTCCGCAAATGGTGGAAGCCTCGAACTCGAACTTTACCAACTGCGTCACGCCGCCGTAAGGGAATGCTCATGAACCCGATCAGACCGCTACACGGCTTTACTCTCATCGAGTTGCTGGTCGCCGTGGTGATCCTCTCGGTGGGACTGCTCGGCCTGGCCGGCATGCAGATCACCGGCCTGCGCAGCGTAAGCAACGCCTCTTCCTACACCCAGGCCACCCTGGCGGTAAACGACTTGGTGGAACGAATCCGGGCCAATCCGGTGGCGAGCAATGACAACGCCTTCGCCGCCATAAACTCGGCGGTGAATATCGACTGCACAGCGATGCCCGCCCCCTACTGCAGCGCCTACTATGATGGGGCCACACTGGCCGCTGTCGATGCAGCGAGCTGCACGCCCGCAGAATTGGCGCAATACGATCTCAATGTCTGGTTTTGCGGCGAAAACAGCGGTGGCGGGCGCAACGGCGCGATGGCAGAATCGTTTCCCCAGGCGGCGCTGAACATCAGCTGTATCGATATCGACAATACCGATGCCGATGCCTGCACCTATGGTTCACGCCACACCCTCTCCTTCAGCTGGGAGGAGCTGAACCCGGACCGCGACAGCAACAATCCGGATGAGACCCTCTCCCGCAACATCACCCTGACCATTCAGCCATGAAGCAGACTCATCCCATAACGCCTGTCAGCACCGCCTGTCGCGGCTTCACCATCATTGAGGTCATGGTCGCCCTGACGATCAGCGCGGTCCTGCTGTTCGGGGTGACCAATATCTTCATGGCCAGCCGCACCTCCTACGCCCTGCAAAGCGGTGCGTCGCGGATTCAGGAAAATGCCCGTTTCGCGCTCGACAACATGGCCCGCAACATCGGCATGGCAGGGCTGGACGTGCTCTCGACACAGGCCTTTACCACGGCAAACACCCAGGACAATGTCGATGAAAATGCCACGCTGGGTCTCACCCAGGCCGCAGGCAATGCCAGTGACCGGATCCAGATTAACTTTGTGAACAGCGACCCCAACTCGGTCGACTGTCTCGGCAATTCGGCGGTTGGCGCCGTCTCGGCCTTATACTGGGTCGGCACCGAGACGCTGGCAGACGGCGTAACGCAGCGCTCCAATCTTTATTGCACCACGCAGGCAAACCTAACGGCACCGCTCGTCGAAGGGGTGGAGAATCTGCAGATCCTCTACGGCGAGGATTCCAATGCGGACGGCATTGCCGATCGCTATATCTCTGCCGCCGATGTCTCCGACTGGGGGGGCGTCAGCGGCGGCGTCGCCAGCATTCGCATCGCGATTCTGGTCAGCACGGTCGACGACGCCGGCGTGACCGACACCCGCAGCTACAACCTGCTCGATGCGCCGCCGATGGGGCCATTCAACGACAACAGCGTGCGGCGTGTCTTTACCCGCACCATTCTCCTGCGCAATTACACCTTTACACCGTAACCACCAACGATGCCGGATAACACGATGCCATACGCCTTCAAACCGTCGCAGCGGGGTGCAGCCCTGATCGTCAGCCTGTTGTTCCTGCTGATACTGACGATTATCGGCCTCTCCTCCCTGAGTAACTCCGGGCTGGAAGCCCGCATGGCACATAACTTCCAGCTCAAGAACACCGTTTTCCACGCGGTCGAATCGTCCATCGATACGGTAATCTTCAGAGGCGACAAGGGCAGCTTTGCTCAACCCAATCCAACCTACTCTCTGGCCAACGATCGAATCGAGAGTGCACTGAATAGTGGCACCGCAACGCTCGACCTGACCGACGCGGATCTCGATCCCGGCGGCTTCCTTGCCAATGCGGCGCTGACATCGAGAAGTACCGTCACCTACCTTCGGCTCAACGAATTCTGCCGCGGTGGCGGCTCCTGTTTTGAATACGACATCGCAGCCACCGCCGGCATCAACGCCACCTCGGCGACCGCCACCCATAATCAGGGCATATCCATTACCGCCCCCGAACTCTAGCCATCACCACGAATGGAGATCCCCGACATGTTGCGCAAACTGCTCATCCTCATCACCCTGGCAACCGGTTTCGCCTACTCCCTGGGGGCTTCTGCCATCGCGCCGATAAAGTCCCAGACGGCAGTGGGTGAGGAGGCCAATAGCATCGCCGTCGAATTCGAGCGGAATCGCTCCGCCGGCCGCGCCGTCGTAGATGGCTGCATCAGGTGCCCACTTACCCTGCAGATCGACGAACAGACCCGCTTTTTCGCCAGCGGAAAGCCGATCTCCCGACGCGAGGCGGAGTCACTCTCCGGCAACAGCGGAACCGTCATTTTCGAAAACGGGCGAGTGATTCGCATTCGCTGGTAAAACCGGCCGCCATTCGGCAGCGGGAATCACCGTTACAGGACATGCAACACGAGGTGCAACATGGATATTCAGAACCGGCTCATCAAACCACTCCTGCTCAGCGCGCTGCTTGGCCCTGCGCTGAGCGGCGCACTGTTGGCAGACGACACCGAGGTCTATATCGGCGCCAACCAGGTTTCCACCGTTAGGCCCAACCTGGTATTCATCATCGACACCTCCGGCAGTATGAACACCGATGTGACACTGACCAACACCAGTTATGATCCGACGGTCACCTACGCAGGGGATGGCTCCCCTTGCGATCCCAACCGGGTCTACTGGGGCACCGGCACCACCCCGCCGAGCTGCGGCACCAACAACTATGTCGATCTCAGTGTCTTTACCTGTGACGCTGCCAGCGGGGCACTTTTTGGTACGGCCGGCAGCGGTTACTATGTGGGGCGCGCTGCGCGTTACGACAACAGAAGTAAGGGAGACCGCTGGGACAGATTGAGCAGTGACGTGCATAGCGAATTGGTCGAATGCGAGGCCGATTGGGGCGTCCATGGGCAGACCACCGGTGCGTTCTACCCGGCAAACGAGCGTGACGGGGGCCCCTGGAAAACGAGCACCAGCGGCGCCATCACCTGGTCCAGTACCGGTCGAACCTATACCTTCTACAGCGCCAACTACCTCAACTGGCGCGAGAGCCCCGGCACGGTAACCCAAATGACGCGCCTCGCAATCGTGCAGGAGGTGTTCTCCAACCTGATGGACAGCGTGAACAACATCAACCTGGCGGTGATGCGCTTCGATTCGGCAAGTCAGGAAGCCAACCACGCCGGCTACTTTATCATGCCGATGCAACAGCTGACTGACGCCAATCGCCAGACTTACAAGAATGCGGTCAACGCCCTGACCCCGGCAGGTTACACCCCCCTCTCCGAGACCCTCTACGAGTCGTACCTCTTCTACAAGGGGGCACCGGTTCTCTACGGCGACGAGTCCTCTCCCGGCACCAACATCGATGATGTAAACCTGGGCAGTGTGCTCGACCCCACGGATAAGTCCAAGTATAAAAGTCCCGTCGAGTACCAGTGCCAGAAGAACTTCGTTATCCTGCTCACCGACGGGGAGCCCACCTACGATACGGACACAAATACCCAGATCCAGGGCCTGCCCGGTTTCTCCGCTGTCACCGGCTCGGCAAGCTGCAGCGGCAACTGCCTGGACGAACTTGCCCAGTATATGTATCAGAAGGACTGCAGCAGCGGCCTTGCCGGCGAGCAGAACATCATTACCTACACCATCGGTTTTGCCACCAACCAGGTACTGCTCAGCGATACCGCCACCAAGGGCGGCGGCAAGTACTACACGGCCGATGAAACCGAGGGGCTGACAGACGCCTTCACCGCGATCCTCACCGAGATCCTCGCCATCAACACCAGCTTCACCGCCCCGGCGGTTTCGGTGAACGCCTTCAACCGCTCCAATCATCGCAGCGAACTCTATTATGCGCTGTTTCGCCCCAGCACGATGCCGTACTGGTATGGCAACATCAAGCGCTACAAACTGGTCGGCAGCGACATAATCGATGCCAGAGACAATCTGGCCATCGACCCCAACACCGGTTTTACCAAGCCCACAGCCGTCAGCTTCTGGACCTCCGGTGCAGGAACCGCGAACGACCCATCGGTAATCGACCCGGACGATTCGCCCGATGGCGACAATGTGGCCAAGGGCGGGGCCGCCAGCAGGCAGACGCTGACGCGCAATGTATACACCTATACCGGCACCGCAGAACCCGCCAACGTGGCGCTGACGGCCAGCGCCCATGCGCTGCATGAAACGAACCTCGCCATCACCAAGGCGATGCTGGGCAACACCGCCATGACCGATGCGGATCGCACCGAGCTGCTGCAGTGGGCGCGCGGGGTGGATACGCAGGACGACGACTCGGATGGCTCCGTCATCGACGCCCGCCGCCGAATGGGCGACCCGTTGCACACCAAGCCGGTGCTGATCGCCTACGGCGGTGACGACGTCACGCCGGATATCACCCTCTTCGCCGGCACCAACGAGGGTTACCTGCACGCCATCGATACTGCAGACGGCCATGAGCTCTTCTCCTTCGTCCCACAGGCGCTCCTGTCCAACCTGGAGGCCCTGTTTATCGACTCCGCCGCCAGCCCCCACCCCTATGGCCTGGACGGTCCGCTGACCTACTGGGTGAATGACGTCAACGGCAACGGGGTCATCCTCGACAGCGGTGGCAATATCGAGAGCGGGGAGCACGTCTACATCTACCAGGGGATGCGCCGTGGCGGGAAGAGCTATTACGCCCTCGATGTCACCAACCGCAACGCCCCGGTCTACAAATGGAAGAAAACCGGCGGCAGCGGGGAGTTCAGTGAGCTTGCGCAGACCTGGTCTGCCGCGACCAAGGCCAGGATCAAACTCGCCGGGGTGGACAAGGATGTGTTGATCTTCGGCGGCGGCTACGACGACACCCAGGACGGGGCAGCCACCGCAACGGATGACACCATGGGGCGCGCGCTGTTCATGGTCGAGGCCTCTACGGGGAACAAGATCTGGCAGGCGGGCCCTGCCGGCTCCAGCAACGGCAGCAACCCCAATCTCGTTCTCAGCGACATGACCAACAGCATTCCCGCCGATGTGAATGCCATCGACACCGACGGCGACGGCTACAAGGACCGTATCTATGTGGGGGACATGCGCGGCCAGATCTGGCGCTTCGATATCGATAACGACAACAACACCGATGCCAACGACCTGGTCACCGGCGGGGTCATCGCCCGCTTGAGCACCAACGCCTCCGCCGCACACAACCGCCGCTTCTTCTACACCCCGGAGGCGGCCCTGTCCAAGGACGGCTCGCAGGTCTACATCGCCGTCGGCTCGGGTTACCGTGCCCATCCGCTCGACACGGCCATTCAGGACGCCTTCTTCGTCATCCGGGACAGCTACGTCTATGAACCATTGAGGGATGGGAACGGCAACGCCATCTACACCTATGCCGACACCAATAGCGACGGCACGCCCGATTCGGTGATCACCCTCTCCAACCTGTACGATGCGACAGCCAATACCATCGGCAACAGCAATTCCGCTGCTGCAGACGTCGATGCGGCCAAAACGGCTCTTGCCAATAGCCACGGCTGGTACATCTGGCTGAAGGATCTGGCCGCCGACAGCTTCATCGGCGAGAAGGTACTGGCCAAACCGCTGGCATTCGATGGCAGGGTGCAGTTCACCACCTTCACCCCCGTCGCCTCGTCACAGACCGCCTGCGCGCCCAGCCAGGGCCTGGCCAAGGCATATGAACTCGACCTCAGGGATGGCACACCGACCAAGGATCAAAACAACGATGGCGACATCGATGCCTACGACCGCGTTATAGGTGGTGGCGATGACGGTGGCGGCGATGGGGGTGGTGGTGAAGGCGGACTTGTCCGCTCCGGCATTCCTCCCGAGCCGATCCATATCTACACCCCGGACGGCGTGGTGCGCTGCATCGGTATGGAGTGCAGCCCGGAGGACCTCAACCGCACGCCGAAAAAGATCCGGTGGAGCCAGGAGTAATACCGATGTCCAACAACAGAAGGGGATTTTTTACAATGAACCGACTTCAGGCAGGCTTTACCCTGATCGAGCTGCTGATCGTGATGTCCATCATCGGCATCCTGATGGGTATCGCCTACCCGAACTACCAGTCGTACCTGGTAAAGACGCGCCGCGCGGATGCGCAAGCGGCATTGACGGGGTTTGCCAACGCCATGGAGCGGTACAACACCCAGAACAACAGCTATGTGGGTGCCGGGACCGTCGATGACGCCGATGGGGTCAATAACGTCGGGGCCCCTACTATCTTCCCGACACAGTCGCCGATCGACGGCAACGCCAAGCACTACGACCTGACCATCGAGGCCGCCACGATGACCACCTACACCCTGCGGGCAGCCCCGATTTCACCGGGGCAGGCGTCAGACGGTTATCTTGAGCTGCTCTCTACCGGGGCGCGGCGCTGGGACAGGAACAATGACACCGATACGGATGATGCGAATGAAAACCGTTGGGACTAGATTCCCTTCGCCGGTATAGCAGAGAATTCGCTATCGGTAACTACTCGCCCCCTGTACGTACTTAAAGGCCCGGACAGGGTTTGGTGGTGCCGGGCCGTCAGCAGCAGGGAGGCGGCTGTCGAGCGTACAGGGACGTATTCACAGCGTTCCCGGCAACGCCATACCCTGTCTGGACTTGGTTTGCCGGTGGGGCGAGCAGTTACCGCTATCGTATCAGCGAAGTGATCGTGCCATGGGAGCGGGGGGGCACGGCCTCCCCACTTCCCTGGTGCACAACCTCCCGCCGCTTGGCACCTCGAGTTGACCATTAGTGGCGCCCCACCAATAGCTGGCCAAGCCAGCCTCGGGATGGGTTGACCGGCAGGTCCTCCACCACATTGATCTTGCATTGAGCCAGACTATCTTTAGATGATGTATACGAGACATGGATTCACCCTGATTGAATTAATGGTGGTGATGGCCATTATTGCCATTGTCGGCACCATCGCCCTGCCTGCTTTCATGGATATGCTTGCCGGCAACCGGATAGTAACCAGTGCCAATGAACTGGTCACCACCTTCCACCAGGCCCGCAGCGAGGCGGTGCGCCGGTCCGGCACCGTTACCATCGCTGCCTGCAAGCCCGACTGCGGAAACACCGGCACCGCAGCGTGGAGCAACGGCTGGCAAACCACCGTTGGCGGAACGGTCATTGCCGAACACGCGGCTTTGGCGGACAACATCACTGACGGCGCCAACGGCGCAACCGCCTTTGCCCTCTCCTACGGCTACTCCACCCAGGGGCGGCTCGGGATCAGCGTGCAGAACCAGATCCTGCTTTGCGATGCGAATCGTAGCGGAGAGGCCGGGAGGCTGATTACACTGGAGCCCATCGGGCGTGTCTCGGTAACAACAAACCCTTGCCCGTAGCGATGAACGGTATGCAACACAAAGGCTTTACACTGATGGAGGTAATGGTCGCCCTGTTCGTACTCTCGGTGGGTATCCTGGGCGTCATTTCCCTGCAGCTGTTTGCCCAGCAAAACAACTACGATGCGATACAGCGCACCACCGCCGCGGTGCTGGCCTCCAGCATCGTCGAGCGGATGCGGATCAACCGCGAGTCCATCGGCAGCTACCCCGGGGTGGCCGAACCGGTCCCCGACACCGCTTTTCCGGCCACCTGCATCAATCTGCCGGGCTGCACGCCGGTGCAGCTCGCCGCGCACGACCTGCAGGAGTGGTATAGCCTGATTTCCGGCGCCACCGAGAGTAGCGCTGACGGTGAGTTTACCGGCGGTCTGGTGGCACCCTCCGCCTGCATCAGGCGTGATCCGGAGGGAAAGGGAGGCAGCGCCGGCGCCACCGAATTCCGCATCGCCATCGCCTGGCGCGGCCGCAGCGCGATCTCCGATCCCACGCTGGACGATTGTGGCGCGGGCGCACTCCCCGCCCTCTACGGGGACGACAATGAGTTCCGCCGCCTCTTTCTCCTCGACGTCAAGATTGAGTAATGGCCATGCCCAGTAACCAGAGACGAATCCGGCAACACGGCTTGACCCTCATCGAGATCATGATCGCGCTTACTATCGGGCTGCTGATCACCCTGGCGATCTCCTCCCTCTTCATCACCATGCGCCAGAGTTACCAGCAGAACGAGGCGATTGCCCGGATGCAGGAGAATGCCCGCTTCGCCCTGGAGTTGATCACCCAGGATCTGCGCCACGCCGGTTTTTTCGGCGATATCGCCGATCCGGTGGATATCGATATCAGCAGAGGGCCGGCTACCGATGTCGATAGCTGCGGCGGCGGCATATACAACTTCACCTCTGCCAGCAACGTGCTGAACTACGGCAGGCAGATCACCAATCCGGACGGCATCGCCTTCTATAACGATTGCGTGACGAACGCCGAAATCGTCACGTCGGGCAGCAGCGTTCTCCTTGCCAAGCGTTCCGTGACAACGGCACCGGCATCGATTCAGTCCGGGTTTGTCTACACCTACGCCAATGGCAGCCAGGCACAACTCTACTCTCCGGCAAACATGCACAGCCTCAGCGGTGGGGCTGACTGGGAGTATCAACCGCATCTCTATTACATCGATGCCAACCGGACGCTGCAGCGCAAATATCTGCGCTACAGCTCAAGCAATCCCCCCACGCTGGTCAGCGAACCGCTGGCGGATGGGATCGAGGCCTTCCACATCGAGTTTGGCATCGATCTCGACCGCAATGGCACACCGGAACTCTTCTACACCCCCGCCGATGGCTCAGCCTCTGACGCCACGCTAGACAATGCCGTCTCAGCCACAGTCTACATTCTTGCCCGCACCCAGGATCGGGTTAGCGGCATGCCAGGCGGGAAAACCTATCATCTCGGCAGACTGGCCCTCGGGCCGTACGGCGACAACATCTACCGCCGCGTCTACGCCGCCACAACAGAACTCAAGAATATCCGGCATCAGGTAATGTTGAGACAGAGCGTGGGGCCATAACCTTATGAAAAACACCGTTTCCCACCAGCATGGCGTGGCGCTGTTTACCGCTCTGATGTTTCTCGTCATCCTGACCCTCATCAGCATCACGGCAATGCAGACCAGCACGATGGAGCTGCAGATGGCCAGCAACGAACAGGCGCGCCGCATTGCGGTCGACTCGGCCCAATCCGCCACGGATGTGGTCATCAACTCCAACCGTATCTTGATCAGTGCCATTGGCGACATTACCTGTTTCGGTTTCGGTGTAATCCCGCCCGACACCACGCCTAACGGCGATGTCTGCGACGCCAAGGAGACCCTGTCGTCAGGTGCCGGTTACGGGAGCGTGAATTCCGTAGTCGTCACCCTGGTCGGCAGCGGTACCTGTCCGCCCAGCATCGCCACCAGTGCGCGCGGATCGAGCAGCATGCGCACATCAGGCAGCAGCTCTACCGGGAGCTGCGCCTACTTCACCATCGAAAGCGTTTATGATGCGACGGCCACACGAGGTGGCCGCACAGAGACTAGCGAAGGCTTTGTCCGCCTTGCCTTCTAGGCTGGTGTCACTTCTGACATATTGGAGAGGATAGGATGGTGTCCATGACCAACATGAAACGATCGCTGTTACTGTGCGGCCTTGCGTTGATGATCGTGGTGTCAGCGCCGCGCGCCGACGACACCGAGATCTACTTCGAAAGCGGCGCCGTAGGGGGTGATCCCCAGGTCATGTTCTATATCGAGTACACGCCGAATCTCGCCTCGACGGTTTGCACCGGCGTAACCGCAGAGAACATGGCAACCAGCTGCCCGGCGATGCTCCCGGTCCAGCTCTACCTGTCGCCCAACGATCTCGACGACGGCACCATCGATCTGTTCGAGATGGTCCGTTCCGCGCTCAAGCGGGTACTGGCCGGCCTCGGCGGACTGAAGGTCGGGTTGCTGATGCCACACGACGCTGACAACAACTGCGCCGGTCCCGCAGCGACCGGCTGCAGCGGCGGCGGCTACATCCTCAAGGGCCTGACCTCCCTGGCAGCTGTGCCGGCCAACTTCGATCCCACCAGTGAGGCCCAGCTCGACGCCCTGCTGGCAGCCGACACGCAAAAGAAGGCGCTGTTCGACAAACTCGATGCCCTGCGCTCACCACAGGGGGGCTTTTCACACTCCAATCAGCTCAAGGAGAACTATTTCGAGCTGTTCCGCTATCTGACCGGTCAGGGGGTCTACAACGGTCATAATGGCTGGAACGACTACGCCACCAGCTCTGCGTACAATCTCGGTAACTGGTCCTCGACGCCAGCCGATAAGAAAGGACACTACGACTGCGTCGCAGGCTTCACCTGCGACACCGCCGCAACCACCGATGAATACACCTATTACTCGAGTGCGGCCTATCAATACGAGGGGGATTTCGCCCGGTTACCCAACGGCAACTACATGTCAACGGCACTGTTCAAGTGGGATACCGCGGTAGAGAGCGGTAGCAACTATATCAGTCCGTTGACCGACTGCAGCAAGGTCTTCGTCATCAACGTGCTCGATGGCGGGGGCACCGCGCAGAACGACTCCGACACGGCCATCGAGGCACCGATAGCCAGCGGCGGCATGGGATTTAATGTCTCGAACAACGATCCCGGATTCGTGCAAATGGTGCGCTGGCTGCATGACAAGGACCTGGCCGACGGCACCATCAACGGCCTGGACTTCCTCGACAAGCAGAACGTCACCTCCTTCTTCATCGCCAAGCAGCCGCAACAGGTCGATGCCGCGGCATCCGCCGGCGGTACCGGGACCGCCATTGCCCTGACCGACGATCCCCAGAGCGTGATCGACACCATCGAGGATGTCTTCAAGCAGATCCTCAGCGTCTCCACCACCTTTGTCTCCGCCTCCATTCCGGTAAACGTATTCAACCGCTCAGAGGTCCTCGACAACGCCTATATCGCCCTCTTCCAGGCCAATGAAAACGCCCAGCCGGAGTGGGTCGGCAACATCAAGAAACTCAAACTCGACATCTATCGAATCTGCCAGACCTTCGATACCGATGGCACCACCTGTCTCGAGTATGCCAACGAGTTGCGCATGATCGATGCACTCAATCAGGAAGCGGTATCCAACCTGGACGGCCGCATCAACGGCAATGCACTCACCTTCTGGACCAACCCCAACGGCTACGATCTCAGCGACAATATCGACACCGATCTGGAGGTATCCGGCCGCGACGGCCGTTCGGTCAATCGCGGGGGGAGCGGTCAGCAGATACCCGGCTTTATCATAAGCAGTGGCTCCCCGGGCGTCGTCAACTGGACCAACGCAAGTACCGGACGCAGACTCTATACCGTCTCGGGAAGCAGCCTGGTCGATATCCACTACGCCAATATCGCAACACTCTGGCCCAGCCTGTACGACCCGGCCAGCACCTATAGCACGGGGCTGTGGCCAACGGTTTATGACGGCAGCGGCAACGTGGTCGCCCTGAGTGGGAATTACGCAGTCGACAGCAATTACTACACCCAGAACCCGACCGTCAGCGATACCAGCTGCAAGACCTCGTTCCACACCGGGGACTCCGGTACAACAACCTGTTTTAACACGCGATATTTCACGATATCCCACCTTGCCGCCAATCTCGTCGCCTACATCCGCGGCTTTGACGTGCGGGATGATGATGGCGACGGCGTGGCATGGGAAACGCGGCGCTGGATCACCGGCGATCCGCTGCACTCCCGTCCACTGCCAATCAACTACGGAGCCCGCGACGGCAGCGAAGGGTATACCGTGGCAAATCCGGACATTCGCATCATCGGCGGCAGCAATGACGGTTTCGTGCGCATGGTCAAGAACACCAACGCCGACGGCAGCGAATCGGGCAGGGAGATGTGGGCTTTCATGCCTCCTGCGGTGATGAAAACCCAGAAACAGTTAATGGACAACGCAGCCGCCGGAACGCCGATCCATCCCTATGGTACTGACGGGGCGATTAGCGCTTACGTGAATGACATCGACGGCAATATCGACCCGGCGGACGGCGACAAGGCATGGGTCTACTTCGGCCTGCGCCGCGGCGGCCGGGCCTATTACGCGCTGGATGTCACCAACCCGGACACGCCGAGCTTCAAATGGCAGATCGATCACAACAGCAGCGGCTTTTCGGAACTCGGCTACACCTTTTCGCAGCCGGTGTTGCGCGAGGCGGACTGGGGCTCCGGCAGCCGCCCGGTCATGATCGTTGGCGGCGGCTACGACCTGAACAAGGATATCCCCGCCATAGGCACCAACGACAGCATGGGCAACGCGGTCTATATCATCGATGCCGACACCGGGGAGCTGGTGTGGAAGGTCACCGGCAGCGGCGTCAGCGGCAGCAACACCTTTGTCCATCCGGACATGGTCGACAGCATCCCCTCCGAGGTCACCGCGATCGACAGCGACAATGATGGCAACATTGACCGGATCTATGTCGGCGATACCGGCGGCAGCGTCTGGCGCATCGATATCACAGGCACGGATCGTGCCGATTGGGCGGCGAGCAAAATCCTCGATCTCGGTCGCCACTACACCAGTGACCTGGCTAACGACCGGCGCTTCTTCCACGCCCCGGACCTGGTGCCCGCCAGAGACTCACTCGGCATCTATCATGCGGTAGTCATCGGCTCCGGCAATCGCGCGCATCCGCTGCAGACCCACACCACCGATGTGATGTACATGTACAAGGATCGCAATACGGGCGGCCCCCTGCCGAACGACATCACGACCCTGAATCCGGAGGATCTCTTTGATGCCACCGACAACTGCATCCAGGAGGTGGATATCAGCTGCAGCGCGACCAACGAGGCGAACCTGGTCAATGGCTGGCGGCTCAATCTGACGGAGCAGGGGGAGAAGAGCCTCTCTGCCGCCCTGACACTGCGCGGCGTGGTCTATTTCAGTACCTACATCCCCTCCACCTCAGCCTCGACCTTCGTCAGTTGCGGCCCTAACGAGGGCAGGGGCTATCTCTATGCGGTCGCGCTCGCCGATGCGCGGGCGGCCATCAACTACGACACCACAAATACGGTCGTCGTCGACGATGAAGTGCATGAACTGCAGATCGAGGATCGCAAGCGTGCGCTTCTCTCCGGCGGCATCCCCTCGGAGAACGTCTACGTCGCCTTCCGCGATGAGGAGGGCAACGAGTTTGCCGGTGTCCTCTCGGCCGACCTGCAGGCCGGCACCAACCTTGGCCCGCAACAGTGGCAGACCTACTGGTTCGAGCAAGACAAATGACGGGGCCCGAGAGCGTGGTTGAGTTATCCGTACACAGCAGAAAATCGGGACCGGGGGCTGCATCCGGGGCCGGCTTTACGCTCATCGAACTGATGATCGTGATACTCATCATCGGGGTGCTGGCGACCATCGCCATTCCCCAGTTTCAGGATTATCAGCTGAAGAGCCGCCGTTCGGAGGCAACCCGCACCCTGCTGCAGATCGCGGCACTGCAGGAGCAGTACTTTCTGGATAACCGCAGCTATACGGATGATTTTACCGATTTGAACTTTCCGGTTGCGGGAACGGTTACAACCGAAAGCGGCTACTACGCCATTACCATCGCTGTGCCCGATCCCTACACCTATACATTGACTGCCACCCCGCAGGGCCCGCAGGCGAACGACACCCAATGCGCGACCCTAACGCTCGACAACCAGGGGGTCAGGGGCCACACGGGCACGGCGGGCAGTTGCTGGTAAGACTAAATCCAGGCATAGGGCGCCCCATGGGGCCCGCCCTATGGAGTAAGGTGGATACCAATTCGGAAGACTTTTTTAGGGCTGCAGTGAGCGGGGGAGCGGAAAATGGATATCCTCACCTGCCCCGGAGTCATCCAACACGACTTGCGCGCCGAGCGTCCTGAGTTTCGCGATCACCCCCTCGACCAGGACCTCCGGTGCCGAGGCACCGGCGGTCACCCCGACACGCTCCGCACCCTGCAGCCAGTGCGGGTCGATATCCCCGGCGGAATCGATGAGATAGGCGGCGACACCCTGTCGCTCGGCCACCTCGCGCAGACGATTTGAGTTGGAGCTGTTGGCCGAGCCGACCACTAGAATGAGATCGCAGCTCCTTGCCAGCTCGTGGACCGCGTCCTGGCGGTTCTGCGTGGCGTAACAGATATCATCCCGCTTCGGCCCGATGATCCCGGGAAAGCGCTTTCGCAGTGCATCGATCACCACGCGCGCATCGTCCATCGACAGGGTGGTCTGGGTGACGTAGGCCAGCTCGTCGGCAGTGCTGACCTGCAGTGATGCGACATCCGCGGCGCTCTCCACCAGATGGATCCGGCCTCCGGCCGATGCATCGTACTGCCCCATCGTGCCGACCACCTCCGGGTGGCCGGCGTGGCCGATGAGCACCACCTCGCGTCCATCCCGCGCGTGGCGAGCCACCTCCAGGTGCACCTTGGTCACCAGCGGGCAGGTGGCGTCGAAGATCGTCAGGCCGCGGCGCCGCGCCTCCTGCTGCACCGCCTTGGGCACGCCGTGGGCGCTGAAGATCACGGTAGCCCCGTCCGGCACCTCGTCCAGCTCCTCGACGAAGACCGCCCCCTTGTTGCGCAGGGTATCGACGACGTAGCGGTTGTGTACCACCTCGTGGCGTACATAGATGGGCGCACCGAACAGATCCAGGGCGCGATCGACGATGGCGATGGCCCGGTCGACACCGGCACAGAAACCACGGGGATTGGCGAGCTTGATCTGCATAGTAGACCCTGTCGTTATATACCTATCCGCCACTCTCCTCGACCGAGAGGATCTCCACCTCGAAATCGAGTTGATGCCCGGCAAAGGGGTGGTTGAAATCGACCCGCACGAAGGCCTCGGCAACCTCGAGCACCATACCCGGCAACTCCTCGCCATTGGGCAGGCTAAAGCCGACCACCATGCCCGGTTCGAGCGGCATCGCCGGATCGAAGTCATCCCGCGGCATGTCATGGATATTCGCCGTGTCCCGGTAGCCGAAACCCTGTTCCGGCGAGAAGGCGAACCGTTCGCGGGCACCGGCAGCGAGGCCGAACAGCGCCTGCTCCAGTGACGGCAGCATGCTGCCGTCGCCGATGGTGAAGGCGATCGGCTGATTGTCCTCCCAGGTGGAATCGGCCACGGTGCCGTCTTCCAGGGTGATGCGGTAGTGCATCGCCACCTTGCTGTTCTCACCAATGGCGGAATGGCTCAAAAAACTTCTCCTGCTACGTAAAATATCCAGCACCCATAGATGCAACATCGCGCCGTCGTTGAACCCGGTCCGTAGGAGCCCACTCCCGTGGGCGAACCATTCGCCGAGGGGACTCGGCTCCTACAGCTTCACACCGTCGTTAAACCCGCTCGTAGGCGCCCACTGTAGTTTACCAGAACTATCCCACCAAAAGGCTCAGGAATTATCCCTGCGCTCGGCGCGCAGGCTGTCGATGATCAACATCGCCGCGCCGACGAAGATGGCCGAGTCGGCAAGGTTGAAGGCCGGCCAGTGCCAGCCCCGGTAATAGAGATCGAGAAAATCGATGACGTAGCCGAGGGTAAGGCGGTCCCAGACATTGCCCAGCGCCCCGCCGAGGACCAGCGCCAGCGCGATGGCCAGCCACACCTTATCGCGTGGCAGGCGCCTGAGCCAGAGCAGGATCACCCCACTGATCACCAATGCCACCAGGGCGAAGAACCAGCGCTGCCAGCCCCCCGCCTCGCTGAGGAAGCTGAAGGCGGCGCCGGTGTTGTGCAACAGGGTGAGGTTGAAAAAGGGTATCACTGCCACCGGCTCGGCATAGTTGAGCGCACTGACGGCCCACAGCTTGGTCAGCTGATCGAGCACCATTACCAGGGCGGAAACCCATAACCACTTCAACATATCGTCAGATCGCCATCGCTCGCTGCAGTAAAATACGCGTACTGCATTGCTTTCATTCCTTTACGTCCTCGCGCGACATGCATGGATGCATTAGTGCAGCGGTGGCAGGATGCCAAAGAGCGGCCCTTTGCGGTGATGAACACCTCTATGCAAACCGCCGCTCTTCGCCCTCGCCGGCGACGTTCTCCACGCAGCGGCCGCACAGTTCCGGGTGCTCGGCATGGCTCCCCACGTCCTCACGGTAGTGCCAGCAGCGGGTGCACTTCTGGTGCCCGCTGGCGGCCACCGCGACCCACAGCTCGTCGCCGTTCTCCAGGGTGTAGTGCATCGCCTCGGCCGGCGGCTCGCCGGTGACCAGCGCCAGCTCGGCGGTGGAGGTGATGAGGACAAAGCGCAGCTCGTCGCCGAGGCGCGCCAGCCGGTCGTGCAGCTCCCTGCCGCAGTAGAGGCTCACCTCGGCCTGCAGGTTGGCGCCGATCTCGCCGGCGTTGCGCAGCCGCTCCAGCTCCTTGTTGACCGCGTCGCGCACCTCCATCACCTCGGCCCAGTAGCCGAGGTCCAGTTCACCCAGGCTCAGATGGGGAAATTGATACCAGTGCTGGAGGAACACCGACTCGCCGCGCTCACCGGGCATGTGCTGCCAGATCTCCTCGGCGGTGAAGCTGAGCACCGGCGCCATCCAGCGGCACATCGCCTCGAGCACATGGTAGATGGCGGTCTGCGCCGAGCGGCGGGCCAGGGAGTCGGCCTGGGTGGTGTACTGGCGGTCCTTGATCACATCGAGATAGAAGGAGCCCATGTCGATGGAGCAGAACCGGAGCAGCTTCTGGTAGATGAGGTGAAACTCGTACCCCTCATAGGCGGCCTGGATCTCGCGCTGCAGCTCGGCGGCATGGGCCACCGCCCAGGCATCGAGCGGCAACAGCTGTGCGGAGGGCACCATGTTGCAGCCCGGGTCGAACGCGCGCTCGCCCCCTTCACTCTTGCCCAGGTTGGCCAGCAGGAAGCGGGCGGTGTTGCGGATGCGCCGGTAGGCATCGGCGGTGCGCTTGAGGATCTCGTCGGAGACGGTCATCTCCCCGGTGTAGTCGGTGGAGGCGACCCACAGGCGCAGGATGTCAGCGCCGAGGTTATTCACCACCTTCTGCGGCGCCACCACGTTGCCCTTCGACTTGGACATCTTCTGTCCCTTGGCATCGACGGTAAAGCCGTGCGTGAGCACCGACCTGTATGGCGCCTTGCCGGTGGTGGCCACAGCGGTGAGCAGGGAGGACTGGAACCAGCCGCGGTGCTGGTCGGAGCCCTCGAGGTAGAGATCGGCGGGACGCTGCAGCCCGTCGCGTCGCTCCAGTACGCAGGCGTGGGTCACGCCGGAGTCGAACCACACATCCAGGGTGTCCATCACCTTGTCGTAATCGGCCGCCTCGTTGCCGAGCAGTTCGGCAGGCTCGAGATCGAACCAGGCGTCGATCCCCTCCTCCTCGACCCGCTGCGCCACCTGCTCGATGAGAGCCGGGGTATCCGGGTGCAGTTCGGCCGTGACCTTGTGGACGAACAGCGCGATCGGCACGCCCCAGTTGCGCTGGCGCGAGATGCACCAGTCCGGGCGGTTCTTCACCATCCCCTCGATGCGCGCCTGGCCCCAGTCGGGCATCCACTTCGTCGCCTTGACCGCCTCCAGCGCCGCCGGGCGCAGCCCGTTCTGCTCCATCGAAATGAACCATTGCGGCGTGGCGCGGAAGATGATCGGCGTCTTGTGGCGCCAGCAGTGCGGGTAGCTGTGGCGCAGCGCCTCGGCGTGCACCAGCTTGCCGCGCTCGCGCAGCACCTCGAGCACCGCATCGTTGGCCTTGAATACGTGCTGGCCTTCGAATAATTCCGTGCCGGGCAGGAACTTGCCGTCGCCGCCCACCGGGTTGTCCACCTCGAGGTCGTAGCGCAGGCCGGCCACATAGTCCTCCTGGCCGTGGCCGGGGGCGGTGTGCACCGCGCCGGTACCGGCATCGAGGGTGACGTGATCGCCGAGGATCACCGGCACCTCGCGATTGTAGAAGGGGTGCTGCAGCTTCAGCCCCTCCAGGTCGGCACCGCGGCAGTAGGCGATGACGCGGTACTCTTCCACCCCATAGCGGCCCATGGTCTGCTTGAGCAGGCCTTCGGCCAGCAACAGGCGCTCCGGACCGTGCTCGCCGACGCCGTCGCACTGCACCAGCGCATATTCCAGCTCCGGGTTGAGCGCAACCGCCTGGTTGGCCGGCAGGGTCCACGGGGTGGTGGTCCAGATCACCACCGAGATCGGGCCCTCGCCCGGGTGCTCCGCGGCCTTGCGCACACGGCCCCACAGCGCCTCGTCGTCCAGCACCTCGAAGCGCACGTCGATGGCCGGCGAGCTCTTGTCCTCATACTCAACCTCCGCCTCGGCCAGCGCCGAACCGCAGTCGGTGCACCAGTGCACCGGCTTGGAACCCTTGTGCAGGTGGCCCTTTTCAATGATCCGGCCGAGGGTGCGGATGATGTCCGCCTCGAAGCTGAAATCCATAGTGAGATAGGGATTGTCCCACTCGCCGAACACGCCGAGGCGCTTGAAGTCCTCGCGCTGGCCGTCGACCTGCTGGCGGGCATAGTCGCGGCAGGCGGCGCGGAACTTGTCGGGGGCCACCGCCACACCCGCCTTGCCCAGCTTCTTTTCCACCTGCAGCTCGATGGGCAGGCCGTGGCAGTCCCAGCCGGGTACGTAGGGGGCGTCGAAGCCGCTCAGGGTGCGCGATTTGACGATGATGTCCTTGAGCACCTTGTTCACCGCATGGCCGATATGGATATCGCCGTTGGCGTAGGGCGGGCCGTCGTGGAGGATGAACTTGTCGCGCCCCTGGCCGGCGGCGCGCAGCTTGGCGTAGAGGTCCATCTCCTGCCAGCGCTTGAGCATCTCCGGCTCGCGCTGGGCGAGGTTGCCGCGCATGGGAAAGTCGGTCTGCGGCAGGTTCAATGTGTCTTTATAGTCACTCACTTCAAATTACCCTTGAAAATAATTTCACCGCAAAGGCGCAAACGACAAGCATAAACCACGAAGCACACGAAGAACACGAGGGAAAAACTCCGGAAATTCTGTGCCGTATCGTACATGGCTGCCGTCTTCGTGTTCTTCGTGCGCTTCGTGGTAAATACCCGATTCACCTGTACTATGCGCGCGACGCAAAAAACGCCCGTGCCTGCCCGGCATCGAGCAGGATCTGTTCCTTCAGCGCCTCGAAGGATTCGAAGCGCCGCTCCTCGCGGATGCGGTGCAGAAAATCCACATGGACATGGCGGCCGTAGATCTCCGCCGAAAAGTCGAATAAGTGTACCTCGAGCAGCGAGCGGGTGCCGTCCACCGTCGGCCGGGTACCGACATTCGCCACGCCGGGTACCGGCTCGCCCTCGATGCCGAACATCTCCACCGCGAAGACCCCGTCCACCGGGGTCTTCTTGCGGTGCAGGAAGATGTTGGCGGTGGGGAAGCCGATGGTCCGCCCCAGCCGGTTGCCGTGCGCCACCCGCCCGCTCATGCGATAGGGCCGCCCCAGCATCTGCGCCGCCAGGGAGAGATCCCCCGCCTGCAGCGCCTCGCGGATGCGGGTGCTGCTGACCCGACCGCCGTCAAGGCTGAAGGTGCGCATGTGCGCCACCTCGAAACCGTACTCCCGGCCCGCCTGCTGCAGCATGGCGAAGTCGCCGCGACGCCCCTTGCCGAAACGAAAATCGTCGCCCACCACGAGATAACGTAGCCCAAGCCCGGCGACCAGCACCTCGCGGATAAACGCCTCCGGCTCCATCTCCGCCAGAGCGCTGTTAAAGGCAAGGCACAGCACGCGATCGACGGAGAAGCGCCGCAGGGCCTGCAGCTTCTCGCGAAAACGGGTCAGTCGCGGCGGAACATCGCCATGGCTGAAATACTCCTGGGGCTGCGGCTCGAAGGTGATCACCGTGGTCGGCAGCCCCATCGAAGCCGCCTTCTCCGCCAGTTGCCCGAGCACCGCCTGGTGGCCGAGGTGCACGCCATCGAAATTGCCGATGGTCGCCACGCAGCCGTGGTGACGCTCACGCAAATTGTGCAGACCGCGAATCAGTTCCATGCCGGTTATCCGGGTGCCCCGAAAAACCGTCGATTATACTGCCCTTGCCCCCCTCAAAGCCACTTGCGCAGGCCTTGGTTGTTGCCACAGAGGACACAGAGGACACGGAGGTGGGAAGAGACAGGTTACGGAGCCCCCTATGCTCCGGCATGCCCCTATGCCCTCTTGTCGCTTTTCTCCGCTCTGTGTTCTCTGTGTCCTCTGTGGCTTGATTCCTATCCCCTGCGTCCCAGCAACTGGCGAGGACGGATGCCCAGCAGCAGCAAGAGGGCCAGGTAAACCGCTCCCCCGCCAGCGATCAGCAGGGCAAGGCGCAAGGCGCGCCCAGCGGCATCCAGGGCATACCACTGCCCCATCTCGCCTCTGCCCCACCACACAAGCAGCCCCATCACGACATTGGCGAGCAGCAGGCGCAAGGCGAAAAGGGGCCAGCCTGACTCGGCACGGAAGATCCCGTCACGGCGCAGGTGAGAGAACAGCAGGCCCGCGTTGATGAAGGCAGCAAGCGATGTCGCCAGCGCCAGACCGGCATGGGGTCCGGCAACGCCGGCCAGCGCCATCGGCACTACGAACAGCAGATTCATCACCATGTTTGCGACCATGGAGTAAATCCCGAAGCGCACCGGGGTGCGGGTATCCTGGCGGGCATAGAAACCGGGGGCCAGCACCTTCACCAGCATGAAACCTAGCAGGCCGATGCCGTAGGCCATCAGGCTGAGCGAGGACATCTGCACATCCGCCTGCTGAAATTCGCCGTAGTGGAACAGGGTGGTGAGCATCGGCGCGGCGAGCAGGATCAGCCCCACCGCCGCAGGGGTGCCGATGAGGAACACCCAGCGCAGTGCCCAGTCGAGGGTGCGGCTGAACTCCTGCGGATTGGCCTCGGCATGGCGCTGCGACAGGCTGGGCAGAATCACCGTGGCCAGGGCGATGCCGAAGACCCCCAGCGGAAACTCCACCAGGCGGTCCGAATAGTAGAGCCAGGAGACGCTGCCGGTGACCAGGAAGGAGGCGATGATGGTGTCGAGCAGCAGGTTGATCTGCGCCACCGAGGAGCCGAAGATCGCCGGCAGCATCAGCCGCAGGATGCGCCGCACCCCCTCGTCGTGCCACCCCCAGCGCGGCCGCGGCAGCAACCCCAGCCGCCACAGGAAGGGGAACTGGAACAGCAACTGCGCGATGCCGGCGATGAACACCCCCCAGGCGAGCGCCACCACCGGCTGCTCGAACAAGGGAGCAAGCCAGAAGGCGGCGCCGATGAGGGCCAGGTTGAGCCACACCGGGGTGACCGCCGGCACCGCAAAGCGGCCGTAGCTGTTGAGGATCCCGCCGGCAAGCGCGGTCAGGGAGATGAACAGCAGATAGGGAAAGGTGATGCGCAGCATCTCGGCGGTGAGGGCGAACTTGGTCTCATCACCGGTGAAGCCCGGGGCGAAGACCCCGACCAGCGGATAAGCACCGAGTACCGCCAGCAGCGTCAACAGCAGCAGCACCACTCCCAGGGTACCGCTGACATTGGCCACCAGCAGGCGCACCTCGGCCTGGCTGCGCAGGGACTTGTATTCCGAGAGCACCGGCACGAAGGCCTGGGAGAAGGCCCCCTCGGCGAACAGGCGACGCAGGAAGTTGGGGATCTTGAAGGCGACAAAAAAGGCATCGGTGCCTGCCCCGACACCGAACAGGTTGGCGAAGACCATGTCGCGGGCAAACCCGAGCACCCGCGAAAGCATGGTGAAAACGCCGACCACGGCGGTAGAGCGCAGCAATCCCTTACTCATGATTTCCTGCCTGTTGATGCATAAGTCGCGATATCGAAAGCCGTGGCGTTAAAAAGGTGCCATCATATCGCGAGCTTGCCGCCGCGTCATTGCCGGTCCGTTAAAATCCCGGCCCGGCCGTTGACAAGGGGTGGGAAAAAATGCATATTATGCGGCCCTTGACTTGAGTATCTGGAATTTTTGGGAGTAATCACCTTGGCCAACTCAGCACAAGCCAGAAAACGCGCCCGCCAGGCAGAGCAGCGTCGTGAACACAATGCCTCCGCCCGCTCCGCTATGCGCACCAGCATGAAGAAGGTCATCAAGGCTGTCCAGGCCGGTGACAAGGAAGCCGCAAAAACCGCCTACCAGGCCGCTGTTCCGGTTATCGACAGCAGCTGCGGCAAAGGCTATCTGCACAAGAACACCGCTGCCCGCTACAAGAGCCGCCTGAACGCTCGCGTTCGTGCCATGGGCTAAACGCCCGGCGCTGGCAGTAATGAAAAAGGCCGGTCATTGACCGGCCTTTTTCGTAGGATGGGATTAATCCCATCAAAGCATCACCCAAGCGATGGGATGCATCCCATCCTAACGGTTCAACAGAGAACCAAATTGTCCCGGTGGATCAGCTCCGGCTCGTCCACGTAGCCGAGCAGCTGCTCGATGCGGTGGCTCGGCTGGCCCTGGATCTTCATGGTCTCCTGGGCGCTGTAGTTGACCAGGCCGCGGGCGATCTCGAGCCCGTTCTCGTCGACGCAGGAGACCATCTCGCCTCGTCCGAACTCCCCAGAGAGCCCCTTCACCCCCACCGGCAACAGGCTCTTGCCTGACTCGCGCAACACCTTGACCGCGCCCGCATCGAGTATCAGCCGCCCGCGCAGTTGCAGGTGGCCCGCCAGCCACTGCTTGCGCGCCAGCAGCAGCTCGGTATCGGGGATGAACAGGGTGCCGATCCGCTCGCCGTCGGCCACCCGCAGCAGGACATTCTCCTCCCGCCCCGCAGCGATCACCGTGGCCGAACCGGAACGGGCCGCAAGTCTCGCGGCGCGCACCTTGGTCAGCATGCCGCCGCGCCCCAGCGCACCACCCTTGCCGCTGGCCATCGCCTCCAGGCCGGGAGTGGCCACTGAAGTCTCATGGATCAATCTGGCATCCGGGTGCTCACGCGGGTCCTTGTCGCACAGGCCCGCCTGATCGGTGAGGATCACCAGCAGCTCGGCCTCGATAAGGTTGGCCACCAGCGCCCCCAGGGTGTCGTTGTCGCCGAAGCGGATCTCGTCGGTGACCACGGTGTCGTTCTCGTTGATCACCGGCACCACGCCGAGGTCCAGCAGGGTGCGCAGGGCGCTGCGGGCATTGAGGTAACGGTGGCGGTTGGAGAGGTCGTCGTGAGTCAGCAGCACCTGTGCGGTATGCAGGCCAAAGCGCTGGAAACTGGACTCGTAGGTCTGCACCAGCCCCATCTGCCCCACTGCCGCCGCCGCCTGCAGCTCATGCAGCGCGTGCGGGCGTTTGCTCCAGCCGAGCCGGCTCATCCCCTCGGCGACAGCGCCGGAGGAGACCAGCACGATCTCGATGCCGCGCCGGCGCAGGGCGGCCAGTTGCTCGACCCAGGCGGCGATACCGGCCTGGTTGAGGCCGCGTCCCTCATTGGTCAGCAGGGCACTGCCGATCTTCACGACCCAGCGCCTGCTAGTGGTGATCTGTTGGCGTGTCTTCATGCGGAGAAAAATACCGGATAATCGGCAATGGAAAAAGCAAAATTATTTTCAGCTTACTGTGTTATCTGAAAAAACAGGACAAAAGCCCACCACGAAGCACACGAAGAGCACGAAGAGAAACCAGTGCCCATTACAACTGCTTCATGGTTAGCGGCTATCCAGGGATTTTGGGTTCCACGGCTTCAGCGCCCAACTGCGCCAGCCACTGATCAATCAGCAAATCCTTCGTGCTCTTCGTGCGCTTCGTGGTTAAAAGCTCTCCTCACTCCACAGCCGGGGGAGTCGCCTCCGCAGCGGCCAGCGCTTCCCGCTCCCGTTCCAGGTGGAGCATGATCTCCTGGGTCAGGCGCGTGGTGCCCTCTTTGGCCAGGGCGGAGAGGCGGAAGACCGGCCCGCTCCAGCCAAGGCGCTCGATGATGTCGTCGCAGACCCGCTCGCGCTCCTCCTCCGGCAGCAGGTCGAGCTTGTTCAGCACCAGCCAGCGCTCGCGCCGGGCCAGCTCTTCGCTGAACTTGGCCAGCTCATTCTCGATCACGCGCACTGCATCGACCGGGTCGCTGCCGTCGTAGGGGGCGACATCGACGATGTGCAGCAACAGCAGGGTACGGGAGACGTGCTTGAGAAACTGGATCCCGAGGCCCGCCCCCTCGGCGGCGCCCTCGATGAGACCCGGGATATCGGCGATGACGAAACTGCGATGAGTCTCCACGCTGACCACGCCGAGGTTCGGGTAGAGGGTGGTGAAGGGGTAGTCGGCGACCTTGGGCCGGGCGGCGGAGACGGCACGGATCAGGGTCGACTTGCCGGCGTTGGGCAGGCCGAGCAGGCCGACGTCGGCCAGCACCTTGAGTTCCAGGTGCAGGTTGCGCGCCTCGCCCGGGGTGCCGGGGCTGAACTGCCGCGGCGCACGGTTGGTGCTGCTCTTGTAGCGGGTGTTGCCGAGGCCGTGAAAACCGCCCTGGGCGATCTTCACCCGCTGGCCCACTACGGTCAGGTCCGCCAGGGTCTCGCCGGTATCCTTGTCGTAGACGATGGTGCCGACCGGCAGCGGGATCTCCAGGTCCACCCCACCCTTGCCGGTCATGTTGCGCCCCATCCCGGCCTGGCCGTGTTCGGCGCGAAAGGCGCGGGTAAAGCGCAGATCGATCAGGGTATTGAGATTATCGTCGGCCACCACATAGACGCTGCCGCCATCGCCGCCGTCACCGCCGTCGGGACCGCCGAAGGGGATGTATTTTTCACGACGGAAGCTGACGCAGCCCTTGCCGCCGTTGCCCGCTTCTACCCGGATGTCCGCTTCATCAACAAATTTCATGGAAAATCAGTTTCAAGTTACAAGTGACAAGTTGCAAACGGAGCCATGGCACAGAGCCACTTGCAACTTCGCAAACAAAAAAACCCCGCCATGGGACGGGGTTTTTTCAAGCATAGCCCCGCCGGGACTTACTCGGGAAGGACGCTCACGAACTTGCGGTTCTTCGGACCCTTCACCTCGAACACCAGCCGGCCATCGGTCTTGGCGAAGAGGGTGTGGTCGTGGCCGCAGCCGACGTTCAGCCCGGGATGGAACTTGGTGCCGCGCTGGCGCACGATGATGCTGCCGGCGCTGATCACTTCACCGCCGAAACGCTTCACGCCAAGGCGCTTGGAAATCGAGTCGCGGCCGTTACGTGTACTACCGCCTGCTTTTTTATGTGCCATTGCTCTCTACCCCTATAGTGCTTAAGCGCTGATACCGGTGATCTGCAGCTCAGTGTAGTACTGGCGATGACCCTGGCGCTTCATGTGATGCTTACGGCGCTTGAACTTGATGATGGTCACCTTGTCGTCACGACCATGACTCTTGACCGTAGCCGTTACCTTGCCGCCCTCGATGAAGGGGGCACCAATCTTGATGTCGTCACCGTTGGCGACCATCAGTACCTCGGCGAGGTCGATATTTGCGCCCACCTCGGACTCGAGTTTTTCGACCTTCAGGGTCTGCCCTTCAGTCACACGATACTGTTTGCCACCGGTTTTGATTACCGCGTACATTGCCGCTTCTCCAAAAACAAAATTCTGTTGTTTCGACCAACGAAAGACCGGCAATTCTAGCGGGTGCCGGGCCTGAGGTCAAACGGGATCTGCGGGAAAAGGGTTCAAGGTTCAAGGTTTAAGGTTCAAGGAGGCGCATTCAGGCCTCTTTGCTTCCCGATACCGGCTACGCGCCCACCGCCCGGTACCTTTCCTTGAACCTTGAACCTTGAACCTTGAACCTTGAACCTTGAACCTTGAACCTTGAACCTTGAACCTTGAACCTTGAACCTTGAACCTTGAACCTTGAACCCCACCTCACGCCGAGCTTGACAGCGCCGCCCCCGCTACCTAGCATTTCGGGTCTTTGCGCGCAATTACCTTCTAAGATGGATATCCAGGACGTCTACAATCTGGTCGCTGCCGACAGGCAGGCGGTCGATGAGCTGATCAAGAAACGGCTCCACTCCGAAGTGGTGCTGATCAACCAGATCGGCCATTACATCGTCAACAGCGGCGGCAAGCGCATGCGTCCGGTGCTTTTACTGCTCACCGCCCGCGCCTTCGGTTACCAGGGCAGCGATCACCTGGAGCTGGCGGCGGTGGTGGAGTTCATCCATACCGCGACCCTGCTGCACGACGATGTGGTCGACGCCTCGGACATGCGCCGGGGGCAGGAGACCGCCAACAGCGTCTGGGGTAACGAGGCGAGCGTGCTGGTCGGCGACTTCCTCTACTCCCGCGCCTTCCAGATGATGGTAGGGGTGCACAACATGCGGGTGATGGAGATCCTCTCCGAGGCCACCAACACCATCGCCGAGGGTGAGGTCAAGCAGTTGCTCAACGTGCACAACGCCGATCTCGACGAGGCCGGCTACCTCGATGTCATCCGCAGCAAGACCGCCAAACTGTTCGAATCCTCCGCCCAGCTCGGCGCGGTGCTGACCGGCCGCAGCGAGGAGGAGGAGCGCGCCATGGCGGCCTACGGCATGCACCTGGGCACCGCCTTCCAGCTCATCGACGACGCCCTCGACTACTCTGCCTCCAGCGAGGAGCTGGGCAAGAACATCGGCGACGATCTGGCTGAGGGCAAGCCCACCCTGCCCCTGATCCACGTCATCAACCACGGCACCCCGGAGCAGGCCGCCCTGGTGCGCGAGGCGCTGGAGCAGGGCGGGCGTAATCGCATCGATGAGATCAAACTGGCCATTGAATCCGCCGGCGCTATCGCGTACACTTCGCGCTCTGCGCAAACCGAGGCGGACAAAGCTGTCGCCGCTCTGTCGGTTTTAACGGACTCTCCCTACAAGGAGGCACTGGCCGCACTGGCCGGTTTCGCGGTCCAGCGCAGTCATTGAGTATCAAGATTTCGGGGTGTAGCTCAGCCTGGTAGAGCACTGTCTTCGGGAGGCAGGGGCCGGAGGTTCGAATCCTCTCACCCCGACCATAACTTTCAATAACTTTCAATAAGTTACGGTCGACAACCAGTAGTTATTGGGTCATTATTGGGACAGAAGTTAATCCTGACGCCTTATAATAAGGAAGGATTGTCCCATGTCTGCAAGACCAAACTCACCCTATTCCTGGGCCATCGAAGAGCGCGGCGACTATCAATACCGTGTCCGCTTCCGCCGTAAGGGCTACCCGAAAGGAAGCCGTACCTTCGAATCTCTCGCCACTGCTGAAGACTACATTCGGCGAGTCGAGTCGGAAATGTTCGCCAGTCCGGACAACTTCGAAAGAGCCCACCAGAAGCGCCACGAAGCCCGCAAAACCGACTTCGGCTCCTTGCTCAGCCGCTACCAAGAAGAAGTCACTCCCAGCCACAAAGGCAGTGATGCCGAGCATCATCGAATAAATACCATTCTCCGCCATCACATCGCAGACAAGGCGATATCTGCCCTCGCCCCTTCCGACTTTGCCAGCTATCGCGATCAGCGCCTCCTGGAGGTCTCCAGTGGCTCTGTAAAACGCGAGATGGGCATCATGAGCAGGGTCATTAGCCATGCCCAGAATGAGTGGGGGTGGCGAGATGCGATACCGACTCACCCCATGGAAGGCATATCACGCCCTCAAGAAAACCCGCCAAGAACCAGACGACTCATAGGGGATGAGGAAGAAAAACTACTCACGGCATGCAAAGCCCAGAAGTTCGTTAGAAACCAGAAGAGTGCCGAGCACCGCAAAGAGCACCCCTACATCTATACATTGGTTCACCTCGCCATTGAGACAGCAGCCCGGCAGGGAGAGCTCAGAAAGGTTCGATGGGAAGACGTCGACTTTGACAAAAGAACGATGCACCTGACGGAAACTAAAGATCCCAAGCGACGTTACAAGGCCCGCACCGTCGCCCTGACGAAACCTGCGGCTGAAGTCCTCTGTGCCTGGCATAAACTTCACGATCAACCAGCCACCGGCCCTGTATTCCCTGGTGTGACTGCACAAGCAATCAAGAAAGCGTTCTCAAATGCCTGTGCCTCTGCAGAAATCCGAGATTTGCATTTCCACGACCTCCGCCACGAAGGGACTTCCAGACTGCACGAGCGTTATGGCTTCAGTATGATGGAGGTCATGACGATCACCGGCCACAGCTCAGCCGAAATGCAGGAGCGCTACACACACCTTTTCGCGCATGAGCTTTCAGAGAAAATGCAGAAGGTCGAGGCTATTGATGGGAGCCAGCTTACCATCCAGTTACCAGACGCACTTCATAATCGATTAAGAACGGAAGCCATTAATCGGGAGATGGCACTGGAAGAGACTGCAGTTGCGCTTTTGCTTGAGGTGTTAAGTTAAGCAAATAAAGTTGCACTCAAATGTTTGCCACGCGACCGTAGCGGAAGCTGAGGGTTAGAATGACTGACTTCCGCTCATGGCCTAGGAGCGGGCATTGAAGTTGACCCCACTTATTAATCACAGTGCGCAGTCCGGCGCTTGAAGCGAGTACACCAGACCATGTATCGCGTGGGCATGTGTAATTAGTCATAATGGCAGTGTGGCAATTTATGCGAGGTGCAGAGATGGACGAGGGTAGCAGTAATACCGACAACTTAAAGCCAACTAGATATGCGCTTTATACCCTTGCAGGGACTGGGTTGATTTCTGTTGGTGTTGCAGGTGCGTTTTACCTGTACTTCTTCATGAACCACGATATCGTTGAAGATCCTGCCGCATGGGGGCAACTCGGAGACTACTTCGGTGGCATGCTGAACCCGGTTATAGGCCTTCTCGGCGTCCTCGGTCTTCTATGGACGATTTACCAGAACCAGCGCGAACTATCCGAGTCAAGCAAACAGCTACGGCTATCCGCGCAGGCACTGGATGAACAGAGGACAATCTCTGCTGCTCAAGAGGAAAGGTTGACGCGTGCAGAAAAGCGCCAGGACTTATTGAATGCAATAACCATTATCGTGGATTCCATTGAAAGTGATTGGTTTCGAGTTTCATTTAGGAAAACTAATGGGCAGATGGAGTCGCTCTATGAGTCTACGTCCATACTGCGGCCAGAGAACCAATCGGCAGCCTTGAGGGTTGGTCTAAAAAAGCTCATCGCTGAAAAAACAGGCACCCAACTCAATGTTCTTGCAGAACTCATGGTCGAGTATGACACGAAGGGTGGAAATGAGGGCATCTTCCTGAGCATGATGACTCGCGTAATGGGGGTGGCCGATATAGTCAAAAATGCTAGATTCCTATCATCTGAGGCAATCGAATTTTATTACGGTGATGAAGGGGAACCATAGTAAAACTGACTCGATCGAAACCGGATGGTTGGATTTCAATTCACTCTGACCCTTTTGGTTTGCAGACTGACCACTATACCTATCGCGTTACCTGGTCCGCCGAGGATGGCGAGTACGTCGGTCTTTGTGCCGAGTTCCCTTCGCTCTCCTGGCTGGCCGGGACCCCGGAAGAGGCCCTGCAGGGCGTCCGCCGCCTGGTAGGCGAGGTCGTGGCGGACATGGAGGCCTCCGGCGAGTCTGTGCCTCCGCCCTTGGCGAGCACATCGAGAACCTGACCAACTGCTCCGGAACCAGGGAGGCACGCTGGCAGTTGGGGGGCACCGAAAGACGACAGATTCCGGGCGACCCAGTTGGTGGCCACCTCGAGCACATCGAGGACCTGGCCAGTTGCTCCAGAACCAGGGGTGCGCCGGCAATGACCGGCCGAAAAACGACAGATTCCGGGTGACCCAGCTGGTGGCCACCTCGAGCGCATCGCGGACCCGGCCGCCCGCACTGGAACTATGCGCTGAACAACTCCCGCCCACCTGGCCGGCGGCGGTCGGCGAAAGACGACAGATTCCGGGTGACCCGGCTGGTGGCCGCCTCGAGCACATCGAGGATCGACCCGGCCAGCTGCTCCGGAACCAGGGGCAGCGCCGGCAGAGGCCGGTCGAAAGACGACAAATTCCGGGTGACCCAGCTGGCGGCCGCCTCGATCACTTCGCGGACCTGGCCAGCTGCGCGGGAGTCGTGCGCTGAACAACTCCCGCCCACCTGCCGGCTGCGGTCGGCGAAAGACGACAGATTCCGGGTGACCCAGCTGGTGGCCGCCTCGAGCACATCGAGGATCGACCCGGCCAGCTGCTCCGGAACCAGGGGAGGGCGCCGGGCCAGCTGCAAGACTCGGCGTTCGCACATAGGCGGCAATGTCGTTAAGTGAGGCGAAATCCTACGCAGCGCATAGGTATATTTCCTACGGCACGTAGGAAAAGGACTACGTGATTATAAAATATATGTACCCGTGAGCGCTCACGGGGTTGACCGGTTGAGGTGGCGTGTCTAGAATCCGTGAACGATCACGGTAACAAAACGGCAAGAAAATTATGGACGCAACAGCTTCTCAGCGCCAACATCGTAGGATTGAGCGCCTGAAAGAACAAGGCGTAACCCGCTCAACGGTGTTAGTACATGACGAATGCCGCCCAGCCTTGGACAGTCTCAGGACGCACTTTGTAAACCCGGAGAAGGCCGAGGCACTGGCTAGCCTGGTTGAGCAGCTGCATGGGAAGGATAAGCCTACCAACGTCGCCCAGGTTAAACACCTCAGCCCATTCCGTTACCCTGGCGGTAAGACCTGGCTTGTCCCCGAGGTGCGCCGGTGGCTTACCGCCTCAAAGATTCGCCCTTCGGTGTTTGTTGAACCGTTTGCTGGGGGGGGAATTGTCGGCCTCACAGCGGCCGCAGAGAATCTGGCCGCTCAGGTGCTACTGTGCGAGCTAGATGATGATGTAGCGGCTGTTTGGGAGACAATATTTTACGGTACTGATGCTGAAGTGGCTGAGCTATCCAAAAAAATTCTCGATTTTGAAGTGACCCTTGAGAACGTTAAGACTATTCTCGACAGCAAACCACGCGCCGCGAGAACCAGGGCTTTCAGAACCATTATCAAAAACCGGATGCAGCGCGGTGGGATTATGGCTGCCGGCGCTGGACTGGTTAAAGCAGGCGAAGCCGGGCGCGGCCTGAAATCACGATGGTATCCAGAAACACTGGCAAAGCGGATCGAGGTGCTGCGAAGCATCAAAGATCGGATCGCCTTTGAGCAGGAAGACGCCTTCGAGGTGGTGCGGCGCTATGCCGACGATCCGGATGCCTTCTTTTTCATCGACCCGCCGTATACCGCCGGCGGGAAGAAGGCAGGCTCCAGGTTGTACACCCATAACGAAATTGACCATGAAGGGTTATTCGCCCTCATGGCCAGTGTTCGCGGCTCAGTGATGATGACTTACGATGATGCACCAGAGGTGCGCGAGATGGCCGAGCGGCATGGCTTCCGTGTCGAGCAGGTGCCTATGAAGAACACCCACCATGCCATCATCTACGAACTGCTTATTTTGAAGCCTTAAATACCTTGTGAGTCCTTGCCGCGTCGTCGATGACCTGTTTTAGGTTGCGGGTAAAATCCGCCTTGCTAAGTGGCTCTGTGGCGTTTAAAGCTCGCCGTGAACTTTCCAAGGTAGTGAATACGACATTATCAGCGGTCATGTTTAGCGCGTCGTCATAGTCCACGACAAACCAAACCACATCGGAGTTATCCCGGCGCTCATGATCATTGCGAGCGCGGGGGTAAGCGTCCGTCAGAGCGTTCATGTTGTCATAGAAGAAGCGATCAATGACCACGACTACCTTTTTTCCCCAGTTGCGCAATACCGGCACCTTTACATCGAGTTGCGGGGATAGACGCTTGGGACCGCTGCTGCGGTAGTCTGGTCGGCGGCGGCCGACCGGGTAGAGCACGGGGGAGGGGGCTTGTGCGTATGCCTCAAACTCCGGGCGCATTCTGTCACCCGAGAAATAGAGCGCCTGGGTTTCGACTGCGCACCATTCAAGTTCGCCCGCGTCCATTGTGGAGGGGTTAACAAGTATCCAATCAATACGCCCGGCCTTTTTGCCTTCCCCTTCTTCTCCTTCTTCCTCGGCTTCCTCTTCCGTCTGGTTGTCGGAGACTTTGCGAAGGAAAGGCGTTTCTTTGACAACCGTAGGGTTTTCGATATCTAGCATCTTCTCGGCTATCCATACAAAAAGACTTTTGCCCTTATCTAGCGTCTGGAGAAAGCGAGAGGGGCAAACGGTCACGACCTTTTCGCCTTGCACGGGCTCACCCGGCCCCCCGGCAACACCAGCGAAGCGGCGAATACTGCAAACGCCACTCGCCTTATTGCACTGCGCTCCAGGAACAAGTGTGGACAGGAAGGGGCACACCGGGGCACTGGATAAGTTGCGAGAGTGATCTTGTGCAACGGCTAATTGCCCGAAGCGTTGGCGCTCTTCCGGGGTCATGGCAGTAATGTCATTGCCGAACCATTCGGCGATTCCGTAGCGAGGGATAGTGGGGCGAGCCATCCAATAAAGTCCCTTTGGTTAGTATTGTAAAAGGGGATCATGATATCCAAGGAGGCCAGGCAAGGCGAATCGTTAAAGTGGGTTCTTATTCGCCGAGAACAAATAGAGAACTTTTGCAACTCCCCATAACGGGTCTTATGTAAAGCGGCCCGCCCCGCCAGGCCTCCCCCGTAAGGGTTGACTTACAATCGACATATTTATAAAGTTGTCAGAACGTTCTGCAAGATACGGTTTAGTCATTATGGCAACTTCAAACCCACCCGCCCCCCGGCTGCTCGATACCGAAAAAGCCCGCCTGCTGGTCGATGCCGGCGGCATTGTGGCGGCCACCGTGCGCGCCCAGCCCGGCGGCTGGGCGGTGCAGTTGACCACCGGCAAGGGCGGCACCGTGACGCTGGCCAAGGCCCGTGGCGGGGTGCGCACCTGGCGCGACCTGGCCCGCGCCGCGGCCTACGTGCGCGAAGAGCTGGGGATCGGCTCGGCCAGACTGGATATGACCGGCTGGGAACCCAGGCAAAAGGCCCTCTAGGCCACCCTTAGGCCCGAAAACTGACATGGACCCAATCACAATCATCAAGGAAATACTTCTGGCAACAGCGGTCTTCGCCATCGGAGCCGGACCGTTTATCTACATCCTTCTCACCATCCCCACAAGGAAGAAGGACAAAGAGCGTCGTCACTAGGTCGAGGTACAAGTTTCTGTGGGGCCGCCGGGAGGGTGCATGCTCGCATGCGCCCTCCCGGTGGCTGCGGGGGTACGGGGGTGCAGCCCCCGGGTTGTCTAGGCGTCAGCCGCTGAGACCAGCAGCAACCGCTTTGAATTCCTCGGGAGTCACCTCCTCCGTAGGGAACAGTTCGGCATACAACCTGGCCAGCGCCATGTGGACCGTCTTCGTCTCGCTGGCTCTCATGGCCTCGGCCATCTGAGACAGCTCTCCCCGGGTAAGCCCACCCAGCATGGGCTGAAATGCCCCAAGCTCTCGGGCGGCCAGCAGCGCAGCTGTGGCTTCATCGGCCAAGTGATCGCGGATCTCCTCGGGGAGATCACCCTGGCGCAGGTGCTCGACGCAATTCTCGATATGGGAGAGCCAATCGGCCAACTGGTTACTTTCGATCGCGTGGAATCGGGTGTTTTCTAAGGATTTGGAAATAGACATCTTTGACCTCCATTTAAGTGGCGGAATTCAAAGATGGGATTGCTGCGAGATGGCAACTGAGGTTACAGTGTAACATAACACATCACGGCCGGCACAGCTCCCTTGACGGCCAACCCTCTTTGGGTGGGGCTTTCTTCCAATCTCACGATATTGTCCGTTCGTCGCGACCCAGCTGCGCTGGGGATCCGTTTTTGCGCCTGTGTGGGCGCCTCAGAACTTATCTTGGAGGAAAAATGCGTACATCGTTCATAGCATCCCTGATTGGCTTTTTATTTACGGGCCCTGCTCTGGCAGGACAAGACTCGACCTCTGTAGCGAGGCCCTCGGTGATCCTTGGTGGCGATTTTATTGGATCGGCCGGCACCGGAGTCCGGGCCGTCTACGCGCCCCATGCCGGAAAAACCATTACTACGGCTCATGCGATAAGTTTCACAAAATGCGCCGCTAGTTATGACTGGAATACAACAACAGTGACTTACCAGTATCAGCTACAACATCACGTCGCCGCAGATGGGACACCGATGTCAAGAATTAACTCACAGAACGTCTACGGTCAATGGTCGGGCTGGACTGGCTGGTCAACATCAGGTTCCGCCGTCAATGTCGCTGACATTGCAGTTTCGAAGACGACGAATGGCGGTATAAAGTTTTGTCAGAACACTGCCACCACACGAACAGTAAGCGGTGGCGTGTTGGGTGTTGATGATGTCAGGTGGGGTTTGAATTAGCCGTACCTCTCACCCAAACAAAGCCTCCTGCGCCCTATGGGCGCGAGGCGCGCAGCGCCGTCCCCGGCCGCCTGGAGCGGCCTGACCTCTGCCCGCCAAGAAAACCTCGCAGCCAGGGCCGCCGCATGGACACGGCGGCTTCACCTAGATCTCGAACCGGAGGCACCATCAGCCACCCTGCCAAACCGGTTTTTTCTTGATCTGCTTGCTTTTTCTATTTCACGGCGTTACCGTGTAACACAGCCTGTGGGAGGCCACTGTGGGGAGGCCGCTTCGGCGGCCCCCTACCCTTCTTACTCGCAAAGGGGATACGCATGACAGATCAGTGTGAGATTTGCAGGAAGCAAGATGAGGCAGTGAAGAAAAAGGCCCATCAGCTCCAACTGTTGGAAATGAACTTGGTGGAGCAAAACCGTCCTCTCTATGAGGTACAGGCACGCTGCGGGACATCGAGGCGCAAATACCTCGCTCTCCAGAGACAGCTCGGCCGGGAGGGATTAGAATGGGCGGATGCCCAAGAAGACACAAACCAAACACGCATCCCCAGGCGCAGCCCGCATAGCGGAATATAGAGCCAGAACGGCACGACTTGATCGCCAGCTGCCAGTCGAGACAATGCAGAAACTCCAGGGATTGGCAAAGGATGGCAACACCACGGTGGTGGCAATTTTAGTGGAACTCATTGAAAGGGCCGCACGGAAAAAATAGTTGCAGTCTCAGATCGGGATTGCTATTTTCGTATTAGGTGGTCAACCACCAACGATTTAAACGCCCGCTGCAGCGCATGCAGCACCCTGGCCGGCTCAGCTCCCATGTCGGTCATCCTCGCCACTGTCAGCGAGGAGGAGCTTCCTTCCATATCCGTAGGCATTATCGCCTGCTCATCTCAAATAGGCACCTCATGCCAGACATCCGCGCGGCACAGCGTAGCTGTGCTTGCGCGATGTCTGGCATCGGATGATTCATGCGGCATCGCCGCCCGAATCATTCGTGTCGCATGCGCCAGAGGCGCGTGCGACACAGGCACGAAGTGCCCCTTCTGGTGCCGCAAGGCACCAAGCGGTGAAGCCCCGGCTTCGGCGCCGCCGTCTCTCCCCGCTGGGAGAGACGGCGGGGTTGCCGAGCCAGCGGCGAGGGTCACGCGGAGCGAGCAGCGACGCGCCTCCGTGCCCCAGCGGGGCCGGAATTCAATGCACCCAAACCGCCACTAAAAAACGATTCGCGGAGCGAATCACACAACCATCCATCGATGTGTTTTCACCTGCCTGGCCGCCCATAGGTGGTCACCATGCGCCCCTCCACCGCCCAGTGGAAACAGGCATGGTGGCAACGAAAACGGGCCTCGATGGGAAAACTGCCGCAACGGCAATTACGTAGCTCGCGGCACTGCGTGGGAGTCGTTCCCCCACACGGTGCAGGTCGCCCGACCACATTCGGGTTAACACTGATCATTGACGGGGCAGGCGTGAGCTGAACAGGAGCGATCCAGGAGAGGAGAAATGAAGGTGGGAGGTGTGCGGAATTTTGGATACGGCAAGCAGTTGTCGTGGGCCGGTCGGCAGGCCGTGGCCGATCGATACGGTGCGGGCCATTTTGCCAGCGTCGAGGCGCATGCTCGCCGGTGGGAGCAGGTCGCAGATTATCTGCGGAACGAGCACGGGATTCGCGATGCGCGGTTCATTGAGAAAACGCACGTCGAGGAGTACGCCAGGGAGCTGCGTGAACGGGTCGCTGAGGGAGAAATGAAGGTGGCATATGCGCAAAATTTGTTATCGACCGTCAATGTGGTTCTCGCGCAAATGCGTGGGGATCAATTATTAAGCATTTCGCCATCGGATTCGGTGGGACCTCGAAGTTTTGTTCGCGGGGAGGCCCCAGCCTGGATGAGGCGAGCTGAGGTGGCCGCGCTCATCGACGACCTGCGATCGGAGGTGCGCGAGCTCGAGCACGAGATTGAATTCCCGATGAACGAGGAGTTGGTGGCCTCGCAGGTCGAGCTCGGGCGAGAGCTGGGAATGCGGTGGCGAGAGACTGTTCTGGTCGACGCTCAGCGCCTCTACGATGAGGCACAACGCGGCAGCATAACTATTTCGAATGGCACCAAGGGCGGCCGCGACAGGGAGCTCAGGGTAGCCGAGCACCAGTTCCAGGTCATCGAGCGAGCAGCATCACTCCAGGAACGATTAGGATCAACGTCATTCATAAAATTTGGCCAAAATTACCGACAATTCAGCGAGGCTGCGTCCCGAATTTTTTATGCGCACGGCGGGCATCATTTTCACGATCTGAGAGCCGCCTACGCCTGCTCACGATACGAACAGCTAACTGGCCACCCCGCCCCCTGCGTCGCCGGCGAGATGCTGGCCAGCAGGGAAGCTGATCGCCGCGCCCGCGAGATAATCACCGCGGAACTCGGGCACGGGCGCTTGGATGTTGTCGCAGCCTACATCGGGGGGAGAGGCTGAGGTGACACACATCACATCAACCGCCGCAGCTGAGGCACAGACCGCGGCCCTCCTCCACCGAGCGACCCCCGGGAAACGAACGGGCGTAGCCCGCAAAATACGCAATGCCCGCCAGGTAGCGGGTGAGATATTCGAGCAGTTTCAGGTAGGCCCCTGGAACTGGAAGGCAAAGCACCTGGATTGGTATTTTTCTCATGCTACCGCGGAGCTCTCGAACCATCGGAGATATGAGCTCTGGAAAGCCGCCCGCGCAGTGCTTATGGCCACCGGCCGACCCGACCTGGTAGAGCTGCTGTCCCGCCGAAAAAACGCCACTTACATCCGCCCGACCGGTGAGTCAGGAAAACTCAAACCTCAAGGCCGGCGAGCATTACTAGCACGCCGGAAACGTAGAACTGAAAAGGGAGTGACAAAATGAAAATAGCCACAAAAATCCAAGCTAAAACAGCACTAAATCGTCTTGCCATCTTTCTGAAATGGCTGTCCATTGCGGCGGTCATTTTACTCTGTTTTACCGTCTTTTTATGGGTCTTGCCGCTGGAGTGGTTCGTTTCTACCTCGCCTCTCGCTGCTGTACTCGCTGTGGCGGCCGGCCTCGCATTATTTATTTTCTCAAGCTGGTGCGCCTGGGGATGGACGCGCGGAAAGGCCCCTGCGTTGCCGAACAACTGCCAGACCTCTGATAACAAGGACTGAGTCATGTCAAGATTACTGAAGTTTACACTCTGGGCGGTCGGTCTTGCTCTGATGGTGATGCTGGTGCAAATCTATTTTGTCTCATTAGGCCCAGATATGACGGTTAGACTCTTGCAGGGAAGCTCGGAGTTTCTCGGCAACTCCAGGTTATTTCTGTTTCTTCTGAGGGTCGCCCTTCTGGCGTCATTGCTGATTTTTGCCGAAGACATCGTCCGCCACCTTTTAACTCCAGCGGATGAAGACGATGCTGCTGCTGACATAACCGATGAATTAGTCGCACATCTTACCCGGCGTTTCAGAAGACAAGTGCTTTTTGTGGTGCTTTTGTTTGAAGCGCTATATTGGCTCATGCTGGCTTAGGTCGAGGTTTACAAAATGACAGTTAGCTCCTATCTCGAACTTTATACCAGCTTTATCGGCTGGCACTTTTTCTCCGTTGTTGCCGAACTGCTTGCTGCAACCGGGGTGATCTGGCTGCCGCTTATCTTCTTGATAATTGAGTCCGTCAAAAAGGCTCGCTCATCGATGCACGCCAATGCCGGCGCAATCGCCGCCTATGAGGGCGTTGAGACCAATGCCGCATTGATGATCATCATGATGAGTCTTGTTCTCTACCCGGCAATCCCGTTTAGCGCACAGGAGGTCCGGGTTACCAGTCAGGCGAATTGCGCCACCTACGAGGACCTGAACAAGACCCTGGCGACCGCCGCAGATGACGCCTATCCCCAGCTGTCCCGATCCGCTGCGGTAACCAACGGAGTACGGGTGCCCGTGTGGTGGGGGATCGTTCTGGGGCTCTCAGGCGGGGTGACGCATGGGGTTTCATCCTCGCTGCCCTGCTCAAGCGATCTATCTGAACTCAGCCATTCGTTGAACGCCATCAATGTCAGTGACCCTGATCTCAGGGAGGAATACAACCGTTTCGTGAATGAGTGTTATGTGCCAGCTCAATCAAAGATTGGACGCATGGAGAATCGACCGTCAGGCTTGCAGGAGGCCATAAACAACTACCCTGGCGACGTTTACTGGCCCGGTGGGAGTGCGCTTCTATCAACACATGAGCTATATCCGATGATTCGAGCGACACGGCCAGTTCGAGGCTGGCCGTTTCGCGAAGCCCGTGACCAGGATCTCATAACTGAAATTGTGACAAAGGAAGGTGGCAGTGAGGTCAGAAAGAGGGTCCAGGCATCACCATGGGGCAAGCCGGTTTGCAAAGAATGGTGGAATGGTGAAGCCAGCATGGAGAGTGAAGGCTCCTGGTGGAACCGATTTGTCGGTGAACCGTCGTCTGCAAAAACGGTGCTGGAAAACCCTAATCAAGGGATGAAGGCGCGGTTACTGGCCTATTCTGAAAATGAATTTGGCGTGCTCACAAAGGCCGATGTGTACCTGTCACAGGATGCTGCGTCAGCGTTCGATCCCGCGAAGTATGAGGAAGCACTCATTCGTCGTTTGGTGCGCCAAACGCCGCAGGACATGACAGCCGGCAGTGGCATTGGTGATTCGGATGAGGGAGTGGCCGCTGGTGGTATTGCGGCCGCATCTGGTGCCGCATCCGGAGCGGCATCTGCTGCTGTTGCTGTGGGTGCTGGAGCGGCAGCCGTTCCGGCTGGTATAGGCGCCCTGATCGGAGGAACGGCCGTGGTTGCCAGTGCTGCCTCGGAGCTCGCTGGCCTCTATGCACAAGTTCACATCCTGAAAAAAGGCTTGCCATTCGTGCAGGCGCTTCTGGGGATGTTAGTCGTGATGTTCCTGCCCTTTGCTTTGGTGATCGGAAGCTACGACCTTGGGACGGTCATTCCCGCGAGCATCACCCTTATGGCAATCAAATTCTTTGGTGCAATCTGGATCGTTTTGGGATATTTGCAATCATCACTGATGACAACCATGTTCCCGGAGGAAGCTTCATTCCTCTTAGGCGCTGACACCTTATCCGTCAATGCGTTGCTTATTGGCCTGATCTTCGGCTTTGCTCATCTGGGGGCGATCTACGTGTTGTTCCGGGTGCTGGGCTGGGGTATGCAGGGGGCGAACTTTGGGGATCTGAATATGTTCGGAGGAGGAGATATGGAGAGATCTGGAAGGCAGGCCGGTGCGAGCGCAACAAATAGAGCTGGAACTGGAGCAAAAGTGAAATTGCGATGAGGGCTGATTAGCCCTCAGTGTTCCAGTGGCTCTTTTCCATATCGTAGTGGTATTTGTGGACATCGTCTGCCTGCGATTCCGGAACGTGTTCGCCGCGGGCGACTGCATCCAGGACTCCGCGAAAAACAGCCCCCAGATAGGCCAGCACAACCAGACCCGCACGGCCCAACAGCTTGAAAATTAATTTAATCGGTTTCATGTTCTCTTCTCCCCTTCACCCCCGCCTACGCGGGGAACACCTGTCGTAACCGGGATACAGGTCGATCTGCGGCCTTTAACCCCCGCCTACGCGGGGAACACTACCGGAAGCGTCGGCACCAGCTCGGCAGCCCCCTTTAACCCCCGCCTACGCGGGGAACACGCTTCACAAAAAAGTTGCCTTTACCCTCTTGCTGAGATAGCCGGGAGCTAGGCAAACTTGCCACGTGACAACTTTCCTCACAGTATCCCATTTGACTCCATGGGGCAGTCGACTTTACATTTAGCAGAAATCAGGCTCCCAATCCACAAAATATCATGGACAAGTTAATCAAAACACTGAAATTCACGCTGCGTGCAGTCTTCGGTTTCTTTGCAGCAGTAGTCGCTGGCGTGTTCGCTGGACTGGGCGCTGTCGCTGATCCTGATGAGAATGTTTGCGGAGACGATGAGATTGGCAATCATCCGAACAGCCTGAACAACCGCCTGGATGACAGTTCGTGGAACACAAACGATTAATAAGCCAGCCACCTTTGGACAGGTCTATCCAGCAATGAATTTCACAAAGCGTGTTATTGTCGCGGTCATCACATTCTCTGCCTCTGTTCTCAGAACGGTATTCACTCAGATGACCGCAGATAATGGCGATACAAATCATGAGCGTTACGTTGAAGAGTGTAACGACATTCAGCAAGGCATTCACCCATACACCCAAAAGGACGTGTAAAGGGTCGGTACAGATATGGATCAGTTACTAAAATGCGTCCATTTCATATTGAGAAGACTACTTTCCATCCTTGTTGCAACATTCGATGCTGTACTCAGTGGCTTTGCCCGTGAACCCGAGGATGAGAACGACGCCTACCACAAACTAACTGATACCGACCATTACGGTGACAAATAGAGAGTCCAGGCCTCAGCCGCTATTTTCCGTCTGAAACGAATCTGGGGGGTGCCCCCCATGCCCCCGCAGGCACTGGGAAGGTGCAGGCTTTGCCTGCACCTCCCCAGCACCTCTTTTATTTCAATTGGGATAGTGTCCCATTTGACCCAAGCGGACAGTCAACTGTAGAGTTAGCATAAATCAGGACCCCAACCCAGGGGATAGCAGGTAGCACGGAGGCAAACATGGGCAGGCTAACTCAAGCACTGAAATTCGCACGGTGTACCATCTTCGGCTTCGTTGCAGCAGTGTTCACTGCCGTAGGACAGTCCTTTGGACAGAACGACACCAGCGAAGATTTCATCAAAGAGGATAATGACGCAATGATCATGGGTATGCCTCCTTACGATGACTGAGGTATGTACAGCCACTTGCTAATTAACCCCTTCTCGATTTTCTGAAGCGCAGGTTTCGAAATCGTCTCACGCCCTGTTTCGAGCCGTTCAGCGTGGTTCAGGAGCATCGAAACATCTGCCGGCCGCACCCCCATTTGCATCGCTGCCTCACGCTGGCTAACCCCGTTGTTTTGCATATGTTTTCTGAGCGTTTCGGCCGTTACGGTAGGCTCCGAAACAGGTGTAATCGTTGTTTCGCTCGCTAGCTCACCTCGTCCCGGAACAAGCTGGATTTGCGATAGCGCGAAAATTTGAGAATAGAGAACAACTAGCAGAGCCGCCGACTCCATAACGACTATCGAAATTCTCTGCCACCCGCCGGTCAGATCAGCCTGCCGTAGCGCTAACTCATGGAGACGCTCCCTCGCCGTATCGAGTCGTTCCTGCGTCCGATCGATTCGTCCCGACCACCCCAGCCGTTTTCCGCTGTTCTCCTCGTATTTCGCTAGAGAGTTTTCCAGCTGCGCAATCTCACGCTCTGTCTCAACCATGGTGGCCGCCGCAATTTCCTCCCCCTGCGCCTGCTCCATGAGCGGGAGAGAAACCTGGTAAAGCGGCCCGGCAATTAACAGTGCCGAGGCCAGGACTGCCGGCAGGGTTCGCCCGTGGAGCCAGAGATAGATCGCCGCGACCTCCAGCGCCAACGACCAGACTATCCCTGTGTTGCCGGCCTGCCCCATCCAAAACTCGACGCCATGGATCTGGAGGAGCGCAATCGAGGCCACCGCCACCAATACCGCAAATAGTTTCCGCCTGGTGTTATTGTCCATCGGCACCTCCACCAAGAGCCTCACGCAGCCGCTGTCGCTCCGATACAGCTCTGGGTCCCGTCACAGAGTGTGTGGCCCTGGCCGCCGGGAGGGGCTGGGGAGGAGGATCGCTATATTTTCGTTCCCTCTCCCTCCTCTCAGCCTCACGGCGCCGTTGCGCCTGAATTCCTGCGCCGCGTTGCAGTGTAAATTTTCCCGAGCAGGCCGCACGAACCAGGGTTGCAAAAAATCCGACGGGGGACCGTACGTCCCCGTGACCCAGTGCCCCAGCGAGTTCATCCAGAATATCCTGTCGCCGTCCCCCCGGACAGGTATTCACCGCGACCCGGATCAGGTCGAGCTCCTCAGGTTCCAGTTTTTCTGGAAAAATGAGATCACGGCCACCACCACCGGTGTTTGTGGTGGTGGTTTTTTTTGTTATGGGTTTTTCTGGTTTTTCAGTGTTACTAGATAACTCAGTATTAGTAGTGTCAGGCTGAGCCAGAGTAGGCTGAGCCTGTTCTGGCTCAGCCAGATCGGGCAAACACGGATTAGGCGTTACCTGTTCCGGGTTTTCCGGATCTGGCGTATTCACGGGTTGCTCGTACACGGTGTAGCGTACCCCATCGATTAATCGCCCCTGGCTGTCGCGCTCGCGCTCTCGCACCACGTATCCGTTTTGGATCAGTTCTCTGAGACGCGTGTATATCCCGTCCCTCCCCAGATTTCCCATCCTCACGAGGTGATTTGGAGACACCTCCCAGTCGTCCGGTTTGCTCAGCAAAAATGCTAGTAAACCCCGCGCTGCCCAGGTTAACCGTGAATCGCTGATGGCCGAATTGCTCATCATAAAAAATCCCGGATTCCGTTTCGCAATTTTGATGATCGCCATTAGCCACGCTCCCCCCTGTTAGCGCGAGCCAACTGCTCTCGTTTGGTCGGGCGACCGCGGCGTCCCTCGGGCTTTGCCGGCGCTGGGCACAGAAAATTGATCAGATCGTCAAGCCTAACGACTCGGCGTTTCCCTAATTTTTCGGTGTGTATTGGAAAATCGCCAGCCGCGATTTTATTTCTCGCAGTCCCTGGGGCCATCAGTAGAAGCTGTGCAATTTCAGAAACGGGGAGATAGGTACGGGGTAGAAAATGCTGCCTCAACTGCTCGCGCGTATGATTAGGCTCTGTGGTAGTCATTGGACTCATTCCATAAACAGGCATTCCCCCCGCCCCCGCGACCGGGTACAGGTAGACACGCACGAATTGGCCAAATGGGCCGATACCTGCGCGGAGGAAATGCAATAACGCTATTTGAAATGAGTCCGTGCCGCGAAAAGCGGTTGCCCCCCCCTCCCGGACTGGACGGGCGCTTAGGAGATATAATTGTCATTTTTCATCATCGTTGTCAACCGCAACACGGGACAGATTTGGGACAAAACACCCCAAATTTCGGTGACAACGAATGACAAAACATTATAGACCGTTGCAGTTAATTGCATATATATCAAGCGCATACACGAGATTACCGCACCAGATAATGAGCTATAACTGCCTTCGGGAGGCAGGGGCCGGAGGTTCGAATCCTCTCACCCCGACCAACAATTCTTTCCCGACTTGAAGGGCCCGGTGGAAACACCGGGCCTTTTTTGTATTACGCGCGTTATTCCTGTTTGAGCAGGCGATCGATTGCCGGGCTGGCCTCACCCCGCATGAGCTTGCGCAGTTCACTGCGCGCCAGGCCGGGTTCCAGCCCCCGCTGCATCAACCTCCGCACCATCGCTTCGAACTGGTCCCGTCCCGGGGCGCTGTTCTCTAATTCGTTGCGCCGGTCCCTGGCGAGGTCCATCAGTGTCGAGCCACAGACGCAGTTGCGGTACACCTCCACTGCCGTGATGCTCTCCTCCTCCTCGACCTCCTTCAGTCCGCTGTGCCGTTCCAGCGGCCTGGTTTCGCGCAGGAACTGGGTAAAATCCCGGTAGACGCGGCCGCAGGTCTGACAGGTCTTGGGGAAATTTCCGGCTGCCAACTGTTGCAGTCCGCGCAGCAGCTCGCTCTCGTCCTCACTCTCCATGCCGTCTATCCGACCTCGAAATCCTGTGGCCCGAATACGCGCAGCACCTCATCCAGGGTAGTCACCCCTTGCTCCACCTTTTCCCGCGCATCCATCAACAGGGTGTGGTGTGCACGCTCCTGCGCATACCGGTTCAGCTCCAGTACGCTCGCACCACTGGTCATCAGATGGCGCATCTGGTCATCGGGGATCAGTACCTCATAGACCCCGATCCGGCCCTGATAACCGCTGCCGTTGCACTTGCGGCAACCCGCCCCCTTGTAGAGCTGCGTGGGCGGGTTGTCGCTGAACACCGGTCCCAGGCTCTCCAGTTGTCCGAGGTCCGCCGGCACCGCCTCCCCGCAGGCGGGACAGATACGCCGCACCAGACGCTGGGCGATGATCCCCTCCAGCGCCGAGGCGAGCACATAGGGCTTCAGCCCGAGGTCGAACAGGCGTGCAATGGTGGCAATGGCCGAATTGGTGTGCAGCGTCGAAAAGACCATATGCCCGGTCAAGGCGGCATGGAACGCGACCTCTGCGGTATCAAAATCGCGGATCTCCCCCACCAGGATGACGTCCGGGTCCTGCCGCAGGATGGAGCGCAGTACGACAGGGAAGGTCAGGCCGATCTTTTCGCGGATATGGACCTGGCCTGCCATGTCGAGGAAGAACTCCACCGGATCTTCGATGGTGACGTAGTTCTTGTCACTCGAGGCGTTGTGATTGAGCAGGGAGTAGAGTGTGTTGGTCTTGCCGCTACCGGTCGGGCCGGTGGCCAGGATGATCCCCTGCGGTTTGCCGGCAAGACGATCGATCCGCTCCATATCCTCGCGCCTGAAGCCGAGCTCCGCCAGATTGCGGATGGAGGCGTTGCGATCAAGGATGCGCATCACCACCTTTTCCCCGTTTATCGTCGGCAGGGTGGAGATGCGCAGGTCCACGATGCGCATCGGCGTCTTGACGGTGATGCGCCCGTCCTGGGGACGCCGCCGCTCGGCGATATCCATCTCCGCCATCACCTTGATGCGGGAGACCAGCGAGCTGTGCATCTGGTGCGGAATGTGGATCTTGTCCTTGAGCAGGCCATCGATGCGAAACCGCACCGCCACGCTTTTGGCGCGCGGCTGGATATGGATGTCACTCACCCCGAGGCGCACCGCCTCGATAACGATCGCATTGACCAGCCGCACCGCAGGGGGCTCTTCGGTTTCCCTGAGAAGCTCCTCGACCGAAACATCATCGGCGTCCTCGATGACGACCTCGATACTCTCGAAGGGGTCGACGGTTGAGACCAGATTCTCCATTTCATCGAAGGAGATCTCCGTCCCGGCATAGACCTCTTGGAGCTTTTGTTCGATGTCGGCGATGCTTGCCATCACCACTTCGATCTCCAGCCCGGCGGCGAACCGCAGATCCTCGATCAACCCCTCGTCCATGGGGTCGGCCATCGCCAGGGTGAGCCGCCGGTTTAGTGCCTTGAGCGGCACCACCATGTTGCGCTCGCAAAAGGCGCGCGGCAGCAGCTCGGCCACGGCCGGTTCCACCTGGAACTCGGCGAGCGAGACCTCTTCAAACAGGAAATCCTTGCTCAGGATGGAGCGGATCTGCTTCTCCTCGATCCATCCTTTCTCGAGGATCAGCTTGAGCACCGGCACCCTGGTCTGCTGCAGGTCGTGATACAGGGCCTGGAGCTGTTTGTCCGAGAGCAGTCCGCGCTTGTGCAGCATGATGGCAACCTGGCTGCGGTTGGTTACCGTCAGCTTGCTCAGGCTCTTCAGCTCCTTGCTTTGCCGGGTGGTGGTTTCGCGCAGGATGCGATTTCGCTGGATCAGGTCGTGCTGTTCCAGCGCCAGTCCGACGGTGATCCTGAGGTCGTCATCATTCCATGGCTTGAGTATGAATTTGTAGACCGCCCCCTCGTTGATCGCCCCCATCACGGCCCCGGTATCGGCGTGCCCGGTCAGCATGATGCGAATCGTCTCGGGATAGAGCTGTTTCACCTTTTTGAGAAAGTCGGCGCCGTTCATCCCTGGCATCAGGTAATCGGAGATCACTACCTGCACCTCATCCCCCTGCGCCAGCAGGCGCAGCGCCTCATCGGCACTTTGCGCCGTCAGCACCTGGTAGTTTTCCCGCTGAAAGACACGCTTTAGCGCACGCAGCACATTGGGCTCGTCATCCACCAGCAGCAGCCGGTAGTGAGACGGCGCCCCCTCCTCCTTCTCCTTCTCCTCGGGGGCGTTGCCGGTAAATAGCGAGGCGTAATCACGCATACATCAGCTTCCCTGGGTTAGACAACCTTTACCTTTATGTAACAATAAGCCGCCATTCGCCGTATATCCAGCGGCTGCCCGGTCCTGCCTCCCGCGACAGCACCGCTCTGCCGCGTGCCCTCAGCCCTGTTCAAGCGGAAAATAGAGGGTAAAGCGCGCCCCCTTGCCCGGTTCGCTCTCCAGTTCGATCCGCCCGCCATGAGCCCTGACGATATCGTTGCTGACGGTGAGTCCAAGACCGGTACCCTGCCCAACCTCCCGGGTGGTGAAAAACGGCTCAAAGATGCGTTCCTGGAGATCAGCGGGAATGCCGACACCGTTATCCTCGATCTGCACCCTTATCGCCCCCTCCTGCATGGCGGTGGCAATGCCGATCCGCCCGTCGGCGGAGACGCTCTGTGCCGCGTTCAGCAGCATGTTGTAAAACACCTGCCCCAACTGCCCGGGGTAGCAACGTATCGCGGGGATATCCCCTGCCGTGAAATCGACCTGAATATCAGGAGCAAACCGGGTGCGGGCAATGTTGAGCACCTGTTCGATGATGCGATTGAGGTCCTCCATCTCCGCGTCGACATGATCGATGCGGGTAAAGCCCTTCAGATCCGAGACAATCCTGGCGATCCGCCCTGCGCCACCCTGGCTCTCATCGAGCAGTTCGGCAAAATCCTTGAGGAGAAAGTCCAGCCCGTTGTCTTGCCAGTAGCGGCGGGCCTCCTCGCTATCCATCCCCTGTTTCAGCCGCTCGCCAAGCGCCTTCAGTCTGTCGAGGTAGGAGAGTGCGGTCCGCAGATTGCTCGAGATGAAACTGATCGGGTTGTTTATCTCGTGGGCGACACCGGCGGCCAGTTGCCCCACCGAGGCAAGCTTCTCACTCTGGTAGAGCTGCCGCTGCGCCTGCTCGATGGTCTTGACCTGCTGCTGCACGCGCTGCTCGAGGTGTTCCGACAGGCTCCGGTAGCGCTCCTCCGACTCCTTGAGCGCCTCATGCTTGCGTTGCAGCTCCGCATAATCCTCGTCAACGACCTCGCTGTGCATCTCCGAAGCGATGCGATAACGGATATTGCTGCGCAGCAGCAGTTCGAGCAACTCCGTTGCCGCCGACAACCGCGCTTCGTCCGCATCCGCCTCCAGGTAGCCGAGGGGTTCGAGATCACCGCGCAGCGGCACGCGGTGCGCGGTGCCCCCCCCCCCCTCC